>JMBX01000239.1_pt1 | contig 14811 bp, 24 predicted proteins | sample 616521 | NCBI WGS metagenome assembly JMBX01 (sample SAMN02727906, study PRJNA239997) | anaerobic digester metagenome | biome: anaerobic digester; isolation source: mesophilic anaerobic digester inoculated with municipal waste water sludge... | place: Germany: Bielefeld University, CeBiTec ...
GGTGTAGGCACTAAAGGGAGGACATCGCGGTGTAAATGTGGAAGATAGACGTAATTAATAATATCTAACCATAAATAGGAGAGTCGTTGACATGTCCCAGCCTGGCCCAATTCCAACCGAATACACAGCAATCATGACCGGAGAACCCTTTTTGCATTTTGAGTTAAAGATAGTAGCTCAAATGCGCCGAAAAGGGCTTTCTAATAGTGAGATTCGTGAGCTAGTCAAGGCAGATAACTCTTTTCAATATAAAACTTCAAAAAGTATAGGCGGTACTAAAGGCAGTTTTGCGCCGTCTAGATGTTTTGAATGATCGCCTTGTGGAGCTCTGTGCCCAAGGCAGCCTATCTTCAAGCAGGATTGTTACGCTATTTGCGATTGCCAAAACAAACCTTTTGTTCTTTGAATTTCTCGAAGAAGTCTATAGGGAAAAATGTGCACTAGGCAACACTCCACTAGCAGCAAAAGATGTCCGTATTTTCTTCACCCAAAAGAGCCAACAAAGCCCGCTTGTTGCCAATTGGAGTGAGGGGGGGACTATCCGGAAACTAAGGCAAGTTTATCTTAAAACAATGATTGATTCTGGCTTAGTGATTCCAGATGAGCCTGTTTCGGCACCCATCATAGATGAGGAGCTCTATGAACACTTAAAAGCTATCGGCGAGTATAGATTCTTGGCGGCACTAACGGAGGGGGGGATGTAATGGCTACCATCGAAGAGCGCTTAGATCAGATTTACGAGATCATTCAACGAGAAGAATTCATGAACCACAAAGGGCTCGGCAATGAAATCGGGTTTTACATCTTTGATTACGATCCAGAAGACGAAATGCTGGTTCGCGCTCACATTCAGGCTCTCAAAAACCGGCTTAACACCCCCAAGCTCCAAGAGGCGAGTAGTGGAGTTTGATTTGTATTCTATGTTTCTTAGTATCTTAGAGCAGGAAGGGCTGCTAAGTGAACTTGGGTCCCTGGAGGACGAGTATGGTCCCGATTACTTGCTGGAGGCAGTTCGTGATCTAGCGAGTCCAGAGGTTTACGTGCAGCTGATTGAAGCCGCGGAAGAAAACTACGATCTTGTCTTTTAACTGGAGTTGGCAGAGTCTGGCCTATTGTCCGCTCACATACCGTGTTGAATAATCTGCACCATGTCTTGGACAAGACTCCGGTTATTATGTTCTTTCCGGGGGGGCGCTATGATGGAACAGAATTGCGTCTCTTTGACCGGATTAAAGATGACAACTATTACCGCGCATTTTCACTAGTACCAAGATAGGGGGGATTGGGTAATGAAGTCCGTACTATGTTTGAGAAGCCCATTGATCGCGATATTAAAGGCGTGATCAAAGTTGGCCAAAAGGATGAAGAGAACATCTTCCAAGAGCTCGATGAGTATGTGGTCACAAAACAGCTGTCAAGACATTTTCGAGACTTCTTCGATGCCTACCAAAAAAGTCTGCATCAAGAAACGGATAATATGGGTGTTTGGATCTCAGGCTTTTTTTGGCTCAGGTAAATCACACTTCCTAAAGATCCTATCCTACCTGCTAGAAAACAAAGAGGTGGAAAACACTAGAGCTATCGACTTCTTCCAGGGGGGGAAAATTGAAGACCCCCCCATGGTTTACGCTAACATGAAGCAAGCTGGCGAGGCGTCTTGCGATGTGATCTTGTTTAACATCGATTCCAAGAGCAATTATGATGTTAAGAACACCAAAGAAGCTCTAATCAAAGTCTTTGTTAAGGTTTTCTACGACATGCAAGGCTATTATGGAGACAAACCTTGGATCGCCGATATGGAAAGTGCTTTAGATCAAGAAGGGGGGTCTACGAGAAGTTTAAAGCATCCATTAAAGAGCTCACCGGTGACGAATGGGAGAAACGTAGGCGACGAGTACTGCTTGATCGAGATAATGTCATCACAGCATTGCAACGTGCCAGAAATATGAGCAAAGAATCAGCCTAGAGTGGTTTAATGCCAAAGATAGTAACGTTGACTTGAATATCGAGGGGGGGTTTGCAAGAATCGTCAACGAGTACCTTGATAGCAAGGGTCCCAAGCACCGCATCATCTTCTTAGCAGATGAGATGGGACAATATATCGGTGATAGCAATAATATGATGCTCAATCTCCAAACCATCGTTGAAGAGCTAGGAGTATTCTGCCGCGGACGGGCTTGGGTGTTGGTAACTTCACAAGAGGATCTAGACTCCATCATCAAAGGAATGGGAAAATCTAGGGAAATGATTTCTCCAAAATTCAAGGCCGCTTTCATACCCGCCTAAATCTTACAAGTGCTAACGTTGATGAAGTAATTAAGCGCCGTATTCTAGAAAAACAGAGACGGCCACAGAGAGTTTGCGCCTTTACTACGATCAAAAGAGTGCTGTATTACGGAATCTAATGACCTTTGCAGCAGGTACACCTGATATGAAGAACTACGGGGGGGATCGCAATGAGTTTGCTGAAGTCTACCCCCCCTTCGTACCGTATCAGTTTAATTTGCTGCAGAAGGTGTTCACAGGGATTAGAGAACATGCCTCCTCTGGCAGGCATCTAGCTTCAGGAGAGCGTTCTTTGTTGAGCGCATTTCAAGAGGCACTCTTGGCGTATGGTGATAGTGAGACAGGGGTACTAGTTCCCTTCCAAGTCTTTTATGAGTCCATTAGGAGCTTCTTGGATGCCTCTGTGAGCCAAGTCATTGAGCAAGCAGAAGCAAATAGGCAGCTTAAAGAGGAAGATTTGGGTGTACTAAAGCTGCTGTTTATGATCAAGTATGTCAAAGAAATGCCAGCCAAACTAGAGAATATAACAACCCTAATGGTGAGCCATGTGGAAGAGGACAAGCTAGCTCTCAAGGAGCAGATTCTTGCATCGCTGAGACGTCTAGAAGAGCAGACTCTAATTCAAAAAAAACGGCGATGACTACATCTTTTGACCAATGATGAGCAGGAGATTAATAGGGAGATCAAGCGAACCGAAGTGGATGATCACGAGCTCTGCAAAAGATTGGCGACATCGTGTTTGAGGAGATCTACACGGACCGCAGATATCGCTATAGCAACCAATATAACTTCTCCTTCAACCAAATGATTGACGATAAACCCCCCCGGGGCGTGCAAGATGGAGAAATAACACTGCAGATTGTTACCCCCCCAATCTCCAGTGCTGACCGTGATAGCCAGCATTATCGAACGTGGAGTTCCCTAAATGATAAACACATTTATTTCGTGCTCCCGCAAAATAGAGAGTTCCTGGATGAAATTGAAGCAGCCCTTAAGATCGAAACCTATCGTAGACGAAGCAGTTCCACTAGACTGGCTCAAAGTGTTTTGGACATCATTAATTCGAAAGTAGGCGAACTAAATTCTCGCTATGAACGATCACGCTCTCTTTTGGTTACCGCCATGGGTGACGCTGAAATTTATGCCCGCGGTGAAAAATTGGATATTCGCACGAGAAACCCCAAAGAGAGAATGGAGCAAGCACTTAAAGGTATGGTTGATCTACTGTACAAGAACTTGAATTATATCCAAGACTTTATCTCTAGCGTCGACGAATTACGCCAAATTCTAAGCAGCACGAACAAACAGACTACGCTGTATGAAGATATGTTGAATAAGCAGGCCTTGGAAGCGGTGCAAGATTTCATCGACCGCAGGAGCTACCAAACAGAAGAGTGACCATGAAAGATGTGCTCGATCAGTTCAAGCGTTCACCCTATGGCTGGAATGAACTCGACATCGCTGCTGTAGTGGCCAGGCTTCTAGTCAAACAGGAAATTCGCCTGCAGTATGGTGGAGAGGATCTTACTTCAAATAATCCGGCAGTTGCAGATTACCTCACCAAACGCAATGAAGTGGAGAAGCTTGTCATCAGGAAACGAGTGGGTGTATCTCCCGAACGAATCAACACCGTTAGAAGCATTGCTCAGCAGGTCTTTCATCAGGCATCTTTTTCCTCAGACGAAGATGATTTGATGGCAAAGCTTCAGGTGCAGCTAGCCGCACAACAAAGCCAAGCAGAACGCTTAGGGGAACGATATAAGGATGGTAGTGGTCCTTATTATCCCGGGAAGGCTATTGTGGAAGAGTCTAAAGACTTCTTTGCAGAACTTTTGAGAATCAGGGAGCCTGACCAGTTCTTTGCAGAAATAGAGCTCAAGCGATCTGATCTGGAGCATTATGTCCGGGAACTAGACTTGGTTAGGGGCTTTTTTTGAGACTCAAAAGAGTTCTTTTGATCAAGGACTTAAGGTGCTAACCATTTTCGAGGAGAATAAAAACTTCGTCAATGCACCAGAAGTTCTAGAAGTACTCGATCAGGTCAAAGCGATCGTGGAGAGTCAAAATCCCTATAGCGAAATTCATAGACTACCAGTCTAAGGGAAAAGTTCAACGTAGCGTTTCAGGTTTTGCTGGATAAGGCCTGTGAGCCCATAGAGCAGGTCATTCGAGAAGACTATGATTTGATCGTAAAAGATCTTGCCAAACACGAGTTCAGTGAAGCTTTTGTAGAAAAGGTGAAAGCTCCATTTGAGAAGCTTCTAGAACAAATCATGACGGTGAACAGCTTCCATAAGGCATATGCCATGGAGAAAGAAAGCGGACATTATCGCTATCAGGCTTGGTCGCTAATAGAAAATGAACTGGCACACCTGGAACGGCAAAAAGAGACGCCAATTGATTATGATCCCAGCGATCCTCCCGCCGTAGTAGTGGTGGAACGGCGTCAAATTAGAGCTAGAGATCTTTTTAAGGGTCAAGTAGTGCTAAGGAATGAACAAGATATTGAGAATCTCCTGTCACAGCTTAGGAAGCATTTAACTACCATGCGTGGATCGGATGAGGAAATTGAAATCGTTTGGTAAAGAGTAAATTGGAAAATGATACTTCGGGCAAGAAGGGAGCGGATTATTTTGAAATGGTCTGAAGCGCGCTCAATTCATCAAGATAAATGGCTCTTATTCGAAGCAATTGGAGCGTACTCCAAAGATGGACAAAGAATCGTTGAAGAGATTTCTGTGATTAACACTTTTGATGACGGTAAGGATGCACTAGCTGAATATGCCGAGCAGCATAAAAGGATAAGAGCAGAGAGATCTATGTTTATCACACCTCCAACGAAAACCTCCAGATTGCTGAGCGAAAATGGATCGGAGTTAGGGCCTATGGTCAAATTGAAACTTAACTACGGGCTTCCTTTTTGCCATGTGATGCTCACATACAAAGGCAAATCCCTTGTTCTAGACAATGTGCTTGTGGATACGGGGGGGTCTGGAGGCTCCATTTTCAAAATGGATAAAGTGGACGAGCTAGGTATTACAATCGAGAAAGACGATATTATAGAAACCATCTCTGGCATTGGCGGCAGTGAGTTTGTCTACAAGAAGGATGTCGATAAACTCCAACTTGGGGGGGAGTCCGAAGTGACTGATTTCACGATCGAAGTGGGAGTAATGGATTATGGCTTTGACATTAATGGCATCTTGGGGGGGATGGATTTTTTTTAATAGAAACAGGAGCCATAATTGATCTAGCTAGAATGGAAATAACTGTCGCCAGATAAAACTCACTGTAGCGCCACAAGATTTACAACGATTAATATTGGAGGGACGTGCCATGGATAAATCTGCAATCAAGAAATTTGCTATCGAAGCCCGCACGAGATTAATCGAACAGGTTAAGCAAAAGGCCTTTGAGATAGGGATTACTGCCAATGAGACGCAGCGGTATCAAGAGATAGACGGACACATTATTGTCCATGGGAAAGCGCGTAATGGCGATTTCAAAAGGCAAAGAGAGCAGCTGATCTCCTCCATCGAAACAAAAGGCTTTGAACAGGTTATGGAAGAAATGGCTTACACTTGGTTTAACCGCTTTATCTCTCTTCGATTTATGGAGGTTAATGGCTACCTGCCAATCGGGGTAAGGGTGCTATCCGCAGAAGATCCAGCTAGAAGAGAGCCAGATGTCTTTAGAGAAGTGAGAGCTGTATCAGGGCAGCTTCGGCTTGACATAGACAAGGTGTTTGAAATGCAGGATCGAGGGGGGGATGATGAAGCTCTTTTCAAATACATCATTCTCAAGCAGTGTAATGCGCTCCATGAGGTTCTTCCGTTCATGTTTGAAAGAATCAATGACTACTCTGAGCTTCTTTTTCCCAACAACCTACTGGTCGAAGACTCTGTTATCCGCCAGATGATCACCACCATCTGAAGAGGATTGGCGGGAAGTGGAGATCATAGGGTGGCTTTATCAGTTTTATGTTTCGGAGAAGAAAGATGAAGTATTTGCGGGGGGGCTGAAGAAGAACAAAAAAAATCGCCAAGGAGAACATACCAGCTGCTACCCAGCTTTTTACACCAAAGTGGATTGTGCAATATATGGTGGAGAACTCCGTTGGCCGCTTATGGCAAGAATCGCATCCGGAGTCTAAGGCTTCCGAAAGCTGGCGTTATTACCTAGAGCCAGTAGAACAAGAACCTGAAGTTCAAGCCAAACTAGATGCACTGAAAAATCCCAATCTAAAACCCGAGGATATTACTGTGATGGATCCAGCCTGTGGCTCCGGTCATATTTTGGTTTATGCTTTTGATGTTCTCTACCAGTCTATGAAGAACGGGATATTGAGCCGAGACATTCCTGCGTTAATCCTAAAGAACAACCTCTTTGGCCTTGAGATCGATGATCGCGCTGCCCAGCTGGCCAGTTTTGCTTTGGTTATGAAAGCACGGAGTAAGTCACCAGACTTACTAAACCGCTCCATAGTTCCAAACATTATCTCTATCCAAGAATCAGAAGGCTTAAATGAATCTTTTTTTCTATACTGGTCTAGATGCCCCCCCACCAAAAAAAGTGGTTGATAAGCTGATCAAAGAGTATAGAGATGCTAAGAATTTTGGTTCCATCCTAACCCCCCCAGAGATTGATGATCTAAATCTTGTTAAAGCTGCCCTGTCTACATACAAGAGCCAGTCACATTTGGGGTGGGCATGATTATAGCCTAAACCGCCTAGCGGCCCTCGTCAAACAAACAGAGACTCTTATCCAATAAGTATGATGTGGTGATCACAAATCCCCATATATGGGATCCAGGGGGGGATGAATGGGCCTCTAAATGAATATTTGAGGTCTCGTTTTCCCGATTCTAAGATGGACTTGTTTGCTGTCTTTTTAGAGAGAACTATTTCTATGACCAAAAGATGTGGAGCCACTGCCAGCATAAATCAGCAATCATGGATGTTTTTATCAAGTTATGAGGCACTTCGGGCGAAGTTGTTGGAAAAGCAAGTCATTCAATCACTCTTGCATCTCGGACCACGCTCATTTGAAGAAATAGGAGGCGAAGTAGTTCAAAGTGTTGCTTTTATTCTGAGAAACGCGGCAATTCATGATTATAACAGTGAGTTTCACCGCCTAGTAGATGGGCGCTCTGGCGAAGAAAAAAAATACACTGTTTTTGGAAAGCCAGAGAAGATATATTCGGAAAGCGAGTCATTTCCCCCCCCACATTCCAGGGTCCCCCCCGATTGCTTATTGGGCTACGGATGCTGCTATTCGTCCTTTCCACAAGGGAACGAGATTAGAAAAAAATAGCTAATCCTAGGCAAGGGATGAAAACGTTAGATAACAATAGATTTATTAGGTTCTGGAGTGAAATTGACATTATCAAGGCAGAATTTTCTTCAGACACACTCAGAGAAGCTAAGGAATCAAAGTGTAAATGGTTTCCCATAAATCATGGTGGTAGCTATAGAAAATACTATGGCAACAATCTTGAGCTAGTCAATTGGCAAAATGATGGATCTGAGATCAAAGCATTGGCCAAAGAGAGATATAACAGTATAACTAGAACGGTAACAAATATAGATTCCTATTTTAAGGAAGGGATAACTTGGACAACTATTTCTACAGGAAAAACGTCTTTTCGAAGGTTTCCAAAGGGTTTTTTTTATTCAGTAACAGTGGACAAAGTATGGTATCTGATGACGTTGGATTGCTAGATTGTCTGACGGGATTCCTAAATTCTAAGGTGGCCAAGGCTCTTCTTGAAATTTTGACTCCAACAATGGGCTTTGAATCGGGATATCTAAAACTATTGCCAATTTTGCCGTCAATACAAAACAAGACAGTCCATAAGCTCGTATCAGATACGATTGACATCTCCGTGATTGATTGGGATTCATTTGAAGAGTCCTGGGATTTCCAACGTCATCCCTTGCTAGTTCATAAAGATAGCACTTCTATCGAACACGCATTCAATAACTGGTCTGACTTCGCTGAAGAGCAGTTTCAACGATTGAAAGCGAATGAGGAAGAATTAAATCGCATCTTTATCGATATTTATGGGTTGCAGGACGAACTGACACCTGAAGTGGAAGATGAAGACATTACAATCCGGAGAGCCGATCGAGAGCGAGATGTTAGGTCTTTCATCTCCTATGCCGTTGGCTGTATGTTTGGTCGATACTCATTGGATGAAGAAGGTCTTGTTTATGCTGGAGGGGATTTTGACTCAGGGCGATACAAGTCTTTTCCAGTTGTAGAAGACAATATCCTGACCATTCTGGACGATGAGTATTTTGACAACGATATCGTATCCCTCTTTGTGGAATTTGTTAGGGTGACCTTTGGGCCCGAGATGCTAGAGCAGAACTTAGAATATATTGCCGATAGCCTGCGGCGCAGTGCTTCAGACACAGCCCGTGAGACCATTCGGAAGTACTTTCTCCGTGACTTTTATCCAGACCACACGAGAATCTACAAAAGCGTCCGATATACTGGCTATTCTCCTCCCCCCCAAGGGAGGGTTTAATAGCCTTGTTTACATGCACCGCTATGATCGGGACACCGTAGCGCGGATTAGAACGGATTATCTCTTGGCTTTTCAGGACAAGCTTTCCGCGGAAGAAATGCAGCTAAGGCAACTCTTGACAACAGAGCTAACCGCTCGAGAAAAAAACCGCTGCCAGCAACAGGCTCAAGGAGATAGAGAAAGTAATGAATGAGCTAACAGGGTATCAAGAATTAATTCACAACTTGGCCAATAGGAGAGAAGCTATTGATCTAGATGATGGAGTCGCAGTAAACTACGCCAAGTTCCAAGATGTGTTGGCAAAGATCAGATAAGGTGGTGATGGGGGGGTGAATCTTGAACAGATTAAAGAGACTTTAGAAGACATGTTTAAAAACCTTTAGCTTCGGGTGCAAAGCGCCATGTCGTCTTTTGGTATGATACCAAAGGTGACTTTAGGGAAGAAGTAGAAAAACTCGAGCTCTCAAGCGCCAAGATTTGTCACCTAACTACAACCAACAGCTTTCTAACCAAGTACACCATCGAAGAACTGGAGCCCCCCCACACCAATTTTCTGGTTTACTCAATGAATCAAAAACCTGAGGATCACGATAACTGGCTCTTAGACATTCTACTCTATGGCTCTGAGTTCACAGCCGATCGAGTTTCCATGGTAATGAATGAACTAGAAGCGCCCCCAGTCTTTACGGGGGGGAGTATTCACTCGCTACGATCGTTTCTTCAAAAATAAAGAGCGCTTTGCCCGCTTTATGAGCTATCATATCACCGACTACAATGAACACGTGATCGATACCGCAGTACTTTCCGCCTTGGCCAGGCAACGTTCAAGCAATGTGGCCGATTCTTTGCGGGCCATCTTCTGTGAATCATTAAGCGAAGACGAAAATAGTATTTGGCAAGCGATCCTGAAATTTGGCGATGAAGAAGCTTTCTGGCGACTAACAGAACAGGAATTTGGCTTTGAGGCTTCCAAAAAACCTGGAGAATCTCTTTATTGGCCTGGTAGTTACAGCCTTTGCCGAGCAGTTCCGAGGTACATTGCCAGAAACCTGGCAAAACCATCTCCTTCGCCGCCGATCAAACTGCGTCGTTTTCATTGATCATTTCATGAAACACGGAGCAGATAGCCAGCGGTTTACTGAACTTGTGGAGGAGCTTGAACACATCTTGCATCTTTCCGCGTATCTTGAGGGATGGGAACTAAATGAAATTAGCGATGCCGATATTTTCCCCCCCAGCCTAGATAAGGCCATTATTACGGCTCTTTTGAACAGTTTGCTAACTAGAGCAGAAAACTTCGATCACTACGAAGAGACCATTCTTGCCCGGAGAACGAAGCACTTTTATCCTCGCTACGAAGCAATTTACGATTGTCTATATTGGGCTATTCATCTCCTGCGTTTTTCCAAAGAGCAAGTTGGTTTACCGATTCTAGTGCTGAGTCCATGTTTACATCCTATAGCCAAGAGTACTATGCAGTTGATCATGCCTACCGGAAATTCTGTTTGGCCTATGACCGGGCAAGAGGTCTAGACAAGCTCCATAGGCTAAGCGAAGAGATAGAAAATCTCTACTGTAACTGGTATCTACCGGAGCTTGCTATTAGGTGGTCAAAGCTGGCCGAAGAAGATCTGGCGGATAACTGGTTAGCTCTTAAGTTCAAGCGGCAGCAACACTTCTACAATAATTGCATTGAGCCTGTGGTGAAACGCAAAGAGCGAGTCTTCGTGATTGTCTCTGATGCACTACGTTATGAGGCTGGATGTGAACTTACAGAGCTTCTTAATCAGAATATAAGAGGCCTTTCAACCATTGAACCTATGCAGGGGGGGGTTGTGCCCTCTTATACGCAGCTGGGCATGGCAGTGTTGCTTCCCTACCAAAATTGCAGTTGGCTGGTTCTGAGGTTATGGTGGATGGTGTTAGCTCTGCTGGGCTAGAAAATCGTCGAAAATCCTGCAAAAAGAGAGCCAGAATCAATGGCACTACACCTCCCTGAACTTATGCAAATGGATAGGCAAACACTGAGGGAAGTGGTAAAAGGCAAGTATGTGGTCTATCTCTACCACGATACCATCGATGCCATTGGTGATCAGGCCAAAACAGAAGATAAAACCTTTGAGGCGGTGGAATTAGCTCTCCAAGAAATTGTCCAAGCTGTACAGCTCTTGACCAAAAACCTAACAGAAGCAAATGTTTATATCACCAGCGACCATGGCTTTATTTATCAAAGGCGTCCCCCCCTGGAAGAGAGTGACAAGACACCCCGCAGTGACGGCAGTCCTATTTCCTCCAATCGCCGCTTTATGCTCTTTGATGATAACGTGGAGGTACCTGGCACATTCAGTGTTGACCTGAAGTACCTCTTTGGCCACGAAAACAAAGTGACTGCGGTTATGCCTAAAGCGAATAATCGCTATAAGCTACAGGGCGGTGGCCAAAGATTTGTCCATGGTGGTGCAAGTCTGCAAGAAATCGTTATTCCCTTGGTTCACTTTAGTAATGACAGAAAAAAAGATCCAGCCAAGGAAGTTAGCAAAGTTGATGTGAGGCTGACGAGCGACATTCGCAGAATCACCAATAGCATCTTTACCCTTAACTTCTTCCAGACGGAACCTGTTGGCGGCAAAAAGACGCCAAGGCAGCTGAAAGCTTACTTTGTCGATCCAGACAGGAACACTATCTCCGATGAGATTCCTTTACTTGCTGATAACGACGAGGACCGAGCAGAAGACCGCAACTTTAGATTACGCTTTAACCTTAAGAGCCAAAGCTACGATCGCACTGCAACCTACTACCTAATTCTCGAGGATCTGGAAGAGACTGTGGAAAAGATTTACGACCAGGTGCCATTTATCATTGACCTAGGTATTATGCATGACTTTGATTTTTAAGGGGGGGACAGGGCATGGATCTCGACCAAAAACTAAATCAGGTATTTGCGGGACGAGTTGTCCGTAAGGATCTAACGAAATCGATCAAAGAGGGTGCAAATGTCCCTGTCTATGTTTTAGAGTATCTGCTGGGCATGTATTGCGCGACAGATGATGAGGAGAGCATTGCCGAAGGAGTTGAACAAGTCAAAAAAAATCCTAGCAGACAACTTTGTCAGACCCGATGAAGCAGAAAAGGTGAAGTCAAAGATTCGCGAGCTGGGACAGTTCACGGTGATCGACAAAATTACCGTGAGGCTAAACCCTCAACGAGACGTCTATGAAGCTGAGTTTCTAATCTAGGCATCAAGAAAGTGACCATGTCACCTCATTATGTTAAAGGGTACGAAAAGCTATTAGCTGGAGGAATTTGGTGCATTGTTAGGCTCAACTACTTTTATGATGAAATGGAGAAAATTGCAAGTCCATTCTTGATTGCAAATCTGACTCCCATCCAGATGCCGAGTATGGATTTAGGCGAGATTCTTGATGGACGTAAGCAATTTAGCACAGAGGAATGGATCGATGTTTTGATTCGTTCATCTGGTCTAGAGCCCACCCAATTCGAATCTGACACCAAGTGGCATTTGTTAGCCAGATTGATCCCCTTTGTCGAGAACAACTACAACGTCTGTGAACTCGGTCCCCCGTGGTACCGGTAAATCCCATGTCTACAAAGAGCTCTCCCCAAACTCGATCTTGGTCTCGGGCGGTCAGACAACTGTGGCCAACCTCTTTTATAATATGGCTTCGCGCCAAGTAGGCTTAGTTGGTCTCTGGGATGTGGTAGCCTTTGATGAGGTTGCGGGAATCAACTTCAAGGACAAAGACGGCGTGCAAATTATGAAGGATTACATGGCCTCAGGTTCCTTTGCCCGGGGGGGTAAAGAAGAGAAGGCTGCTTCAGCTTCCATGGTTTTTGTCGGTAACATTAACCAAAGTGTTGACGTGCTCATCAAAACATCCCACCTTTTTGAGCCTTTCCCAGAAGCAATGGGCACGGATACCGCCTTTTTTTGATCGCATGCATTACTATATTCCTGGTTGGGAGATCCCCCCCAAGATGAGACCAGATCTAATTACAGATCGTTATGGGTTTATCTCGGACTACTTGGCAGAATTCTTCCGGGAAATGCGCAAGCGTTCGTTTGCAGACGCGGTATCGAAGCATTTTAAATTGGGTAATAACTTGAACCAACGCGATGTGATTGCGGTGCGTAAGACTGTTTCAGGACTAATGAAACTACTCTATCCCCATGGTGATTTCACAAGAGAAGACTTAGAAGAAGTCTTGCGCTATGCCTTAGTTGGTCGCCGCAGAGTCAAGGAACAGCTTAAGAAGATTGGTGGCATGGAGTTTTATGATGTTCACTTTTCCTATATCGATAATGAGACCCTTGCAGAGGAGTATGTAAGTGTACCAGAGCAGGGTGGTGGAACGTTGATCCCCCCCGAAGGTATGGGCAAGCCAGGCCATGTATACACTGTGGGTCGCGGTGAATCTGGCATAATCGGTGTCTACAAGATCGAAACCGCTATGGTCAATGGCAGTGGCAAGTTCGAACGGACAGGTGTGGGAAGTCATAGAGAGGCTAGGGAGAATCTGAATGTGGCTTATAACTACTTTAAGGCCAATTCTAAGTCCATTAGCGCTTCTATAAGTACCAAGACCAAAGACTACTACCTCTACGTTCAAGACATGCAAGGCATTGGACTAACATCTGAGCTTACTCTGGCTGCACTCGTGGCAATGACCTCGGCAGCACTTGGTAAGCCACCCCCAAGAACAGCTTGCGATTTAGGTTCCATGAGTATTGGGGGCACCATTATTAAGGTGCCAGAATTGGCCAATGTACTTCAAGTCTGTTTTGATGCTGGAGCGAAAAGGGTACTTCTCCCCCATGGCATCTGCTTCGGATATTCCCACTGTGCCAGCTGAGCTCTTTCAAAGTTTCAGATCTCGTTCTATCAAGATCCGAGAGATGCGGTGTTTAAGGCACTTGGGGCAGTTTAACAAACTTTAAGGGGGGGCGAAGAACACGAATTACATGGTGATTATTAATGATTTGCAGGTTGGCGATGCAGTACTTTCAGCACAAGATATTGTTGCAACACTCCTTAAACACGAAAAGTGGTTGTTTTCTCGGGGGGGTACGGCGAACGTTAAATCCTTAAAGACCGGTGATCGTGTGGTAGTTTACGCCGCAGGCAAGGGAAATCGCTGTTTCGTTGGTAACTTTACTCTCAAGACTATGCCAATCGAAGAAGATATCGATCACTCGACAGAACTAAAGAGTCTGCTTAGATACTTTCCATTAAGCTGCCAAATTAAAGAACCCTCACTGTGGGCAAAATCTTTGCCGATTAAGGATATACTAGATGACTTATCCTTCATTGGCGACAAAAAGAATTACGGACTTTACCTGAGACAGGGCATGAGAGCGCTATCGGAAGGCGATTATGAGGTTATTGTAGGAAAAAGAGAAGTCTAAAATATAGCAAACCAGAGAAACATTTGACCCTTCCACAATGGTCTAGTAATGATCTACGAGTTGCTTCTGAGACAAATCGTGGGAGACACCTAAAAAACGGGGGGGGCCAGTGGATGACAAAGAAAAAAAACGGAAATCACGATTCGCTCCTCTGCGGCGGAATACTTGACCTTCGTGGCAGCTACGGGTAATGATGAGACCAGCATTGAAATGCGCTATGAGGATGAGAACATTTGGCTGACTCAGAGAATGCTTGCGTTTTGTATGATGTAAGTATCCCCGCAATTAATCAGCACATCAAGAAGATTTCGCGGATCATGAATTGCAGTCTGAGACAACTATTAAGAAATACTTAATAGTTCAAACGAGAGCGGACGTGAGGTTTCGCGCCAAATTGATCATTATAACCTTCAAATGATCATCGCAGTTGGCTTTAAGATCAACAACGAACGAGCGGTGCAATTTCGAAAATGGGCTGACACCATTGTGAAGGATTACACGATTCAAGGTTGGCCGATGGATGATGAAGGCCTAAAAAGCGTGGGTTCTGTTTTAACCAAGGACTATT
>JMBX01000240.1_pt1 | contig 14734 bp, 19 predicted proteins | sample 616521 | NCBI WGS metagenome assembly JMBX01 (sample SAMN02727906, study PRJNA239997) | anaerobic digester metagenome | biome: anaerobic digester; isolation source: mesophilic anaerobic digester inoculated with municipal waste water sludge... | place: Germany: Bielefeld University, CeBiTec ...
AAGACAGTAATCCGGTTGTGGTGAAAATAAAATTGAAATGAGAACAGTTTTACGTTAAAAGATCACCATAATGAGTAAAAAACAACTCTTCTTTCTGATAATTTCTGTCGCTTTTATTGCATGTACAGGCAGTAAGCACCGAGATCCTTTACAAGTTGTTGAAAACCCCATTCCCGTCATCGATTTGGAAAAGGCCGTTCAATCGCCCACTGAGCCGATGAAAATGAGTGATTTTATAGAAAGTATCGAATACATACGTCCGGAATATCCCGCTTCGCTCGTCGGCACCATTTTTGGAGTGTCGATAAACGATAAGTACCTGCTTCTGGAAGTTCCCGACCGATTGCTTTGTTATACCCGGCAAGGGAAATTCCTGCGCGAAATCGGGAAAAAAAGGACAAGGCCCTACAGAGCATCTGGGCATTCGTTCTTCCACCCTGCTCGACGCCGTCGTAGCCATCAACAGCAACTTCAACCGCAAAATACTTCGATATGATGTTCAAGGAAACTACCTGAGTTCATTGCCCGTTTCCGACGAAGTGTTCAAAATAAACATGTCCGATACCAATCGGTTTGTCATTAACCTGCATCACGGAATTGCCATGGATGACCCAAATCTTTTTGTAACCGGGATACTCAATGACAAAGGCGATACGGTGCAGTTGAAGAAATTGCAGCCGTATTATCCAAAAGGAATGGCGCACAGTCCCACGATATGGTGGTATGGGGGGGACACGGTTTGCGTACACACTTGTGTAACCGACACCGTGTATTCCGTAAGCAAAAATACTATTACGCCAAGATACATCCTGCATCAGGGCAAATATAAAATCAACCGGGAAGCATTCAAAGACATTCGTCTGTTGGAAGCGGAAAGGAGTAATTTTATTGATGGATTAAGTTGCTGTGAAACCGATGGTTATCTGTTGGCGTCTTTTTCGTTGGATAAAAAAAACGTTGGTTGGTTTATTACGATAAACATTCGCACGAAACCAAATCTTGGACGCAATATCCCGATGAAGTGAGCAAATATGGGACACTTGTTGGTGGAGGTTGGGAAAACGATGTGGATGGTGGATACAAATTGTCGCAATTGAATGCTATCAATCCTGATTATATTGCTGTTAGCATTCTTCCCGCCAAGCTAAAAGAGGTTTATACTGAAAATAAAAAGAAGGGAATCAAAGTAAAATGCCCTAAACGCCAACAAGAGTTAGAAAAATTAGTCAATTTATTAAACGAAGACGAAAATCCGGTAATCATATTGTATAAATTGAAAGCTAAAATTTAATATTAATACGCATTTAAAAAAACAAAGAATAAAAACATTACGATTTATTCGTAGATTGCCGATTTTTTTAATTATTTGTAAAAAAATTTATACGCTGAACAAAATGAAACACATTTTCTGTATCGTCACAACCATTATAATGGTAATATCGCTTCTCATATTCACATCGTGTAAAGCCGACAAGAAAAAAAAGCCCGACGAAACCGTCCAACAACTGTTGCCCGACGCTCCGGCGGAAGTAACCGCCATCACGCTCAAAACAGTAGATTTTGAACACGAATTGGTGAGTAACGGAAAAATATCGGCACGCACGGTGGCGGAACTCAAATTTCAAACCTCAGAAACCATCTCACAGATATTCGTAAAAAAAATGGTTCACGAGTTTCTCAGGGACAGCGCATCGCTATACTTGACACCTACTCCATTAATAATCGGATGGAGCAGGCAAAAGATGCGTTAGACCGAAGTCGGTTGGAGATGCAAGACGTACTTATCGGGCAAGGTTACAAATTAGACAGCCTTAATAAAGTTCCGACAGATGTGATGGAGCTTGCACGGGTAAAAAGCGGATTCAATTCGGCGCAAACGCAGTTCAATATGGCAACGCACGATTTGCAGCGCGCCACGCTCACCGCGCCCATCGGCGGTGTCATAGCCAACCTGTTTGCCAAACCGCATACGCTCTCTTCTCCAAGCGAAGTGTTTTGCAACATCATTGATACACGCAGCCTCGAAGTGCAGTTTACCGTGCTGGAAAACGAACTTGGCTTTATTAACATTGACGATAACATGAAAATCGTTCCTTTTTCGATGCCCGGATTGGAGGTAAGCGGACGTGTTTCGGAAATCAACCCGTGGGTAAACGAAAACGGAATGGTGCAGATAAAAGCTGCCGTGAATTACAACGCCCGCCTGGTGGAAGGGATGAACGTGCGGGTGAGCACGTTCCGCTCGGCAGGTAAGCAGTGGGTAGTGCCCAAAACCGCCGTGGTGTTGCGCACCGGAAAACAGGTGGTATTTAACGTGGTGGACGGCAAGGCCGTTTGGAATTACGTGCAGACGGGTCTGGAAAACGCCACGGAATACACCATCACGAGCGAAACGCTGAAAGAGGGCGACCAGATCATCGTGAGCGGGAACATCAACCTGGCGCACGAGTCGCCGGTGAAGGTGGTAGAAGATTAGTTGGATTAGATGACAAAATAGAATTGAAACAGAATCTTTACACTTTTATTTTTTTTATTATAAGGAAAGATTTTGTTTTATTTAAATTGATTTTACAAACACATAAAAAAAGGAGGTAACAGGCAACAAAGAAAAAAAACAGACAAACATCACAAGTTATGGGCTTGAGCTATTGATGGGCTTGAGCTATTGAAAGGATACATATAGCACAATAATGGAATTTTTTATAAATCAATCTAAACAATTATTTATTATGTCTAAAAAAACAGTTTTAAGCAGTATTTTCGCAATTGCATTGGTAACAGTTGCAGGAATGGGAATTAACAAGAGTGTGAATAAAGATACAGCTCTTTCAAATTTGGCTTTGAGTAATGTTGAAGCATTGGCAACACCTGAACAACCCCTTCAAATTCCGTGCGAAATGGAAGATAAATCTAAGTGTAAGGTTCTTTGTCAAGATGCTAGTGGAACTTTAATGCATATCGAATTTCATGATATACGACCCAGTTAAGTCAATCAAACTTAAAAGTACATAATGTTTTTTTTGTAAGTACTCTAAAAAACTTTATGCACTTTTACATATTAACGAATGATATAATCTATTAAAGATGAAAAAAATTAACAAATATAATTATTTTATTTCTCTTGATATTTATTTTGGCATCTTGCTCAGAAAAAGAGAAGAAAGAAAAATACAAGAAAAATGTAACGGAACAACTATATGGTCATATTTTAAAAGTTAATAGTTTAGAGGGAAAATCTTTTATTACGATTAAAGATAGTATGATGATTATGAATTCATTTTCAAGAGACTCATTAGTTGTTGCTTATAAATTAATAAATGGTAGTGATTTAGTTAAGATAGGGAATGCAATTCCAAGAGGTAATGGTCCAAATGAATTCAATAATACGTCATATTATGCAGATAAAGAGATTTTTGACATTATAAACTCAGATGGGATGATGACAAAACCATCAACAATAAATATAGACTCTCTATTTAGAAAAAGACAACAAATTGTCTCCTTGATAAAGATATGAAATGGATAAACCCATTTAACTACGGAGGATGTTTTGTGAGGTTTGATAATAATAAAATTTACTTTTAGGGGGGCGACTACAATTCTCGGAACTTACTAACATTGATTAATTTAAAAACCAATTCCAAAACAAGTTTAGAATATTGGATTAATGATTCTTATAAAGGTCCTAATATCCCAAAACAAATGCTTTATTGCAGTAACTCGCGTATTTTAAAATAATGACAAATATTGTTTGCTTGTGGAGTTGGTAGATATTTAGAAATTATTGATTTATTAAATACTGATATAACCAACAGAAAATTAATCTATGGATTCTATCCGATTTTTGAAAAAAAGAGACGATAACTTAAATTTTAAAATAAAATTTAATAGCTTTAGGGGGATGGAATGTATTTACAACTTCTACATATATTTTTGTACATTTAAAAACATATCAAGATGAAGAAGGAGTTCAAAAAAAGCATATCTGATTTTAAGGGTTATCCATATTATTATAATGATGAACTAGAAGTTTATGACTGGGATGGCAATTTTTTTTAAAAAAACTATCAAACGAATATTCCTTTTTACGATTTTTTTTGTAACAGAAGATAATAAAACTCTTTTACTATATCTCAAGACTTAAATACATATGAGCCAATAATGGTCAAATATGAATTACAATTCAGCCAATGATAAAGTTCCTCCTCCGCCGCCCCCCCATCGCCGTCCTCATGGTATTTCTTGCCTGTGTGATTATCGGCATCATCACCTACAACACGCTGCCCGTGTCGTTGTTGCCCGATATTGCCATTCCCGAAATTACCGTGCAGGTAACGGGCGACAATATGTCCGCGCGTGAACTGGAAAATACCGTAGTAAAACCGATACGACGACAATTGATGCAGACTGGCAAGCTGCGCGACATCCGCAGCGAAGCCCGCGATGGCTCCGCTATTGTGCGGCTGAAATTCGACTATGGCACCAACACGGACCTGGCGTTTATCGAGGTTAACGAGAAAATCGATGCCGCGATGAACAGCCTGCCGCGCGATTTGCGCCGCCCTCGCGTGATCAAGGCCAGCGCCACGGATATTCCCGTGTTCTACCTGAACCTCACGCTGAAGGAGGACAAACCCTATACGCCAACCGACGAACAGAAATTCCTCGACCTGTCCGACTTTGCCGACAACGTGGTGAAACGCCGCATAGAGCAGCTGCCCCAAGTGGCAATGGCCGATATGACCGGACTGATGTACCGGCATCTTCAAATCGTGCCCGACCTGAATAGCTGGAATCTGCCTCAATAAGTTTAAATGATATAGAAAATACCCTGGCAGCCAACAATATTGAACCCGGAAGCATGACCGTGCGCGACGGATACTACGAGTACAACATCAAGTTCTCGTCGCTGTTGCGTACGCCTGAAGATGTGCGTAATATCTACCTGCGAAAAGATGGCCGCATTTTTCAACTCAAAGACCTGACGAAAATAGATGTGGTGCGCCAACCGGAAGCCGGTATGTCTCTCATCGACGGGAAGCGCGCTGTCACGCTGGGCGTCATCAAGCAGGCGGACGAAACGATGAAGAGCCTCAAGAAATCGCTCAACGCCACGCTCGCCGACCTTGAACGCACCTACCCCCGACGTGCAATTCACCGTAAACCGCAACCAGACCGAACTGCTTGACTACACTATCGCCAACCTTCGGGAAAACCTCACGCTGGGTTTACTGCTCGTTTTATCGTGGCTCTGCTTTTCCTGGGCGATGCCAAATCACCGGTAATTATAGGGATAAGCATGATAACTGCACTGCTCACCACCTTTATATTTTTTTTACCTCTTCAGGCAGTCGCTTAACATCATTACCCTTTCGGGACTGATCCTTGCCGTGGGAATGATGATCGACAGCGCCATCATCGTAACAGACATAATAAACCAGTACCGGATGCAGGGCTGTTCGCTGGAAGAATCGTGTGTGAAAGGAACAAACGAGGTCATCACGCCGGTGCTCAGCTCCACACTCACCACCATTGCCGTTTTCGTTCCGCTGGTGTTCATGAGCGGTATTGCCGGAGCTATTTTCTTTGCCCAGGCATTTGCCGTAAGCGTGGGGGGGCTGCTCATTTCATACTTTACTGGAATTATTATGCTACCCGTGCTGTACAAACTGGTGTACGGCATGAAAACAGGCCCGGACAAGGTGGGCGATCTATTTGCCCGCACCCAGCGGCAGGCCGATAAATGGGCTTTCGGATGGTACGACCGCGGAATAGAGTTTATTTTCCGCCACAAACTGCCACGTTTCTGTTCATTATTCTTTCCGTTCCGTTATGTGTGCTGATGTTCCGCATTATGCCACGATCATCCATGCCGCATATCGACCATACCGAAACAGTAGCGATGGTGGAATGGAACGAAAACATCCACGTGGACGAGAACAAGGAGCGCGTTTTTAACCTTATGGAATCGACGGACGAAATGACCACCGAACACGCCGGGTACGTTGGACACCGGCAGTACCTGCTCGACAAGGAGAATGACCTGTCGCCCTCCGAAGCACAACTCTATTTCCGTACTGCTAAAGCATCGTACGTGGAGAAACTGAAATTGCACATTTCCGATTGGATCAGAATGAACTATCCGCAAGCTGTGGTAACGTTCTCACCACCCGAAAACGTTTTTGAGAAGATTTTCGATACGTCGGAAGCCGATGTGGTGGCACAACTCTACCCCGCCAACCGCGAAGAAATACCCGATGCCGGAACCATCCACGCCGTTGAACGGCAGTTACAGGCGGCAACCGGCCTGGAAGCCGAGGGTATACCGCTTGAACAGCAACTAACGATCACCATCGACAAGGAAAAGCTGCTGCTCTACGGCGTGGATTACGGCGAGGTTTACCGCACGCTGCGCACCGCTTTCCGTGAAAACCAAATTGCCTTGTTGCGTTCCTACCAGCAGTACCTGCCCATATCGCTGGCCGGAAAACAACAAACCGCGGAACAGGTGCTGCGCGAAACACTGGTACAGGCAAACGCATCGCGAAACAATTCGGAAACGATGATTCCTTGCAGTCGCTCGTGAGCGTACACCGGGGGGGCGAAGACATCAAAACCATTGTGGCAGGCAAAAACGGAGAGTACATTCCGATGAATTATTACGATATTGACCGTCCTGAAACGCTTATTAAAAATGCCGAAAAGGCTATCAGGAAAGACAACACGTGGGAAGCCCAGTTCTCGGGCAGTTTCTTTTCCAACCAAAAATGCTGGGCGAGCTGGTGGTAATCTTGTTGGTGTCCATCCTGCTGATGTACTTTATCCTCTCGTCGCAGTTCGAAAACTTTCTTCAGCCGCTGATCGTGTTGATCGAAATCCCAATAGATATTGCTTTCGCACTTATATTGCTCTGGGCAACGGGACACACGCTCAACCTGATGAGTGCCATCGGGCTGATTGTATCAAGCGGGATTATAATCAATGATAGCATCCTCAAACTCGACATGATTAACGAGTTGCGTAAACAGGGCATTCCCCTGATGGAAGCCATCCACACGGCTGGTGTGAAGCGTTTGCGTGCCATCATTATGACCTCGCTCACAACCATTCTGGCAATGGTGCCGCTACTTTTTCGTTCGATTTGGGTTCAGAATTGCAGAAACCACTAGCCATCGGTATGATTGGTACAATGGTTATAGGAATGTTGGTGAGCTTATTTGTGGTACCGTTGGTGTATTGGGCGATATATAGAAAATTATGAATTACGAATTACGAGGGTAGAATTAAGAAAGGAAAACAGGAGTGAAGGAGGATTCCGCCTTAGGAAGATTAATGTGATAATTAAATAAAGTGTAAAGTTCATGTCCTGATTCTCGGCTCTCGGCTCTGACTAAAATGACATAAATATGAAACGAGCATCCAAATCATTACACCCACAGAACATGATTATCGCGAGTTCCATACACCTTGATAAAAAATAAAATAATCGTATGAAATATACCCGTTTATTATTCCTTTTCGCGGTTATGGGCTGGTTGAGCCTATCAACTGTTTTCGCCCAACAAACCGAAATTACCCTCGATTTGAGGCGGACCGTGGCGTTGGCAAACGACAGTTCGCTCTCGGCATTCCGGGCCAGGAACATGTACATGGCAAGCCGGTGGGAATACCGTACATTCAAGGCGGCACGGCTACCGTCGCTCACGCTTTATGCCACGCCGTTACGCTACAACCGCGATTTCACCCGCCGCTACGACTCGGAGCAGAACATCGATGTGTACCGCCGCCAGCAATCGCTCTATCCTACGGAAACTTGGCCGCTCAGCAGAACTTCGACTTCACGGGTGGAACGTTTTTTGTGGATACCGAACTGGGCTACATCCGCAACTTCGGTGACCTGGCACGAAGCCAGTTTAACAGCGTGCCCGTCCGTATCGGCTACCGGCAGGAGCTGCTGGGCTACAACCGCTTCAAATGGGAAAAGAAAATAGAGCCGCTCAAATTCGAAAGAGCGCAAAAGGAATTGATTTCCAACCTGGAAGCAACGGCTGAAACCGCATCGGGTTACTTTTCGATTTGGCGATGGCACAGGCCGAACACCAACTGGCTCAGGAAAATCGACGGAACTCCGAACGGCTGTATCAAATTGGTGAGGAAAAGCACAAAATCGCCTCCATAGGACAATCGGAATTGCTCACGTTAAAGCTAGACCGGGTAAACGCCCAAAACTCGCTACAAAATGCCGAACTGCGCTTGAAACGGGCGATGTTTGCGTTGGCGGCTTACCTCAATCTGGATAAGGACACGAAAATCACGCTGCAACTGCCCGATTATCCCAAGAATGTCATCGTAAACGTGAACGATGCGCTGATGTTCGCCAAGGAGAACAATCCACAGTATATGGAACACAAGCAACGCATATTGGAATCCGAGCAGACTCTCGACCGCACCCGCCGCGAATCGCTCTTCAGCGCGGGGGGGTTCTCAGCAAGCGTGGGGTTCAACCAGATTGCACCCACGTTTCGCGACGTGTATCGCAATCCGTTGCAACAAGATATCCTGGCGCTTACGCTAACCATTCCCATTGTAGACTGGGGGGGCGTTCGCAAAGGACGGTACAACATGGCGAAGAACAACCTGAACATCACGCAGCTTTCGGCACAGGAAAGCGAAATCCGCCTGGAAGAAGACGTGATCATGACCGTGGGCGACTTCTCGGTACAGCAACAGATGATCCGCAGCGCCGAAGAGGCGATGGAACTCGCCAAGGTAGCGTACGAGCAAACACAGGAACGCTTTATCATCGGCAAGGCGGATATCAACAGCCTGACGCTCTCCACCAACCGCCGTCAGGAGGCACAACGCAATTACATTTCCGCCCTGCGTAACTATTGGCAGAGCTATTTCAAGCTGCGGAAACTGACATTGTATGATTTTGAAAAGACAGACCTATTGAGGTAAGTTTTAGTAAAAAGTTGAAAGTTCGTAAATTACAAATTGATTAATGTCTAAAAAAAATCTTCCATATCCTCATTCACCGTCATCGTTGCTTTCTTAAGCATAGCCCTCACAGGACTTGCCCTTATTCCGCTGTTGCCGGTCAAGATGGCTCCCTCGCGGACATTGCCCAGTTTGACGGTCTATTTCTCGATGCCCGGCAATTCCGCCCGCATTGTGGAAATGGAAGCCACTTCGAAGTTGGAATCGATGCTGGCGCGCATCGGCGGCGTGAAAACATCCATTCCACATCGGGAAACGGCTGGGGCAACATCACGCTCGAACTGGACAAGCACACGCCAATTGATGCCGCCCGGTTCGAGGCTTCCACCATAGTTCGTCAGACGTGGCACGACCTGCCGCGCGAAGTGTCGTACCCCCCTATATTTCGGTGCGCCGCCCCCCGACGAGAACGCCTCGCGCCCCCCCTTTATGACCTTCACCGTCAATTCCGCCGCCACGCCCATCGTTATTCAAAAATATACCGAAAACACCATAAAGCAGCGTTTGAGCGATATTGGCGGATTATACAAAATTGATGTGCGGGGAGCTACACCGATGGAATGGCAATTGACCTACGATAGCGACCAACTACAAGCCTTGGGCATAACGGTAAACGACATCCGCGAAGCTGTTTCGATGTATTATTCCACCGACTTTCTGGGAATGGCGGAAACGCAAAACGAAAACGACACGCCTTCGTGGATGCGCATCATGCTGGTATCGGGGGGTAATAACGACCCCCCCTTTGACGCTTCCGCCATTACCGTGAAAACCGCAGAGGCACACTTATCCGCCTGGATCAACTGGTAAAAGTGGTGCACACCGAACAAGCGCCCAACAGCCATTACCGCATCAACGGTTTGAATTCCATTTACCTGTCGCTCACGGCGGAAGAAACTGCCAATCAGTTACGGTTAAGCAAACAGGTTCACGAAGCCATTGACGAAATCCGCCTTGCCTTACCTCCGGGTTACGAAATCCACTACAGTTACGACGCCACGGAATACATCCGTGCCGAACTGGGAAAAATTTACCTGCGCAGCGGGCTTACAGTACTTATACTTCTGCTTTTCGTGCTGCTCATAACCCGAAACGTGCGCTACCTGTTTCTTATTGCCGTTACGCTGGCAATCAACCTCGCCGTTGCCGTTATTTTTTTTATTACCTCTTCGGGTTGGAGATTCAGCTCTACTCGCTGGTGGGAATTACTATTTCACTCAGCCTGATTATCGACAATACCATTATTATGACCGACCACCTGATGCACCGAGGTAACCGGAACGCCTTTATGCCCATACTGGCGGCAACGATGACCACAGTGGGTGCGTTGGGCATCATCTTTTCCTGGACGAGAAGATACGTCTCAACTTGCAGGATTTTGCCGCAGTGGTGATGATCAACCTCTGCGTATCACTTTTGGTAGCGCTCTTTTTTGTGCCGGCAATGGTGGAAAAGATCAATCTGAAAAAACGCGAACCGATGAAAAGACGGGGGGCTTCTCCACCGCCTGCCCATCCGTCCGCGCTGTCTGACGGTACACTTCAACCGTTTTTACAGCTGGATGATCCGCATCCTTTCAAAATACAAATGGATTCCGTTCACGGCGATTGTGTTGATTTTTGGATTACCGGTATTTCTGCTTCCCGACAAAATCGAAAAGGAAACCAGATTCGCGGAACGGTACAACAGGATTTTCGACAATTCCACCTACAAGGAGAAAGTAAAACCGGTTGTAAACAAAGCCCTGGGTGGTACGTTGCGCCTGTTTCGGAAAAAGTGTATCAAGGAAGTTACTTCACACGAAGCGAAGAGGTGGTGCTTACCATCACCGCTTCGATGCCCAACGGAACCACATTGCCGCAGATGAACGCCCTTATCGAAAGATGGAACGATACCTGAGCGGGTTCCCCCCCGAAATACGTCAGTTTCAGACCGATATACCCAACGCACGCAGGGCATCCATCCGGGTATTTTTCAACAGGGAATCGGAACGGAGCGGTTTTCCGTACCAACTTAAAAGCAGTGTCATTACCAAAGCCTTGGAATTGGGTGGCGGAAGTTGGGGGGGCGTTTACGGTTTGCAAGATCAAGGTTTCAGCAACGATGTTACCGAATTTGCCGGAAGTTACCGCGTGAAACTATACGGCTACAACTACGACGAATTAACGTCATGGGCGGATACACTCAAGAACCGTCTGTTGAACTATCGTCGTATCAAGGAGGTGCTGATTAATTCCAATTTCTCGTGGTACAAGGATGACTACCGCGAGTTCTCTTTCGATTTGAACAAGCAGCGGCTGGCTTCCGAAGCTTTATGCCGGGTGAACTGTTTGCCTCGCTGCAACCCGTTTTTGCCAAAGACGTGTGGGCAGGCTCCTTGGTCATAGACGGCGAAAGGGAGGATATCAAACTGGCAAGCCGCCAGAGCAGGGATTACGATATCTGGGCGCTGCAATACATCGCCCATAACCTGGGCAACCGGATGTATCGGTTGGACGAACTGGCGGATATTTCCAAAGGACAGGCTCCGCAGGAAGTGGGCAAGGAAAACCAGCAGTATCGTTTGGCGGTGCAGTTCGATTACATCGGCGCCAACACGCAGGCCGGGCGCGTGCTCGACCGCGAAGTGGAAGCGCTCAACAAAATCCTGCCGATGGGATATACCGCAGAGAAAGAAGAGAGCGGATGGGGTTGGGTAAGAAAGACAACAGGCAGTATTGGCTGATTGGCTTGCTGATCGTGATCATCTTCTTCACCACATCGGTATTGTTCAACAGCATCAAGCAGCCACTGGCGGTTATTTTTGTGATTCCTGTTTCCTTTATCGGGGGGGTGTTTCTTACGTTTTACTGGTTCAAACTGAACTTTGACCAGGGCGGCTTCGCGTCGTTTATCCTGCTCTCGGGCATTACCGTGAATGCGAGTATTTACATTCTGAATGACTTTAACCGGATTCGTCGCGAACGTCCGGGACTTTCATCGCTGAAAGCCTACATCAAGGCGTGGAACTCCAAAATTATTCCGATTTTCCTTACGGTGGTTTCCACGATGCTGGGGGGGTTTATTCCGTTTATGGTGGGCACAACCAGGGAAGCGTTCTGGTTTCCGCTGGCCGCTGGCACAATCGGCGGGCTGGCCATGTCGATCATCGGGATATTTTGTTTTGCCGTTGATGGTGGTGGGGGGGAGGAAGAAATGATTTGGGATTTGGAATTTACGATTTAAGTCGCTGAAAGAGATAAACATAATTCAAAATAACACAAATATGAAAAACTTTACAACTGATGTTCAACGGTTTTGCTTGATGTGTCTTTTATTGACATCGCAAACCGGTTGTTCCAATAAACAATACAACCCAACTGATAAAAATAGATGTAACGAAAAATTACCCTGAAAAACTGTACATTCAGAACATAGCGGATGTTGAATATGTATCGCTTGAAACCGATGATAACTTGTTGTTTCCTATCTTTTGGGCATAAGCGATCATTTATTGTTTGTGGAAACCACGTTGACAACAGCTTTGTCTTTTCGACCGGAAAACAGGAAAGCCCGCAAGTAAAATAAGAAAGATGTGTCTTTACCTCAACTAAAACCTTCTGTGGGCAAATTGTGGGCAAATAAAAATCAGGAACTTTAGATTTTATCTTAAGTTCCTGATTATCAAGTGGGCGTTGACGGATTCGAACCGCCGACCCTCTGCTTGTAAGGCAGATGCTCTGAACCAGCTGAGCTAAACGCCCGATTACTTTTTTTGCTTCTTTATGTCCGCTCCCGGAGGTTGCTTCCTGAAAAAGTGATGCAAAGATAGGCTGTTTTTATTTTGCAACAAAATTTTTTTTGCAAATATTTTTATCAAAATTTTTAAGACTCTATAATTATCCGTATTTTTGTACCGTAAATGTAAAGGGCTATCTTTTTTTTAGAAGAAGCACAAAATCAATGAAGCAATGGTGAATGAGCAGAAAAGTGATTTCCCGCCATTCGTAAAACCGATAATAATCCGCATCACGCACAAAAATGAACTTAAACCAACTGACAGCCATTTCGCCAATAGACGGCAGATACTGGGATAAAACCAAAGAGCTTGGAGCTTTTTTTTCTCTGAATATTCACTTATAAGATATCGTGTGAAGGTAGAAGTGGAGTATTTTATTGCACTTTGTGAATTGGGGGGGATCTCTCCACTTGACAAGGTGGATAGCTGTGTGTTTGCTGATTTAAGAGATTTGTATGAAAATTTCAGCGAAGAGGATGCATCAAAGATCAAGGATATTGAAAAGATTACCAACCACGATGTAAAAGCAGTTGAATATTTCCTGAAGGAAAAGTTTAATGTGTTGGGTTTGTCGGAACACAAAGAGTTTATCCATTTCGGATTAACATCGCAGGATATTAATAATACTGCAACACCAATGATGTGGCAGGATGCATTGCAAACGACTACCATCCCCGCCATGGAGTCGCTTATATCGCAGATGAATGCTCTTGCTGATGAGTGGAAGGAGATACCGATGCTGGCACGCACACACGGGCAGCCGGCATCGCCTACACGCTTGGGAAAAGAGATAAAGGTATTCTCTTATCGTCTGTCTAACCAGCTGGAGGCTCTGAAAAAGATTCCTGCAAAAGCAAAATTCGGAGGGGGCCACAGGTAATTTTAATGCCCACAAAGTGGCATATCCGGAAATAGACTGGAAGAGATTTGCGGAAAAATTCCTTCAGCAGAAGCTGAGCCTGCATAGAGAAGAATATACCACCCAGATATCTAATTACGATGCTTTCGCGGCATCTTTCGATGCATTGAAAAGGATCCACACAATCCTTATCGATTTTAACCGTGATATGTGGCAATATATCTCAATGGAATATTTTAAACAGAAAATAAAGGAGGGTGAGGTGGGATCATCAGCCATGCCACACAAGGTAAATCCAATAGATTTTGAAAACGCCGAAGGGAACCTGGGTATTGCCAATGCTCTACTTGAACATCTGGCAGCCAAACTCCCAGTTTCACGATTACAGAGGGATCTTACCGATTCTACTGTTATCCGTAATACAGGTGTACCTCTTGCGCATGGGTTAATTGCCATTAAAAGTACAACAAAAGGGCTGAATAAATTGTTATTAAACAGAGAGGCAATCGACAGAGACCTTGATAATAACTGGGCAGTGGTTGCCGAAGGAATTCAAACAATATTACGACGTGAAGGATACCCGAAACCCTATGAGGCATTGAAGGCCCTTACCAGAACCAATGTGCACATTACGCGCGAAAGCATCGCGCAGTTTATTGAATCACTTAATGTTAGTAGCCGGATAAAGGAAGAACTAATGGAAATAACGCCACAAAATTATACGGGAATTTAAAATTTGAAAAGTAAATAATTATTGTATGAAAGTCCAATTCCGGTAGTTTTTATATGAAGGCCGGCAGTGTTTTAGGAAAATTAAAAAAAACCGTGAGGTTTCATCAGTAAAACAAAAAAAAGTAATAAGAGTAACATGACAACAAACAACGAAGAATCGCGTCCGAAACGAAGTTATCACAGCGCGAGCAATGAGAGACACGCTTCTCCAAACAGAAATTACAACAATGAGCGAAGAACACAGGAGGGTTATACCACCTCAGAGAGGCCCTACAATCAGAATTATGGAAATACCCAACAGGGAAATACTGATGGAGGAGTGAGAAAACGCCGCCCGAGAGTAGGTGAACGCATACAGTCGCAGC
>JMBX01000241.1_pt1 | contig 14728 bp, 21 predicted proteins | sample 616521 | NCBI WGS metagenome assembly JMBX01 (sample SAMN02727906, study PRJNA239997) | anaerobic digester metagenome | biome: anaerobic digester; isolation source: mesophilic anaerobic digester inoculated with municipal waste water sludge... | place: Germany: Bielefeld University, CeBiTec ...
TGCGGAAAAGCGAATTACTATAGCCAGAGAAAAGGTGGGCAAAGCGTCCGAAAAAAATTGAGAATTTCTTAGTAACCGCCCCCCCGATTTCCGGGCGCATTCTGTCCTTAAAGATTCCCAACAACCGAAACGTGTCAGCTCACCAAGAATTGGGCACACAAGCCGATCTCAGCAGCCAGATTGTGGAACTGAATGTGGCACCGGGCCAAACGGAGCGTTTCGGCATCGGCACCGCCGTCACAATCAGCTTGGGGCAGGCGGAATATGCGGGCGAAATAGCGTACATCGCTCCCCGGGCAGAACAGGGCACAGATGGGCCGAGCGTACTGGTTCGAGTTGATTTTCTGGAAGAAGTATCCCATCTGAGGCCTTACAGTTCGGTGAGTGCAAACATCCATCTGCAGCTGCAAAAGGACAGCCTCTACCTGCCGAGGGGGGCCTATTTAACAAGCGGGCAGCAGCTTTTTGTCTATGTGATCGATGGCAAGCGGGCACACAGGCAGGATGTGCAGTTTGGCATGTTGGACGGTAATGCGGTACAAATTCTGCGCGGTTTGACATTGGGCGAGCAGGTGATCATCAGTTCCTACGATGCCTTTCGCCATCTGGAAGAGATTGAGATCCTGCCGCAGGAGGGCGATACGCTGTGATTAATTAGAAAAGATCAGCAGAGAGTATTTTATGGGCAATCAGGAGATCAAAGCACTTGACTGCGTTGATCTGGACATTCAAAGGGGGGAGTTCTTGTCCATTATGGGGGCCTTCCGGTTCGGGCAAATCAACCCTTTTAAACATTTTGGGGGGTGCTGGATAAGCCAAGCGCGGGCAGTTATTTCTTGGAAGAAGTGGACGTGACCTGGTTAAAAGATCGGGAACTGGCTAAAATTCGCAATGAACATTTCGGGTTTATCTTTCAAAGCTACAACCTATTTCCCGAATTGACTGCTTTAGAAAATGTGATGGTGCCCCCCCTGATGTACGCGGGCAAAGCTCGCCGTGTGCGGAGGGAGCGGGCGGAAGGCCTGCTCGCCTCGGTAGATATGGATCACCGTCTGCATCATTTGCCCACGCAGCTTTCAGGGGGGGCGAACAGCAGCGCGTGGCCATTGCCAGAGCGCTGGCCAACGATCCCACTTTGATTTTGGCGGACGAGCCACCGGTAATCTTGCAACCGATCAGGGGGGCGGAAATCATGGAAGTTTTGCAGAATTTAAATAAAAAAAAGGCACCACGATCGTCATTGTTACCCATGATCCGGCCATCAGCGCCTACGGAAAACGCTTGATACAGCTGCGTGATGGGGCGGTAGTCGGCGATGAGCGGAGGGGGGAGGCGCATCATGCTTAAGAGGTTGCAGAACCGCGGTATTATGATTTTGGTCTTTCTGGCCGTTTTTGTGCAGGCAGGCACTGTAGGGGGCAAAAGTGCTAGAGATAGAAGTACGCGATGCAATCCTGCTCGCGGAAGAGCATAATCTCGATTTTCGCTTGGTTAAAATTGATTGGCAGGCCGCTCAGTCCGATTTGGAGCGGGCTTTGATCGTGGGCGAACCGGAAATGCTGGCTGAGGCTAAAAAAACGTGGGCACAGGCGGAACAACATTATTTGGAGCGCAAAAGCAGCCTGCACAATTCGGTCCGCACCGGCTACCAGCGTCTGCTGGAAAAGGAAACGGCTCTGGCCAGTGTCTTTACGGCCAAAGAACGGGCAGAACACCAGCTGGGCGTGGATGAGAAAAAATATGAAGCGGGCTTGTTATCAAGCCTGGACATTCAGCGGGCCAAAAATAGCCTCTTCGAAGCGGAACAGCGCTGCGCGCTGGCGCAGATAGAATACGAAACGGAACAGATGAAATTCAATGAATTATTAGGCCTTCCCTTCGATCAGGAAGTCATACTGACCGAGCGGCTGCTGCTTGATTTTTCCCCCTTTACAACCGATTTGGCTGAGTGCGTTGAACAGGCTTTAGTTCACGATCAGGCCATCATGGCTGCCCAAGAAAAACTGCAGCAGGCAAAGGAAGCGGTACGCGCCGCCCAAAGCCCCCCCTTCACTCCTAGGGTGGAGTTGGAAAGGGCCTGGCGGGGGGGAGGAAAAGGCCGCGATAGGCCTGCTCCAGGCGGAACAGGCCCTTTATTTCCGGGTGCGCGCGGCCTATTATGCTTTGCTCAATCAGGCCCACAGCCTAGAACTGATGGAGCTGCAGATCGAATTGGAGCGCAAAACCTTACTGGCGGAAGAAAGCAGGTATGCCGCGGGTGTGCTCAGCAATGCCCAGATCGTAAAGCAGCAGGAAGCGCTGGCCCAACTAGAGCAAAACTACAGCACCGCCCTTTTAAATTACAGCCTGGCTCGGCTGGAGCTCTTGCGTACTATGGGCCGGGAGGAAACGGCCTGGGGGGGAACGATGGACATTAAAACGCCGTGCTGCGGTGCTGCTGCTTGTATTCTGCTTATTAGTCAAAAGCCCGCCGGCCCGCGCGGGTGACAAGCGCCAGATTACCCCCCCGCTGGAGGCGGTGCAGCTCGCCTTTGAGCACAACATGGAGCATTCGCTTTTTCTATGGGAACAGGAACTGGACGCTAAGCGCGCCGCTTTAGCCAAACAGCCCACCGTGCGGATGACGGCAACACCGGCTAAATTAGAAAACGGAGACTGGCTCAGCCCCCCACGGCAGTCTCAATTTGTCTTTGCCCCTTTCCGCCAACGCAAAATTAGAAGGGGGGGCCTTGCCCTACAGGTCAAACAGGGGGGGAGCCTGGAAGTGGAACCTGTGGGCAATTTGAACTTAAACTATAACTTCTTTGCGAAACCCGATAGCGAGTGGGGGGGAATTAAGCCGGATCGAACAGCGGCGCCGGCAGGAAAACACCCTCGTTTTACAGACGCTGCAGTTGTTGATTAATCTGCGCCAAGCCTTGGATGAAGAACAGCTTGCCGCGGGCGAATACGAACTGCTGCAGCTGTCGCTGCAGGCGGCGGAACAAACCCCGGGATATGATCAACTGCCTTTAAAGCGTCGGATCAGGGAGCAATACCTTACTTTAGCGCAGCTTAGGGCCGAGATTGAACAACTTCAGTTTCAGCTGGCTTCGTTTCTGGGTGCAGCCGCAGGCATTGTTTATGATCCGACGTTGAATTTGGGAATCTTAATTTGAGTTTGGCCGCTGAAGAATTGAAAGAGGAATGGTTTGCGGCCAGTATTTCTTGGCGCCGGGCCCTGGCTGAGCTCGCAGCTGCCCGGGCAGATCTGGAATATGAGCAGAAAACAAAGGGTTGGCAGATGACGGCCGGCGGTACAGTTGACCATTCTCTAAACTGGGCCGTAGGTTTGACCGCCAGCAAAACGTTATACCCTAGGTCGATAATTTCAGAAGAGCTGGAATTAGCTTTGGCCCGAGCAGAACAGGCCGCCGCGGCGGAAGAGCACAAAGTGGCGGTGGAACTGCGGGGGGGAGTGCTGGGCAAAATTGAGGCGGCGCAGGGCGATTCAGACTTAAGAGGGGGGGAGCATTTGCACGGGGCGGAGCAGGAATGGGAGCTGCGCCGGCGCGAGCTGGAGGCAGGCCTTGTTACCCCCTTTACAGCTGGAAGAGGCCAAGTTAGCCCTCTTGAAAGCGGAAAACGATTATCGCCACGCCCGCTTTAAGTTAGGCCTTGCTATCCTCGAGCTTTGGGCCGGCTGTGGCAGAGAATTACCGGCCTTATTGGGCGGTTTGCTAAATTAAAGGGAGGTGGGCCCGTGTCATTTTAGATCAACTCCAATGGTCGTGGCGCCATTCTAAGCGGCAGTTGTTTGAGTCAATCCTGATCATCTTGGCCATCGCCCTGGGAGTGGGCGTAATTGTGACCGTTTTATCCTTACTGTTAAGTGTAAACCGGGATTTCAGCAAATTGAGTGAAGAAGATTATTTTAGGACTTTGCGTGTACTAAGCAGAGATGAAATGGCCGGCCGTACCGGTGTGCCCATCGTTTTATTGGGGGAAGAAATGCCCACTGCAGATTGGAGTGTGGGGGGGCTGGCCGAATTAGAAGAGCTGCAAAATAATCTGCCCGAGACGATGCACGTTTTTGTGGAGAACCGGTGGTCCGGGGGGAAACAACTCTTTTAGAAGGCGCGGAGCTGCCGGAAGAATTGGCCATCTACCCCCTGGATGATTGCTAATGAGATTTCCTTTGTGGGTGTGCTGCCCGCCTATTTTAATTTTCAGCGTTTAGAATTAGCCGCGGGCAATCTGTTTTTGCCTGTCGATGTGCGCAATCAAAACCCGGTAGTGGTACTCACCGCCAAACTGGCGGAAGCGCTCTTTGGCGAAGAGGACCCGCTGGGGGGGCGGGAAATTCCGGTGGATCTTTGGGAGGATCGGGTAGTTTATACCATAATCGGGGGGGTTTTAGCTCCCTCAAAAGAAGGCGATTATGACGGGTTTCTGGCCTACGAGGAGAGCCGCAGCGCCTACGCGCCCGCAACACTTTCACCCTATGGGCCAACGGAGGGGGGGATGAACGAAAATTTAGCCAAGTCTCCATCGGCATTGATGCCGGAGAGGATTTGGTCTTGGCCCAACAGCGGGTGCAGGGCGAAGCCGAGCTGCTGTGGGGGGGTGAAGATATTGTAGTGCAGAGCCCCCTTACAAGATTTCTTGGAAGGCCAAAAAAAGCTTACGGCGTTCCGCCATGATTATTGGGATTTTTGCTTCTTTGGGCCTGATCATCGCGGTGATTAATATTCTTAACCTCATGCTGGCCAGAGTATTAAAGAGAACCAAATCCATCGGGTTATCCATGGCTTTGGGCAGTTCGCGGCGGCTTGTTTTCCGCCAGTTTGTCAGTGAGGCATCCTTTCTCGGCCTGGTCGGTTCCGCCTTGGGTATTTATGTTCCTTCGGGCTGGGTGCGGTGCTTAAATATGCTTTGGGAACGGCGGCTCTGCCCGCCATGGCCAAAGAGCGCATAATGCTGGGGGCGGCCCTAGGGGTGCTTACAAGCCTGCTGTTTGGGGGGGCTTACCCGGCCTACCTTGCTTCCAGAATCGATCCGGTGGATGCTTTACGCACCGATTAGGAGAGGATCTAATGCTTGAGACAGTTCAATTTACGCTGCGGATAATTAAAAAAAACGTCCTTTGCGTTCGCTGCTGACAATTTTGCAGTTGGCACTGGGCGTTTGGGTTGTAGCTATCCTGCTTTCCTTTAATTTGCGGGCCGCTGACATCGCCGGGGGGGCAAGGGGGGGCAGCACTTGGCGGAATCCTTTGCCAAACTGTCCGTTTCTAAAGTGGAAGAAGTAGAGGGGGGGGCGGCTGGATGGGCAGCAGCACCAGCAATTTCCGCCTCAGGGATTTGCAGCGGCTGCGGGACAGCGAATACATCGTATCCGCCTTTATTCACGAAACGGTTTGGGAGCAAAATGTTTGGGTTAATAATTTGGCCTACAAGGTGTCTGTTGTGGCCAGAACAACTCCGCAGTATGCGGAAGCGGTACATCTGGAGCTTAAGGAAGGGCAGTTTTCACAGAACAGGACCAGCAGCAGGCTAATCAGGTAGTGTTAATTTCAGAAACGGTGGCTAAACAGCTTTTCCTGATCGCTCCCCCCCTGGGCGAAAAAAATCCGGGTTGCCCACTATGGAGAGGGGGACCCCCCCGGTTTTGAAATCATCGGCGTTTACAAGCCGCCCGCCGCTGCCCTGAGGTCCTTTATGGCCGAAAGCCACCTGATCTTCCCCCCTTAGTTTTCAACTTTACCACTTCCGAGAACAGGTTGATTTGGCTGAGGATGCGCCCGAATTTGGCGAAATTTACATTGTTTCCCAACCGGGCAAGGTTTATGATGCGGTTGCGGAGGCGGAAGTATTATTGGCGGATCGCAGCGTAGATGACATGAATGTGAGGGGGGCGAATACCTCGCGGACAGTATGTACCTCCGAGACCAGCTGCGCCAAATTACTTTGTTCTTGGGCGCCTTTGCCTTTATGGCCATTTTAATCAGTGCCTTGGGTATTTTAAGCATTATGCTGGTCAGTGTGGTGGAAAGGACGCGAGAAATCGGGCTGCGCAAGGCTTTGGGCGCCTCGCGGGCTGTGATTATGAGGCAGATTCTAAACGAGTCCCTGATTTTTCCCTACTGGGTGCACTAGTGGGGGGCTTGCGGCCGCCTCATTTAGCGCGGAAACTTTGGGCACAATGCTGATGCAGGAAATGATGTACCAAGAAGCGGCTGCCATCGGGGGGCTGCATCCTCAGGCGGCTTTGATCTCCGTGGCCCTAGCGGTATTAGTGGGGCAGGTGTTTGGCCTCTATCCCGCTTGGCAGGCGGCTAGGCTTGATCCGGTCAGGGCGCTGAATGATAATTAAAGCAGTGAATAAAAAAAAGCGAAGAACCGGCTTTGACACCGGTTCTTTTTGGATCATTAATCAGTTTAATTTAAGACAATAATTTTCTCGGGGGGGTAGTTTGCGCCGGTATGCTGCGTGTCGAAGCGGTATAGAAGACGACAAGCGTTTTACCTGCAATCTTGGTTACCGGTTTGCCCTGAGCATCGGTAATGACAGTGTCAGTGGAAAGGTTCAGCTTTAACTGACCATCACTACTGACAAGATCATCAGCAAAGGTGGCCACATGGACGAAGCCCACATCTTTTTGGAGTTGATCACGATTACCTGCGGGGTCATCTGCGGCGGCATGCTCAGCGCCACCGGTGTGTTTTCGGGGGTAATAGGCGGTAATTCTAGTACCCATTGTGAGCTGTTCTTGGCCCACTGCAGCCTGGACCGTATCATCCAAAAGCACAACATCTTCAGAGATGTAAAATACAATGGAGTTGTCCTTGTTATCTCGATCTTCCGTTAGGACCGCGTACACATAACCATCATCCCGCACTCCGGTGATCACACCGGGAAAATGCAGGTAGTCCAGCACCTCTTGATCTTGTTTTTGTTTATTCTGCTGTACGCCAAATAGGATCAAAAGGCCGATTAGGCCGATAGTAATTGCTTTATTCATGTTTAACCTCCTCACCGCATGTCTTAATTATATAGGTTTCGGGGTTAAAGGGCAAAATAAAGAATTGGGGGGGAAAATGGGAGAAGGCGGCAGCAGGCCAAAGATAATTTTGACATCTTATATTGATTTAATTATACTTATCTTACAGCTGATCTGTTCAAGTGGGAGGTAGCCCTTAGTGAACACGCCCTTACTGAGCCTAATTCAAGTTAATAAGTTTTACGATGAGATCCAGGCCTTACACGATGTCTCCCTAGATATTAAGCATGGCGAATTCTTGACGCTTTTAGGCCCTTCAGGCTGCGGCAAGACGACTTTACTGCGCTGTATTGCCGGCTTGGAGAGGGTGGATTCGGGCGATATTTTGCTTAACGGCCGTTCAATTAAGGATTTGGCACCTAACAAGCGCAACTTGAACACCGTTTTCCAAAATTACGCCCTTTTTCCCCCCCATCTAAACGTTTATGACAATGTTGCCTATGGGCCGCGGGTGAAAAAAAACCCTGGCGGCGGAGGAGCTGAAGGCGAGAATCGGGGACGTTTTGGAACTGGTACAGATGTCGGGCTATGAAAAGCGCATGCCTCACCAGCTTTCCGGGGGGGGCCAACGGCAAAGGATCGCCATTGCCCGAGCGCTGATCAATGAACCGGCTATTTTACTCTTGGATGAACCCTTGGGTGCTTTAGATTTAAAGTTAAGAAAGCATATGCAGAGTGAATTGACCGGGCTGCAGAAGCAAACCGGGACGACGTTTGTTTACGTTACCCACGATCAGGAAGAAGCGCTGAACATGTCTGACCGCATCGCGGTCATGGAAGAGGGTGTGCTATTGCAGCTGGGTACTCCCAGGGAAATCTACAACAACCCTCGCAATCTGTTTGTAGCCGATTTTATCGGCGAGCGCAATATGCTGCGGGCCCGGCTGGTGCAGGTGGGCGAGCACCGTTCCACCGTAAAAGTGGGGAAGATGTGGTTGAAGTTCGCAACCTGCAGCACTGCCTGCTGCAGACGGCGAAAGATGCGATCTTGGCTGTCCATCGAGACAAAATGAGGATATTTTGCGAGCCGGTACCAAATGCTTTACTGGGCGGGTAGTCTCCATACATTATGCGGGGGGGTCGCAGATTCGCATAGAAGTGATGGTAGGTGCCCAGCATGTCACTGTGGTGGAGTATCAGAAAAACGAGTGCCAGTGTAAGGTGGGTGAACAGGTTTACCTCACCTGGGAGGATGGGGGGGAGCAATTCTGCTGCCCCTGGAAGAGGCCTGGACGGAAAGGGCGGTTGGGTATGCAAAGGCTTAAACAGAACCTATTAGCCATACCCATTTGGCCTGGGTCGGCACCTTTGTGGGCGTCCCCTTGATTTTGTCGTTGTCTTGAGTTTTCTCTCGCGGGATAGTTTGGGCAACATTGTGTGGCAGTTTACATTTGATAACTACAGGCGCATGGCCGATCCCATTTACTTAAGGGTTTATTTCAATTCATTTTTGCTGGCCGCCCTGACCGGTTTGGTGACCTTAGTGATTGGCTACCCGGTGGCCTACATTACTTCCAATTTACCGCCCAAAAGGCGCGCCTTGGCCATCGGCTTGATTATGCTGCCCTTTTGGATCTCCAGCCTGCTGCGTACTTACGGCTGGGTGATCTTGCTGGGCAATGCGGGGGGGATTATCAATAACATCTTGCTTGCGCTGAAGATAATTGAGCGGCCCCCCCTGCCCCCCCTGATGTACAAATTCGGCACGACACTGGTTGGTACCGCTTACATGCTGATTCCGTTCATGGTGATCGCCATCTTTAACTCAGTTGATAAACTGGACCGCTCCCTTTTGGAGGCTTCCTATGATTTGGGTGCGGGCCGGTGGCAGACTTTTTGGAAGATCACGCTTCCCCCCCTGACGGTACCGGGCATCGCGGGAGGCTTTACGCTGGTGTTTATTCCCGCTTTAGGCCTCTTTTTCATCTCGGATCTGTTGGGGGGGGCGGACGTACCATTTTTTTAGGCAACTTGATCAACACCCAAGTTACCCCGCAGCAGAAACAGGCCCCTGGGCGCGGCCTTTTCCATAGGCATGATCGGTTTGGTGCTGTTGATCATCGCCATCTATGCCCGGGTGGCCAGGGATAATAGGGAAGGGTTGTTCGGGATGAGGGCTAAAGGCGGTCGTTTCGGTGTATTTTACCTCTCGTTATTTTCGTTCTTTTGTATTTACCTGTGATCAGCGTCATTTTGTATTCCTTTAACGCCAGCCCCTCCACTGCCCGCTGGGCCGGATTGACGCTGGATTGGTACAGAGAGCTGTTCGCGGATCGGGTAATCGGCGCCGCCTTTAAGGTGAGTATTCAGGTGGCCCTAATTACCGCCCTTGTTTCCGCGGTGCTGGGAACGGCCACGGCTGTGATCGCCATGTCCGTGAGCGGTGGCATGAAAAGACAATTCAAGGGGGGGTAATGCTTTTGCCCCTGCTCGTGCCGGAAGTGGCTTTAGGCGTCTCGCTGCTGTTTTTCTTCAACGCGCTGCGCCTGCCCTTCGGCCATCTGACACTGGTGCTGGCCCATTCTTTGTTTTGCGTGCCCTACGTTTATATCATGGTGCAATTGAGGCTGCAGGAGATTGATAAATCGATCTTAGAATCGGCCCGCGATCTAGGGGGGGCCACCAGGTGGCAGATGGTGAAAACGATAATCCTGCCCTTGGTCACGCCCTCCATTGTGACTGCCTCGCTCTTGGCTTTAGCCCTGTCCTTGGATGATGTGGTTATCTCCACTTATATGTCCGGGCCGAGGGCCACAACTCTGCCGGTACACATCTTTTCCATGATGCGCGTTGGTGTCACTCCCATGGTTAACGCCTTATGCACCCTGATTTTGGTAGGGACGTTTTTCATAATCGGTCTAAGTCAAATAATAAGTAAAAGGTATCAATCAAAGGAGGTTGTCTGAGTGGAGAAAAAGAACTTTAAAAGGATTGCGGTTGTGCTGATGATCGTGGTTTTGGCCTTGGTTTTGACCGGCTGTTCCAGCCGCAAAAAGGTGCAAGAATTGAATCTGATGACTTGGGGGGGCGGTGATTTTATACCCCGAGTAGTTATTGATCAATTTACGGAAGAAACGGGAATAAAGGTTAATTACAAAGAGGTCAGTTCTAACGAAGAGATGCAGTCTTTGTTGGAGGCCAACCCCCCCGATCAATACGATCTGGCGGTCGTGACAGACTACATGGTGGATATTTTGCGTCAAAACGGCAATTTGGCTGTCTTAGACCACAGTCAGATGCCCAATTATGCCAACATCAACCCGGTTTATTTCGGCCCCCCCTATTATGACCCTAAAGATGAGCATTCCATACCCTATGCCGTTTCCATCTCCTTTCTTTTGGTCAATCCGGAAGGGGGTTGCAAAGCTTGGTGCTCAGCCCATCACCGGTTATAATGACCTGTGGCAGGAAGAGCTGCGCGATAGTATCGTAATCATTGACTGGGGCGTGGAGGTCATTGGCTTTGTCCTAAATCCCTAGGTTACGAGTACAACGAGACCGATCCGGTTAAAGTGGCTCAGGCCCGGGAAAACTCTTCGCCTTAAAACCGAATATCATGCGTTTTGAGACCAATACACCCGAAGATTCGCTGTTGAGCGGTGAGGCGGTTGTGGGCTTTATGTATTCTAACCAGGCGGTAAAGGGCCAAGCCGCGGATAACAGGCTGACACCTGTCTTTCCCACGGAGGGCATGCCCATTTATATAGACTCTTGGGTCATGTCCAAAGAGGCGCCCAATAAAGAAGGGGGGGCCTACAAATTCCTCAACTTCGTGATGCAGCCCAAAATCGCGGCCAAGATCGCGGATTTGACCAAGTTCACAACTCCCAATAAAGGGGGGGCGGAGGAACATCTGCCGCAGGACTTCAAAAACAATCCCATGCTTAACCTGGCCGATGAGGTTGTGGAAAACACCAGTTTCTACATTGGCGTTGATAAGGTGCTGGAAGAATACGATCACATCTATTCCGAATTCAAACTGCGTTAAAGGTGTACTCAAGGTTAGTGAAGGGGGGGCGGCTGTTCAAACAGCCGCCCCCTGCGCTTAATCGCCTTTTTCATTGTCAAGCTGATGCGCCCCTGGCCTGCTCAACCCCTAAACTCTCACCGAAACAATATCGCCAACCTGTACCACATCTGTGGGGGTGGCGTACATAGTCATCGCTGAGCTGCGAGATGTGTACCAAGCCGGCTTTTCCACGCCTATGTCCACGAAGGCGCCAAAATCAACCACATTTTGTACCGTTCCCTGTAAAGTCAGGCCCGGCTTCAGATCTTTTAGGCTGAGCACATCTTCCCTAAACAGCGGTGCGGGCAGCTCGTCGCGCGGATCGCGGCCGGGCTGGCCTAGGGCGGCGATAATATCCCGTACTGTTGGTTCGCCTGCTTGGAGCGTATGGGCGATTTTTTTGGCGTCCAGCTTTTTCAGCTTCTGCCTAATGGTGTCCAGCGTTTGGCGATCCGTTAAATCTTGTTCTTCATAATCGATTTCGGCTAGAATTTTCACTGCCAAAGGGTAGGATTCGGGGGGGTGGACCGCGGTGTTGTCTAAGGGCCTGTTTCCATCCGCGATACGCAGAAATCCCGCGGCCTGCTCAAACGTTTTGGGCCCCCCAAACCCTTTACTTTTCAGTTCAGCCCTGCTTTGGAATGTACCGTTTGTGAGGCGGTAGTTCACAACTTCGTTGGCCACTCTGGCGGACAGGCCTGAGACATATCTTAGTAGCGCGCCCGAGGCGGTATTCAACTCAACGCCCACATGGTTGACGCAGCTTTCCACCACTGTCTCCAAGGTACCCGAGAGTTCCCTTTGGTTCACGTCATGCTGGTATTGGCCCACCCCGATCGATTTAGGGTCAATTTTAACTAGTTCCGCCAGGGGGGGATCCTGCACCCTTCTGGCGATGGAGATCGCGCCGCGGATTGAAACATCTAAATCGGGGGGGAACTCCTGCCTGGCTAAATCAGAAGCGGAATAAACGGAGGCGCCCGCCTCATTGATTACCAAATACTGCAGGTCGGGGGGGCAGTGTTCTTTGATTAGTTCTGCCACTAATTGCTCTGTTTCTCGGCTGGCGGTGCCGTTGCCGATGGTGACTAGGGACAATTCGTGTTTTGCCGCCAAAGATTTCAACACTAGCAAGGACTCAGCAGCGCCTCTGGGGGGTACGTGGGGGGAAAGATTGTGGTGTGTTCCAAGAGATCGCCGAATTCATTGACTGCCACCACCTTACAGCCGGTGCGGTAAGCGGGATCGATGCCCAGCACGCGGCGGCCCCTGATGGGGGGGCTTTGCAGCAATAGATCGCGCAGGTTTTGGCGAAGATCTCAATTGCGTGTTCTTCCGCTTTTCCGTAAGTGTATTGCGGATTTCCCGCTCCAGGCTGGGCCCTAACAGGCGCCCATAGCCGTCTTCTATGGCGGCTAAGATCCGTGGGGCAGCCGGGGATGAACGGTCTTGAAGAAGTTTTTTTTGCTCAGCAGCGAGACCACTTGAGTCCGATCCACCTCGATGCGGACTTTGAGCACCTTGAGGCGTTCGCCCCCCCGATTTAATGCTAAAATTCTATGGGGCGGTATCTTATGTACGTCTTCGTAATAGTCGAAATACATCTCGAATTCTTTCGCCTGCTCAATTTCGTCTGTATCGCTTCCTTCACTCACAAGCAGGCCGGTGGTGTAGGTGAAATTGCGGATCAGCGCCCTTAAAGCGGGATCATCCGCAAATTGTTCCGCTAGAATATCCCCCCCGGCACCTTGCAGTGCCTCCTCAATCGTTGGGACTTCTTCGCTGACAAAGGGCTCAGCCAATGTTTCCGGTTGCTCCGCACCCTGCATGAAAAGTCTAGCTGCCAGGGGCTCCAGGCCCTTTTCCTTAGCCACAGCGGCCCTGGTTCGCCGCTTGGGCCTGAAGGGCCTGTAAATGTCTTCCAATTCCTGCAGCGCGGTGGCCTTGGCAATGGCGGCCGCGATCTTGGGTGTCATTTTTCTTGTTCTTCGATTAAGCGGGCAACATCAGCCTTGCGTTCCGCCAGATTTCTTAAATAGGTAAGCCTTTCGGACAGCTCCCGGATAACCGTTTCATCAAGTTCGCCCGTCGCTTCTTTGCGGTAGCGGGCAATAAAAGGAATGGTATTGCCCCCCCCATCCAGAAGTTCTACTGTCTGCTCCACCTGTTTTGTGCCGATTTTCAATTCTGCCGCTAACTGTCTAGTAATTTCCATAGCAATCCTCCAAGGATAGAATACCAGAAGGGGGAAGGAAGAAGCAAAGCGGTGTTGAACTTTTGCTAGAGGTGGTTTTGGTGCTGGTAGAATACAAAACGGCGGCTAAAGAGGCTGAAATTACGCTGATTGAGCGAAAATCGAAATTTATCGGGCGCATTAAGCCGGTGCAGACGGTGGAAGAGGCGGAAGAATTTATCGAAGCGGTGCGCAAAGAGCATTGGGATGCCACCCATAATGTACCCGCCTATATTATCGGTGCCAATCAAGAGGTGCAAAAATTCAGCGATGCCAATGAGCCGGGCGGCACCGCGGGTTTGCCCATGCTGGAAATGCTGAAAAGCCACGATGTGGTGAACGTGGCGGCGGTGGTGACCCGCTATTACGGCGGAATTCAGTTGGGAAGGGGGGGCGGCTTGATTCGGGCCTACGGTGGTACTGCCAGGCAGGCTCTTTTGGCGGCCGGCATTGTGCGCATGGTTCCCGCCCGCGAGGTGGCGGTAAAGGTGGATTATGTGCATGTGGGTAAAATTCAAAATGAGCTGCTGGGCGCGGGCATCTTTATTGCTGATACCGAATATTTAGAGAATGTGACTTTCCATGTGCAGCTTTTGCAAGACGAATTGGAAAAAAAATCCGCCAGCTGCTGCAGGAATTAACGGCCAATGAGTTTACCTGGTCCGCGGGGGGGCGAGCTTTACAGGGCGCTGCCCCTAGGAGAATAGCGTACTGCCCAAAAAGATTGTATGTGGTATAATAACATAGTCGGAGAAAGGGGGGTGTGATTCGGTGCAGAATTATAAGCGTAATCTTATTTTAGGCATCATAGCATTGATTCTAATTTTCAATATAAGTGGGGGGTCCGGGCGGCCCGCTATCCGGGGGGGTACAGCGGGTATGTCAATGATTTTGCCAACATTTTAGATCAGCGCAGCAGGGCGGAGTTGGAACTTATTACAAGCAAACTCCGGGACGAGCAGGGGGGGATCGAATTGGCGATCGTTACGATACCCACTACCGCGCCTGAAGATCCCAAATCATATATTACCGGTATATTCGGCGAGTGGGGGGGTGTGGGCGGCCCGGAAGACAGCGGCCTGATGATCTTGCTTTCGCTGGAAGAAGGGGGGGCTATTGAGGTGGAAACGGGTTACGGCCTGGAGGGCACCCTTCCCGATGGCCTGGTGGGAGCGGTGATCGACCAGGAGGGGGGGCTGGATCATTTAAAAAACGGGATTACGGCCGAGGCTTGGTCAATATGTCGCAGGCCTATGCCAATATTTTGGCCGGGGGGAAGAATTTGCGATCAAGGAAGAACGGGGGGAGGTTCCGGTTGGCTTTCCGCCTTTGTAATTTTCATTTTAATTGTGGTGTTATTAAACCGCGCCAGGCGTTACCCGCCCGGAGGTACAAGCGGTGGAAGCGGCGGAGGCGGAGGAACCCGCGGCCCCGTAATTATTCC
>JMBX01000242.1_pt1 | contig 14709 bp, 26 predicted proteins | sample 616521 | NCBI WGS metagenome assembly JMBX01 (sample SAMN02727906, study PRJNA239997) | anaerobic digester metagenome | biome: anaerobic digester; isolation source: mesophilic anaerobic digester inoculated with municipal waste water sludge... | place: Germany: Bielefeld University, CeBiTec ...
ATTATTATTATAGGCGCTAATGCAGTTTTAGGTAGACTATTTAATACTACTAAATATGGGTCTAAAACTTTTGCCCAAAAATCCGACCACCAAAGGCCAATAGCTATTAGAACTCCTAACAAGGTGCCTGCAACAAAACCAACTACGGTTTCAAAAACGGAGATTCCTACATGATAAAATAAATCTCCATTTTTCATATACTCTACAAACAGTCTCCATATTCCTGATGGATAACTAGTTAAGAAGGTATCAATCCAATTAAATCGAGCTGCCACTTCCCAAAACATTAAACCTATTATCAATAGGGTTATTTGAGTTATTAATATAGTATATTTTTTTTCTTTTAACTCCTTTTAAATATTTTTCATGCTCTTTAGATATATGTTTATTAGACATGAACATCTAGCTCCTTCCATATTTTATTGAAATAATGTCTAAACTCGGGAGCTTCACGACTTTTTAGTGGAGTCCTTATCCCTTGAGGACAGGTTAAATCGATTTTGATTATATCCTTTATGGTAGCAGGCCTATTGGTAAGGATTAGTATTCTGTCTGAAAGGGATATAGCTTCTGCAATATCATGGGTAACTAGTAGAGCAGTCTTTTTTTTCCTCCTTTAAGATTATTCCAATTTCATCAGCAATGGCTAATCTAGTTTGATAATCTAAGGCTGAGAAGGGTTCATCTAATAGAAGTAGATTAGGTTTAAGCATCAAAGTCCTAATAAGGGCTGCTCTTTGTCTCATTCCTCCTGATAGTTGTCTTGGATACATGTCCTTAAACTCTCCCAAGCCATAGCTATTGAGGAGCTTTTCTGCTTCTTTATAAGAGTCTTCATCTATTTTTCCTCGGACTTCTAGTCCCAATAGGACGTTTTGTAAAATAGTTCTCCACTCGAACAAATGGTCCTTTTGGAACATATATCCAATATCTTCAGAGGGTTTTGTTACCCTTTTTTTCATTTACTAATACTTTCCCAGTTGTGGGGGGGTAATTAGACCAGCAATTATGGATAGTAATGTAGATTTACCACAGCCACTTGGCCCTACAATACCAAGAATCTCTCCTTCAAAAACCTTAAAATCTATATTCTCTAAGGCTTTTATTTCACCATTTAAGGTGTGATATATCATCTCTATATTTTTAATCTCAACTATTATATTTTTCTCCATACCTAACTCTCCTTTAAAAGGACATGTGATACTTTATAATATTCATTAGAAAAATTTATGTGATTATAGTTGAAATATTTAAGGGAAAAATTCTAAAATAAATGTTATAATAATAAAAGCTAATGAAAAGGAGGAGTAAAATTGCATCAATATAAAGGAAAATTAATAGTACATACAGGCTCTATGTTTTCAGGAAAGACTTCTAGTTTAGAGAAGGATGTAAAGAGATTCAAGATAGCTAAATACAATACTATAGCTTTTAAACCAGCTATAGATAGCCGATATAAGAGAAACGAGATAGTAACCCATGATTTGACTTCTATGAGTGCTATCTTAGTGGATAATATAGATGAAATTATTGAATATTCTAATGAGTTAAAACCAGATATAATTGCAATAGATGAGATTCAGTTTTTAGATGGTTCGGTAGATAGGATAGTACAAGGAATAAATGAACTTTTGGAAAGGGATTTGACCGTTATTGTGGCAGGCTTGGATATGGATTTTACAGGACAACCTTTTGAAATAGTTAAGGAGTTGATGCCAATAGCTGATTATCTATATAAACATCATGCTGTATGTGTAAAATGTGGTAATGATGCTTGGGTAAGCAATAGAAAGTCGAAAGATCAGGAGAGGATTAAAATTGGTGCCTCTGATGAGTATGAGCCCTTATGTAGGAAATGTTTTTTTAAAGGAGAAAGAGAATATGATAGACTATTAGGTAAGAGGTGATATATGTGGATGATTATATATTATTTGAACCATCAGTTAAGCCACTATACAAGAAAAGTAATAAAGATTATTGGTTTTTGTTTAAGGATAATAAACTATTAACTTTGAAAAATGAAAACCAAGTCCAAATTCCTCGATGGGAGCATATAGATGATTTGAATATTTCTATATACAATATTCAATATATGGGAGCTTTTGTGGGTATAATTGCTATTGTGGTGAAATAGTTGATGATATTAGGGATGAAAAAAAATGTTGTTTTTTTTAGATTTAAAGACCTTATCTAAACTGTAGATGAGAATACATATACATTAAGTTCTAAAGCTAATTTATTGTTAAATTGGCTAAAATTAAATCAATATTGTGGCGTATGTGGTTCTAAAATGCACAAAAGGATAGTAGTTCAGAGAGAGCTTTAGTATGTTTCAAATGTGGCAATACTACTTGGCCTAGGACTTCACCTGCAATTATAGTGGCAGTTACAAAGGGAGATAAACTGCTACTGGCTCAAAACAGACAATTTCCAAATAGAATGTACAGCGTAATAGCTGGATTTGTTGAATATGGAGAAACTTTTGAGGAATGTGTAAAAGAGAAGTATATGAGGAAGTAGGGATAAAGGTAAAAATATAAAATACTTTGGATCTCAACCTTGGCCCTATCCTAATTCTATAATGATAGCTTTTACAGCAGAATATTTAGATGGAGAGATAAATGTGGATGGAGAAGAAATTGTCCATGCTGATTGGTTTTCTAAAGAAGAAATATTAGGGATGTATAATAAATCCAGAAGTATAGGTTCCAAGTTAATAGAATGGTTTATAGAAAATTACTAAAAAAACTTAGGCATACTTTAGGATGCCTAAGTTTTTTTTATTTACTATTTTTTTTATTAATACTTATATCTCCAGAATTAGTAGTAATATATATAGAATTTGCACTATTACCAACTTTCCCTAATAGACTATTTTTTTAATTTACCAGTTACTGTTATTGGGAAATTGGATTCAATGTCTCCAGAAGAGGTATTGGCTTCTAATTTAAAATTGGAGTTGTTAGGTAATATTACCTTTATATCTCCAGAACTAGTAGTTATATTGATATTATTGTGAAATTCTTTATAATCCAAATTTATCTTTCCAGAGCTAGTTATAATATTCAAATCACCTGTAAAATTATATATTTCAATATCTCCAGAACTAGCTAATAGTTTGCTGTTCTTGGATTTTATATTTTCAATTTCCTGTTCTCCAGAGGAAGTTTCTATGGAAAGATTGGTTATATCCATATCGTATATTTTTACGTCCCCAGAACTAGTAATTATATTCAAATTATTTAGTTCTAGTTTTGAAATTTCAATATTTCCTGAAGAAGTAGTAGTTCTAATATTTTCTTTAAAATCAATAGGGACATATATATTCAGTTTTAGATTAGTATTATATACACTATAGGAATTAGAATTATCTTTTTTTAGCTACTATATATAAGGTATTGTTAGATTTTTTTTGTTTCTAATTTAGGAATGTAACTAGCCTCAATATAGCCATTATAATGGATTTTTATATCTTCCCTTTTTTTCAGGTATTATATTTACATCGATAAAAGGAGTTTCTATGTTAATATTTCTTATTCCTTTTATATCTTCTAATTTTATTTTATCTACATCTTTTTTTTATTAAATTTTTAGTATTTATTCCGAAAACACCTTCACCAAATAGTTTATTGTTACCATCTTTTACTTTAACCATAAATCCAGGTCCAATTTTAACTGAATTGCCCTTTTTATCCTTGATATCAACACCGTTAAGTCCTATTTTTACTTGTTCATCCCCCATCTACAACATGAATTCCCCTAGAGCCAATATTTACTGATGAATCTCCATCCCTAATATCTATACCGTTAAAGTCAATATGAATTCCTTGGCTATCATATATACTGAAACCATATCTATTTAAAGATAATAGCCCTACTCCAAAAGAAATCAGAACAATGCTAATTAATATAAGCACCAATTTTTAGTGGCCATTTACAATCCCCCCCTATCTTTTTATAATATTTATATTCCATCTTAAATATTTGATGGTTCCTTGATATAGTAATTTGGTTAAATAAAAACTACCTATCATGATCAATACCCCCCCTAGAGAAGTTAATCCTATCCCAAAGGATATAGAAGTTATAGGATGCATGCCTACATTTATACTATATGGAAGAAAAGGTGATACTATGGTTCCAAAGAAGGATCCTACTCCTCCAAGGATAAATCCCACTGAAATAGCGTATAATGCAAATAACAATCCTATCATTGCGATGAAAGGCCCTAATACAATAACTAGATTAAAAAAAAGCCTAGAGCCATGGCTGATAAAATAGCTTTAAAGAGATTTCCAGGAGATGGATCATTTTCTGCTGCTGTTACCGTAGCTGATGCTCTGTAGGCTTTGGCAATACTTTTTGGATTTCCTAATTCCTTTGCAATTTCCTCTTCAGTTTTGCCCTTAGATAATCCTATTTCAAAATGTTCCGCATAATCATATAGTATATCCTCAATTTCCTCTTGGGATATTCCATTTAATCCATTACGTAATTGTTCCATAAATTCATTCCTATTCACTAAAATCACCTCTTATGATTTTATTTACCCCTATGGTGAAATTTTCCCATTCTTCTAATAACTCTTTATAGGCTTTTTCACCTTCCTCAGTAATCCTATAGTATTTTCTAGGTGGGCCTTCTTGAGATTCTTGCAAATAGGTAGTAACATATCTTTCCTTTCTAAATCTTCTAAGAAGGGGGGGATAAATCGTTCCTTCTGATATATTAATATATTTTGATATAAATTCTACTAATTCATATCCATAAAAGTCTCTTTGAATAAGTAATGATAAAACACATAGTTCCAATACACCTTTTTTTAAACTGTATATTCATAAACATCCCTTCTAATTACTTTTAGCTATATTATATACTATGCTATCTTATAATACAAGATACTGTTTGTAAAAAAATAGCTGCATTTAATTGCAGCTAAAAATTAAGACCTTCTTTATGAATTCCTACACTTAGTGCTATACCTATACATATTAAATTGACTAGTTGGAAAGTTCCTCCATAGCTCATAAAGGGTAAAGGTATACCAGTTATAGGCATAAGACCTATTGTCATTCCAATATTTTCCCATATATGGATTAGAAACATGGCAGCAAATCCGATTACCATCAAGGATCCAAATGTATCTTTACTATTTTTAGCGATTATTATAAGCCTAAATAGCATGATAAAATATAATAAGATTAGTGCTAAGCCACCAATTAATCCTAGCTCTTCTCCAACTACAGCAAATATGAAATCTGTCTGTTTTTCTGGCAGATAGTTATATTGAGTTTGAGTGCCTTGAAATAGGCCCCTACCAAATACCTTTCCTGATCCTATGGCAATTTTTGATTGTAAAGCTTGATAGTTTGTTCCAGAAGGGTCTTTTTCTGGATCTAAAAAGGAAAATATCCTGTTTTTTTTGATATGGTTTTAGTGAAAACCATATTAGCGGTAGTGATATAATACCAATTAAAAAAAGCATAACCTATATATTTCCAATCTATACCTGCAGCAAATAACATGACTACTACGAAGAAAAGCACCACTACTGCTGTGCCAAAATCTGGTTGTTTAGCTATTAATAGAATGGGAATCCCAGCTAAAGCTAGTATTTTTAACAAAGTTAGTGGCTGATTTATTTCATTTTTATTTTATCGATATATTTGGCTAAAATATGATGATACCTACCTTTGCAATTTCAGCTGGCTGAAATACAAAACCACCGATTTTTAGCCAAGAATTAGATCCCCCCCATTGTTCTTCGCCAATTCCAAATAGAGCTACTGCAAGCAACAGTCCAACGGATACCACATATATGGGGGATATAGAATTTTCCTATTAATTCATAGTCTAATAATACTAAAAAGCTATAGCTATAATACCTAACAAAGTTGATATTGTTTGCACTTTTACATGACGATTGGTATCAAAGCTTAAGGTAGCAGATTTAATCATAACTATTCCAAATATACACAATAGTAATACCGTTATAAACAGGGAAAAATCAAATTTTTTTTAAAGGATTTTCTCTTTAAGTTAAACATAGCATACGCTCCTTCTTAATAGTATACAAAATAAATTATATCATATTTTCTAATATAATAAAACGGGAAAAGACAAATAATTAAATAGGACTTCTTTGTATATTTGTACATAAGTGGTTTTATATATATTAAATATGGTATTATATACATAATAGAAAGGGTGGTTTAATGTATATTGGCTGTCATTTAAGTATTGCAAAAGGTTATGGAGATGCAGCTAAAGCTGCTTTAAATATAGGTGCTAATGTATTTCAATTTTTTTAGTAGAAATCCTAGGGGGGGTTCCTCTTCTAAAATTGGATATAGAAGATGTAGAAGAGATGAATAGGATACTGAAAGAAAATGATTTTGGTCCACTTTTGGCTCATGCCCCCTATATTATCAATTTAGCTTCCTATAAGCCTAATATTTATGGAATGGCGAAGGGAATATTAAAAGAGGATTATAAAAAAACTAAATGAATTATCCATACCTTATTTTACCTTTCATCCTGGGAATCATGTGGGGGGGAAAGGAACAGAGTATGGGATTGAAAGGATAGTAGAGGCTTTAAACGAGATAATTACAGGGGGGGATGAAAAACTATGTTATTACTTGAGACTATGGCAGGTCAAGGTACGGAAATAGGCAAAACTTTTGAAGAGTTAAAAGAGATAATAGATAGGGTAGAATATGAGGAATTATTAGGGATATGTTTGGATACATGCCATATCCATGCAGCTGGTTATAATATAGTAGATGATTTAGATGGAGTATTAGAGGAGTTTGATCGGGTGTTAGGGATAGATAGGTTAAAAGCTATTCATTTAAATGATAATATGATGGATTATGGTAGCAAAAGGATAGACATGCTAAAATAGGAGATGGAACCATTGGAATAGACGCTATAAAAAAACATAATAAATCATCCTATATTAAAGGAGATACCTTTTTATCTAGAAACTCCTAATGAACTAGAAGGATATAAAAAGGAAATAGAGTTATTGAGGAGTTTAAGGGAATACCCATAGAATGTGAACTACCACCACTTATAAAAGATGGGAGATGAATTGCCCATGGATCTTAAATATTTTTCCACATTTGACATATCTATGTTTATCCCAATATCTACATGGATCCCCCCCGCTATATTAAAATCCAAATAGGAGTTTTTTTTCAAAAGGTTTAAAGGGTATATTAAAAATATACTGTCCTTTCCTCTCGAAAGGCCAACTAGTATATTATCCCCCCCTCCTTGAATAAGATAGTGTTTCTCCACAGCTTTTCTAACATCATTTAGAAACCATCGATTATACTACTTTTTCATAATATCCCCCCCTCCAACAACAGCTAATGATATAATATTATATCAGTTATTAATGGTATAATATAGGTATCTGTATATTGTGATAAGGTGAAGAATATGGATTTAAAAGGATATATAATTGATAAATCAAAAGAACTAAATATAGATATAATTGGGTTTACCGATTGTAAACCATTGGACTATCTAGAGGATTATTTAATTGCTAGAAAAATGGAGAATAGGGAAACGGAATTTGAAGTAGAGGATATAAGAAAAAGAATAGATCCTAAGCTTACTTTTCCCAACTGTAATACCATAATTGTAATAGCCATTTCCTATAACAATGATTATGATGATGTACCGGATTATAAAATAAAGGGTAGATTATCAAAATCCACATGGGGGGGATGGGATTATCACTTGGTGTTAAAAAAAATAAAATAGAAAGGCTTGTTGAAGAGATTAAAAAAAAGTGAAGGATTTTAACTATAGATATTTTGTAGATACTGGTCCCTTAATAGATAGGGAGTTGGCACGGAAAGCTGGTATAGGCTATTATGGTAAAAATTGCTCCATTATTAACGATGAGTATGGTTCCTTCATATTTATTGGATATATATTAACTGATATGGATATATCTATAGATAGTCCAATCCTAGAAAATTCATGTGGGGGAATGTGAATTATGCCTTAAAGCTTGTCCCACAGGTGCATTGGAGGGCCCTTACCTATTTAATCCTAAAAGATGCATATCCTATTTGACCCAAACTAAGGATAGGATTCCCTATGAATTAAGGGAAAAAAAATGGGCATTAGCATATATGGCTGCGATATTTGCCAGCTAGTTTGTCCAGAGAACTATGGAATTAAAAGGCCTAATCATCATGAATTTTTACCAAATATGACTAAAGGTATATAGATTTAGAGGAGTTATTATTTATTTCTAACAGGGAATTTAAAGAAAAGTATGGCTCTATGGCAGGTGCTGGAGAGGTAAAAATATATTGAAGAGGAATGCTATTATTGCATTAGGAAATATCAAGGATAGAGATAATCTAAAATTGTTAGAAACCTTGTTGATGGATTCTAGTCCTATGATTAGGGAGTATGCTGCTTGGTCTATATTAAATACGGACTTGGAATACGGTAGAGAATTGGTAAAAGAGCATATGGAAGAAGAGTCCCCCCCATCCCTTAAAGGGAGATAGAAAACCAAATAAATTATTATTTAACAAGGATGGACAACAATTATTAAATTTATGTTATACTATAGATATAAGTATAGCCTAAATTTTACTATATGGGAGGGAAACGCCGTGAGTAATGTTCATGAATTAAATTTTTTTAAAAGAAAAGATTGAAGAACTCAAAAAAAACAAGGTGTATACCGAAAATTACCTGTCCTAGAAGGAGCTAATGAAGCTGAAATAATATTGGATGGGAAAAAAAAGTAATCAATCTATCATCTAATAACTATCTTGGATTTGCTAATCATCCTAGACTAAAAAAAAGGGTGCTATAGAAGCTGTAGAAAAATATGGAGCTGGTGCAGGGGCTGTAAGGACTATAGTTGGGAATATGTCTATTCACGAAGAACTGGAAGAACTACTAGCTGAGTTTAAGAGGGAAGAAGCTGTATTTATATATCAATCGGGATTTAATTGTAATGCTGGTACTATACAAGCTATAACTGAAAAAGGAGATTTAATAATATCTGATGAACTAAATCATGCATCTATAATAGATGGAACTAGACTTAGCAAAGCGGATAAAGCTATATTTAAACATTCTGATATGGATCATTTGGAGCAAATACTTAAAGAGAATAGGGATAAATATAATAATGTATTGATTATTACCGATGGGGGGGTATTTAGCATGGATGGAGATATTGCTAAATTACCTGAAATAGTGGAATTAGCTGAAAAATATGAAGCTTTAACTTACGTAGATGATGCCCATGGTTCAGGGGGGGTATTAGGAGAAAGTGGTAGAGGAACAGTGGACCATTTTGGATTACATGGAAGAGTTGACTTTTCCATAGGAACTCTATCTAAAGCCATAGGGGGGGTAGTAGGTGGCTATGTAGCAGGATCCAAGATAATGTATGAATGGCTAAACCATAGAGCAAGACCAGTATTATTTAGTACAACTCTACCTCCAGCAGCAGCAGGAGCCATAATTGAAGCTATTAAGATGCTAATGGAGACAACTGAATATACTGATAGATTATGGGATAATGCAAACTATTTTAAAGAAAAATTAGGAACATTGGGATTTGATACAGGACATAGCGAAACCCCCCCGATTACTCCAGTTATAATTGGTGATGAAGCAAAAACTATGGAATTTAGTAGAAAGCTGTTAGAAAAAGGCGTGTTTGTTTCAGGAATAGTATTTCCAACAGTACCTAAGGGAACAGGAAGGGTAAGATGTATGGTTACTGCAGCTCATACTAAAGATCAATTAGATAGAGCGGTAGATATATTTGAACAAGTTGGCAAAGAGATGAATATACTAGAATAAAAAAAGGGGACCTTATCCCCCCCTTTTTTTTATTCGACAAATAGTCTAAAATAGTAATTATAAGCTTAATATATTATTGAGGTGATATATATGATAATAGGAGTTTGTACTTTGAAACTAAAAATATATGAGTCAAATTCTTTAAAAGAAAAAAAGGCAGGTGACTAAAAGTATAATAGGAAGGATTCAATCTCGATTTAATGTATCTATTGCGGAAATTGGACTAAACGATAGCTGGCAGACCTCAATAATTGGCTTTAGTTGTGTTACTAATGATACCCAACATGCTAATCAAATTATATCTAAGGTATTGAAGTTTATAGATAGGGATAATAGGGTAGAAATAATTGACTATGATATAGAAATAATGTAGGTTATGTAGGTGATAAAGTATGAAGAAAATGTTAACTAAAGAGGAAATTAAAGAAGTGATAAATATATTAATGGATTTGTATCCAGATGCTAAATCTGAGTTAAACTATTCTAATTCTTTTGAATTGTTGATAGCCACTATACTCTCTGCTCAGTGCACCGATGTTCAGGTAAACAAGACTACTAAGGAGCTTTTTAAAGAGTATAAAACTCCAGAAGATTTTTAACCTTAACAGAAGAAGAATTGGGAGAGAAGATTAGATCTTGTGGTTTTTATAAGACAAAGAGTAAAAATATTTTAGCTACCTGTGAATTGTTGATAAAAAAACTATGGAGGAAAAGTACCTGATACTTTGGAAGAATTAATGACTTTACCTGGAGTTGGAAGAAAAACAGCTAATGTGGTTTTAAGCAATGTTTTTGGAGTACCAGCTATAGCTGTGGATACCCACGTATTTCGAGTGTCAAATAGAATAGGCCTAGCAGATAGCTCCAATGTATTGGACACGGAGAAGGATCTAATGGATAATATAGATAAGGACATGTGGGCAAAAGCTCATCATCTATTGATATTTCATGGACGAAGAATTTGCAAAGCTCGGAGACCCCCCCTTTGCCATAAATGTCCATTAACAGATTATTGTTTTTATTATAAAGAAGTTATCAATAAGGATGGAGAGGACTGTTAATTATGAAAGGAATGTATAATACATTTGATGATTTGATTTTTCCTTAGATATAGGTACTAGAACAATCATTGGTATCGTTGGAAAATATATGGAGGATGGGAAAATTCAAATTTTAGCCTATTCTATAAAAGAACACGAGAGGCGCAATATGTATGATGGACAGATCCATGATATTGAAGGAGTTACAAAAATAGTCAAGGAAATAAAGGAAGAACTAGAAGGAGAACTAGGTATAGAGCTGAAAAGAGTTTCCATTGCTGCAGCTGGTAGATCCTTGAAAACCTGTAAGGTTAGAGTAGATAAGGAAATAGATAGCACTATAGAAATAAATCAAAATATTATAGAGGCATTAGAATTAGAGGCAGTGCAAAAAGCTCAACATAAGATAAATGAAGAAGAAAACCAAAGTAAATTAAAATATTATAGCATAGATTATAGCGTTATAAATTATTATTTAAATGATAATATTATGACTAAATTAGATGGACATAGAGGGGGGGAAAAAAATTGGCGTAGAACTATTGGCTACTTTTTTTACCCCAGATGGTTATTGAAAGCTTATATACGGTTATATCCAAAGCAGGGCTCCAGGTAGGTAATATAACTTTAGAACCTATAGCAGCAATAAATGTGGCGATAAAAGAGGAATTAAGGTTGTTAAATTTAGCTTTAGTAGATATTGGTGCTGGGACATCAGATATTGCTATAACCAAAGATGGGAATATCATAGCTTATGCTATGACATCCACAGCGGGAGATGAGATAACTGAGGCTTTATCTAGAAGATATTTGTTAGATTTTAATGTTAGTGAAGAGTTAAAAGTACAGCTTAGTTCTCAAAACATTCATCATTTTAAAGATATAGTGGGAATAGAGTATGAGCTTACTACAGAGGAGATTGTTGATAGTATAAAGGATACAATAGATACAATTTCCAAAGGAATTGTTGAAAAGATAGTAGAATTTAATGGCAAGGCTCCTAGTGCTGTTTTTTTTGATTGGTGGAAGCAGCCAAATGCCTGGACTTAGGGAATCCTTAGCTAAGAACTTAGGTCTTCCTAAAGAAAGGGTATCAGTTAGGAATGCTAGTTTAATTGAAAATGTTGATGGTATAGATGATAGTATCCATGGGCCTGATATAGTAACCCCCCCCATAGGAATAGCTGTAGAAAGCGTCAACAAGAAATATAGCAATTTTATACAAATTCAGTTTAATGGAGAAGATATAAGATTATTCAATACCAATAGGGTAAAAGTATCAGATATATTAGTGCTTACAGGATATGATCCAAAAAAATTTAGTGCCTAAAATGGGGGGGAGGATTTTATATATTTTGTAAACGGTGATAAAAAAAAGCTTAACTGGTAATATAGGAGAACCAGCTAAAATACATGTAAATAACAAAATAGCCAATTTCAATACTTCTCTACAGGATGGTGATATTATAGAGATAACGAAGGGAACTAAAGGAGATAAGAAACGCCCCATATTTATATGATTGTATATCTAGAGAAAAAATGATATTTATTAATAACGAATCTTTTAATTTGTTGAAGGATATTAAAATTAATGGGATGAAAGTGAAAGGAAATCCTAAGCTCAATGAAGGGGGGGATAGAATTGAATTTATAGAGATAAAAACTATAGAAGAATTAATTAAATATCTTAACAAGAATATAACATTAGATGATATAATATTGAATGGGGGGGAAAGGATTAAAGAAAACGTAAATTTAAACCCTAAAGATGAGCTATTTTTTTTCACCTACTAAAACTATAAATTTAATAATAAATGGTGAAAAAAAACCACTATTACTTACAAAAAAGAGGAATTTGTGTTTGTAGATATATTTGATCATATAGACTTTGATTTAACTAAACCTAGAGGTAATTTGGTACTTAAGGTGAATGGTATGGATGCAGAATACATGGCTCCTTTAAAGGATGGGGGGGATATAATCCAAATATGGTGGGACAAATAGCATTATTAAAGTTTATACTACATATTATTTAAATATATATTATATATGGAGGCTAGTGATGGAGAAAACAAAGAAAGGAAAACCAGTTATATTAATTTTATTACTTAGTATACTTGCTATTGTTCTAGGATTAGGTACTTATGGATATTACAACATATTAAGTACCGATAAAATTTATGAGGGAGTTAGTGTTGATGAATTTGATTTAAGTTTTTTTAACTAAAGATGAAGCTGCGAAATTAATTATGAATAAAAGGGAGCAAGAATTAGATGAGAAAAACATGGTATTAACCTATGGAGATAAGGTATTTGATATAAATATAAGACAATTTGATTTTAAATACGATTATGATTCTGCAATAGATAAAGCCTATTCTATTGGTAGAGAAGGAAATATAATATCTAGGATAAAGGAGATAATTACCACTAAGAAAAATGGAGTAAAAATCAACTTAAATTCTAGTTATAATAAGGATAAAATCTATGAGATTACAGAAAGCATTGCCCAGGAAATAGATATGGAGATGGAAGAAGCTCAGTTTCATTTTAATAATGGGAATATAAATATTACTGATGAGGTTATAGGGAAAAAGGTAAAACAAGAGGAGTTAGCTCAGTTAATAGAGACAAATATAGAGGATTTAAGTACCATTGAAATACCTGTTGAAATTATATATCCTACTAGGACAAGAGAATTGTTAAGTAGAATTAATGGAGTTATAGCTGAGTATTCTACATCTTTTAAAGGTAGCAATAAGGAAAGGATTGAAAATATTATAATTTCATCAAAAGCCCTAAGCAATGATATTATAATGCCAGGAGATATATTTTCTTTTAATGAAATGGTAGGGCCTAGAGAGAAAAATTTGGATATAAAGAAGCTAATGTAATAATAAAGGGAGAATTTACCCCTGATGTAGGTGGAGGAGTTTGTCAAACTTCTACCACATTATACAATGCGCTTTTGTTAGCAGATGTAGATATTATAGAAAGGCATCACCATTCTATCCCAGTAAAATATGTTAATATAGGTCAAGATGCAGCGGTGGCCTATGGTTTTTTTGGATTTAAAATTTAAAAACAATTTTGATTTTCCTATATATATTCATTCTAGAGTTGTTGGGGGATAGGATCCATATATATATTTATGGAGATAGAAATGCCAAGGATTATAGTATAAAAATTGAATCTAAGATAGTAGAAACTATAGAATCTCAGGAAGAAAAGGTAGAAGACAGTACTTTGGCCCCCCCAGGAACTAAAGAATTAGTTCAACAAGGAAGGACAGGATATAAGGTTCATACCTATAAGCATAAAATAAAAAAATGGCAAGGTTGTTGATACTCAACTTATTACTAAAGATTTTTATAAACCAAGAAATTTTATTTATAGAGTAGGTCCTAGTATCTCGGAAGAACATGAAGAAGAGGAAGCTATAGAAGAAAATGAGTAAATATAAAATATACGTATGTTCTAATTCTGGATATGCTGCTAAAGAAAGTAGATTCACTAAGATTTGCTAGGGACTTAGGGTTAAAAAGGAAAGTTGTTGAAATTAGGCAAATATAATTGAAAAAAAATATAATAATGTGATATTATTTTATAAGTAACAATTGAATAATAAAATATAGGAGTTCCTTTTAATAGGACAAAGGGAAAGTGGTGAAAATCCACTGCAGCCCCCCCCGCTACTGTAAATGGGTACGAAACCAACAATATGCCACTGGGAAACTGGGAAGGCGTTGGGATTAGGATGAACCATAAGCAGGATACCGGCCTATATTATAGCATGGCCTCGGAGGGAGGG
>JMBX01000243.1_pt1 | contig 14699 bp, 29 predicted proteins | sample 616521 | NCBI WGS metagenome assembly JMBX01 (sample SAMN02727906, study PRJNA239997) | anaerobic digester metagenome | biome: anaerobic digester; isolation source: mesophilic anaerobic digester inoculated with municipal waste water sludge... | place: Germany: Bielefeld University, CeBiTec ...
CCACATAAATAGATTTATCTACAACACTGGCTAAATTCGTAGATAAAAGGGTTTTCCCTGTTCCACCCTTGCCACTTAATATTGCAATCTTCATATTATTCCCTTTCATGATTATGTAATCCTGGGTGTATATCCTGTAATAAATTTAATTTATTATCCTTTAAGGCTTGGATATTTTCCTCAATAAAATTACCTATATTTTTATAAATTTTAATATTAGCCATTATTTAACACATCTGCTGCATTTTCTCCACATCTAGGAGTAATCAAAATATCTACTTCAGCATCTACAATTCTTTGGGCAGCTTTTATACCAGCACCACCTTGAGTATTAGCTGCACTATTATCTAAAAAAATCAGCTTTTTCAGTATCAGTATTATATATTAAAAATAATCTGTACGACCAAAAGATTGACTTATATTAGTTTTCATAGAATTTCCTTCCACAGGAATTCCAATTTTCATTAACTATTCCTCCTCTGTATAATTAAATACTTGCTTACCAAATCCATGTCTCCTACATCTACCACATCTATGAGGAGAGTCAAAATCCTTACATAGTTTATAATCGCCACCATGGATTTTTAACATACCACCATTAACAAGAAACTCTGCAAGTTTTTTTTACGAGCATCATAATAAATCCTCTGAGCAGTAGTTCTTGCAATATTCATCCTATTTGCACATTCTTCTTGATTTAAACCCTCTAAATCAATTAATCTTATGGTTTCATATTCTTCCACAGTCATAAAGATAATTTGATTGTCCCCATTTTCTCCCTTTAATGGTGCAAATACATTACGTTCAGGTAAGTCACATACCCTTCTTAATTTTCTTGGTCTTGCCATAAAAAAAATCACCTTTCTAATATGAATAACAGGGTAAATACCCTGTTATTCTTCATTTAAGTTTTCTAGATCATGATTTATGGTTTTTAGTTCTCTTTCAAGAAATTCCTTTTGATTTAATAGCCATTCTTTTTCAGATGATGAAAAATCTACTTCATCATCTATATAGCCACCAAAACCTTTATATAATCCTCTACAGCCAATTCCTCTACCAAATCTTTGACCTATACCAGCGCCATATCTTCTTGGGTAAGCTCCTGTACAAAATCCAAAACCTCTTCCAGTAGCCCTTCCATATCCCATAGGGCCAGTTCCATTTCTTCTTGGCATATTTCTCCCTCCTTTTGGTTAATGGCATATGCCTTTAATTGTTATTATACTAAATTATGGGCATATGTCAATAATTTTATTTTAAAAATAAGATACAATTGTATATATAAATTTGGTATAGTAGAAATGAGGTGAAAACATATGAAAGTATTAATAGTTGGTGCAGGAAAATTAGGATATAAATTAGCCGAATATATGGTTTTAGAAGATATAGATGTAACATTGATGGATACCAATTCTAAGGTATTAGAAAGAATAAATGAGCATATGGATGTCCTTACTATAGTGGCCAATGGAATAGATATTAGAGCCTTAAGGGAGATAGACATAAAAACCTATAATCTATTGGTGGCATCTACTGATAATGACGAGACTAATACTGTAATATGTTCATTGGCAAAAAAAAGCTAGGATGTAAACAGACTATAGCTAGAATAAGAAATCCAGAATATATGGAGCAATTAGATTTTATAAAGATGGAAATGGGTATAGACCATATTATAAATCCAGATTTGGCAACTGCCCAGGCAATAGAAAAATACCTACTAAAGAGTTATTCTTTTTATTCAGGAGATTTTGCCAGTGGCAAGGTACAGATGATAGATTTTAATATTGGTCATCATGAAGAATTTGTAGGTAAAAAAACTTATGGAACTAAGTGGATTTGATACACTATTGATTACAGCCATATCTAGAGATGGTGAGATAATAATTCCCCCCCATGGTGGATCTAAATTAGTAGACAATGATACTATCCATATTATAGGGAAAAGTGAAGATATAAAAGAATTAAGTTCAAAATTTGATTTTGGAGTAGTCCATAAGGATATTGAAAATGTAATGATATTAGGTGGAAGTAATATAGGATATTATTTGGCAAAATTACTTACTAGATCTAAAATATCTGTAAAGCTTATTGAACGAGATAAAGATAGGGCTCAAGAATTATCAAATATTTTAGATGATGTATTAATAATCCATGGAGATGGTACAGATATTAATCTATTGGAAGAAGAAGCTCTAAATACTATGGATGCTTTTATAGGAACTACGGGATTTGATGAACAAAATTTGCTTATGGCTTTAATGGCAAAGCAATTAGGAGTTAGTAAATGCATTGCAAAGATTAGTAGACAAAATTATATTAAAATAATAGACAGATTAGGCATAGATGCAGCCTTAAATCCAATTTATATTACTGCAAGTAATATATTAAAGTTTATTAGGGGGGGAGGAAAAGTTGTATCTGTATCACTATTATTAGGGGGGGAGATGGAGAAGTAACGGAAATAATAGTGGGAAAGGATTCACCCTTTACTAATATACCTTTAATGGAGCTAAACTTACCTAAAGGAGTTATTATTGGAGCTATAGTTCGAGATGGAACTGTAATTATCCCTAAGGGAAGCACGGAAATAAAAGGGAATGATAGAATAGTAGTGTTTTGTTTAACAGAGGATTTACCAACATTGAAGATGTTTTTCACACCGCAAAAGGGAGGCATATTAAGTGAATTATGGAATCGTGCTAAGGGTACTAGGAATATTATTAATAATTGAATCCTTTTTAATGGTACCTTCATTACTAATTTCCCTATGGACAAAGGGAAATGATAGTACAGCCTTTATATTGGGTATAATTATAACTGGACTTATAGGATTTATTTTATCTAAAAAGAAAAATTATAAAAATCAAATAAGTGCTAGAGATGGATTGGCCATAGTATCCTTAGGTTGGCTGACGGCTTCTTTATTAGGAGCTATTCCCTTATATATTTCTAAAAGTACACCAACTTATATAGATGCATTTTTTTTGAAATAGTTTCAGGATTTACAACTACAGGTGCCTCTATATTATCCAATGTAGAAGCTTTACCTATGGGTATTTTATTTTGGAGATCTTTTACCCATTGGGTTGGAGGTATGGGTATATTAGTATTTACTGTAGCATTATTACCAGCCTTAGGAATAGGTGGATTTCAAATATTTAAAGCAGAAAGCCCTGGACCAGTGGCAGGAAAAATAGCACCAAAGATAAAGGATACGGCAAAGATATTATATACAACTTATTTTGCAATAACTATTTTACAAATTATTCTCCTTAAAATAGGAGGAATGAGTTTTTTTTGACTCTTTAGTCTATACCTTTGGAACTGTAGGTACAGGTGGTTTTGCTACTAAAAATAATAGTGTAGGTTTTTATAATAGTACGTATATACATTTAGTTATAGGATTTTTTTTATGGTGTTTTCCGGAGTGAATTTTTCTCTATATTATTCAATATATAAGGGAAAGATAAGGGATGTATTTTATAATGAAGAACTAAGACTTTATCTTGGGATAATATTTGCTTCCACTGTAGCCATAGGAATTAATTTATTTATGACAAGTTATAATAATATGGGACTTGCCTTTAGGGATTCCTTTTTTTTCAAGTAGGCTCTATTATTACTACCACTGGATATTCTACAGTGGATTTTGATTTATGGCCTAGTTTTAGTAAGGGGGGGATTTTACTTTTACTTATGTTTATAGGTGGAAGTGCAGGTTCTACGGCTGGAGGAATGAAGGTAATAAGAATATTGGTGATGTTTAAATTAATAAAAAGGGAAATAATAAAGATATTCCATCCTAGGGCAATGATACCTATTAAAACCAATGACAAGATAATGCCTAATGAAACAGTGGCGGGAATATATAGCTTTATTGCATTATATTTGATAATATTTGTCATAGGGACTTTATTAGTCACCTTAGAAGGAGTAGACTTAGAAAGTGCAGCTAGTTCTGTAGTGGCTACATTAAGCAATATAGGTCCAGGATTAGGCTTTGTTGGACCTACTAGAAACTTTGGAGAATATCATCAAATAACTAAATTGTTGTTTTCCTTCTTTATGTTATTAGGTAGGCTAGAACTATTTACAATAATAGCATTAATAGCACCTAAAAACTGGAGAAGAGAGATATAGAAAATCAATAAAGGAAGGAGAAATGATATGAGTAAGGCAAAAGTTGATGCAAAATTAGTAGGTAATATGGGGGGGTTTGAGATGAATCTCAATGGACATAAACTTATAACAGATGGAGCAGAAGAAATAGGTGGAAATAATTTAGGGCCAAGACCTAAGCAATTACTATTATCAGGATTAATAGGATGTACAGGAATAGATGTAATGTTAATATTAGATAAGATGAAAGTAGAAGTAGAAGATGTAAAATTGCAGCAGAAGCAGATATTACAGAAGGGACACCTAGTGTTTATGAAAATATTCATTTAACATATAGATTCAAAGGAAAGAATCTTCCAGAGGATAAGATAAATAGGGCAGTGGAATTATCCCAAACAAAATATTGTGGCGTAAGTGCTATGTTAGAAAAGGTAACACCAATTACCTATGAAATTATTATAGAAGAATAGAGTTTTAAAATCCCCCCCATTTATTTAAGTAAATCTTAAACAAATGGGGGATTTTATTTAATTTTCCGTTGTCATTAAAAGAAAAGAGTTTTATCCGATATTATAAATAGACTATGAACATTTTATATACTGTAAGTAATAAATTAAATGGAGGTATGGCAATGGAGAAATCTGAGAAAAAAATAAAAGATAAGGTTAAAACTAAATTTACCTTCAATAGTGTTAAAACTAAATTAATACTTTATTTTTCCATGTTAATTTTAATATCTTCCTTAACAACAGGTATCGTAGGCCTAAGGGCTTCCAAGGCGGCAATTATTAGGGCTACAGAAGAATCTTTAGTATCGTTAGCCTATGATGGAGCTAAGTTAACAAAGAGCAATATAGAAAAGGAACTTCGTACCATCGAGTTAATATCACATAGAAAAGAAATACAAAGTATGGATTTGGAAATACAGCTTCCTGCATTAGAAGATGAATTAAAGTGGACAAGTTTTATTGATATGGGAGTTGTAGATTTAGAGGGGAATGCATATTATACAGATGGAAGTACTGCCAAATTAGGGGGGGACAGAGACTACATAAAGCAAGCATTAGCTGGAGATTCTAGTATATCAGATATTATAGATAGTAAAATAATAGAAGATAAGGTTTTGATGTTTGCCACACCTATAAAATCTGAAGGTAAAGTAGTAGGAGCATTAATAGGGCGAAGACATGGAAATGCTCTAAGTCATATCATAGATAATACTGGATTTGGAAACAGAGGATATGGATATATGATCAATAGACAGGGGGGGATCATAGTTGCCCATCCTAAAGGAGAAATGGTATTAAATCAATTTAATCCATTAAAGGAAGCAGAAAAGGATGAAAACCTAAAATCTTTAGCCTCATTTGTTGAAAGGGTTTTAAATGAACGTAGAGGTGTAGGAAAATATACTTATGAAGGGGGGGATTCTTTATATGCAGGATATGCACCAATAGAAGGTACAAATTGGGTATTTATCTTTACAGCCGATGAAGAACAGTCATTAGCTGCTATTCCAAATCTTCAAAAGAATATTTTAAAGTCTATAATTATTATTTTATTAATAAGTGCTACTATTACTTATTTAATTGGAACATCTATAGCAAAGCCAATAATTCAAGTAGCCCAACGTTCTAAAAAGTTAGCAGATTTAGACATTAGAGAAGAAGTTCTAGACAATTTTTTTAAATAAAAAAAGACGAAATGGGAGAATTGGGAAGGGCTTTCCAAAATATAATAAATAATTTAAAAGAAATAGTCAACGAAGTAAATGGCTCTTCACAACAAGTATCAGCAGCTTCCCAAGAGTTAATGGCTACTTCTCAAGAAACAGCTACTGCAGCAGAGGAAGTTACAAAGGTTGTAGAGGAAATAGCTAGAGGTGCTAATGAACAAGCTTTAAATACAGAAGAAGGTTCAAGAAAGGCAATGGAATTAGGAGAGGCCATTGAGAAAAATGGAGATTATCTAAAGGGTTTAAATACTGCATCGGAAAAAGTAATTAAGATAATAGAAGAAGGCTTGATTCAAGTTGAAAAGCTTTCTGAAATAACAAATGAAAGTGAAATTGCCATAGAGGAAATCCATAAAATAATATTAAAGACTAATGAAAGTTCTAATGAAATAGGTGATGCTAGTAATGTAATAGCATCCATAGCAGATCAGACAAATCTATTGGCCCTTAATGCAGCTATAGAAGCAGCTAGGGCAGGAGAAGCTGGTAGAGGTTTTGCAGTAGTAGCAGAAGAAATAAGAAAATTAGCTGAACAGTCATCCCAATCTACTATGACCATAGATGAAATAGTAAGTGAACTACAGGATAATTCACAAAATGCAGTAAAGGCTATGGAGAGAGTATCAGTCATTACAAAGGAACAAATAGAAAGTGTTGAAAGTAATAAAGACAAATATATGGGAATTGATGATGCTATAAAATATGTATTTAATATAACTGAAAAACTAAATGAATCTGGGGAAAAGATGGAAGAGATGAAAGATGAAATACTAGATACGTTACAAAACCTTACAGCTATAGCGGAGGAAAATTCTGCAGCTACAGAAGAGGCATCAGCATCTATGGAAGAATTGACAGCGTCTACAGAAGAAATTTCAGGCTCTAGTGGAGGATTAGCTGATTTAGCACAGAATTTACAAGGGTTAATTAATAGATTTAAAGTTTAAATAAAGACAATCTATATGTAAGGGGGGCGATAAGTGTGGAACAATATATAGTGTTTATAAGTAATGATGAAAAATTTGCCATAGATATTTCTAAGGTGGAAAGAATAATTGAATTTACACCACCTAAAAAGGTACCTGAGGCATCGGATTTTTTTATTAGGGGTAATACAATACAATTCAAAGGTAATACCTATTATAGATTTAAGTATGAGATTATATAATTTAAAATCTATACAAGATGTAGACACAAAAGTAATAGTAGTCTTTTGGAAACAAAATTATATAGGTTTTCTAGTAGATGATATATTAGGCATTCAGCATTTTAGTGAAGAACAATATGAAGAGTCAGATAGAGAAACCCATATTCTTAAAGATTATATAAAAGGGTTTATGAAGTCTGAAGAGGATATTACAATTGTACTTGATATAGATAAGATATTTACTTTAGAAGAAGAAAAGAGTTAATATTGGCAGCTACTAACTAAAATAGTAGACTACCAATTTAAGGAATTGGTGATAAAAAAATGTCCATGGAAATAAAAGTTGGGATATCTGACTATAAAGTCGCTAAGTCCCCCCCATATAAATTAATAACTTTAGGATTAGGCTCCTGTGTAGGTATAGCCATTTATGACAAAATCAATAAAGTTGGGGGGACTTAGCCATATTATGCTGCCTGATAGTACTCTTTTTCGTAGAGAAGTAAAGGTGGAAAAGTTTGCTGATTTAGCTATTCCCCAAATGGTAGAAGAAATTACTAAGGGAAGTAGAAATAAAAATCTAATAGCTAAAATAGCTGGTGGAGCCAGTATGTTTAGCTTCACCGATGAAACCAATGGCAATATAGGATATAGAAATGTTGTAGCCGTAGAAGAAAAGTTAAAAGAACTAGGAATTCCCATTTTAGGCAAACATACGGGAGGCAATATAGGTAGAACTATGATAGTGGATTTACAAGACTTTACAGTAAATATTAGAATGGTAAATAGGGAAATCATTACATTATAAGAGGAGGGGGGGAATTCATGGCCATAAAACTATTAGTAGTAGACGACTCAGCCTTTATGAGAAGAATTATTACAGATATAGTTGGAGAAATAGATGGCATAGAAGTAGCAGGTATTGCTAGAAATGGAATGGATGCCCTAGACATTATTCCAAAGCTTCAACCAGATATTATAACTTTAGATATAGAGATGCCTAAATTAAATGGCATCGATACATTAAAAGAAATTAAAAAGAAATATAAGACTCCAGTAATAATGCTAAGTTCATTAACAGGCACAGATACAACTATTGAGGCATTACAATTAGGTGCCGAAGATTTTATTGAAAAACCTAAGGATCTTAATTCTGATTTTAACAACTTTAAGTCAGAATTAGAGTTAAAAATCAAATCTGTAGCATGTGAAGATACTAAATGTAGTATTTTAAAAGAAAGAAAAGTTTCCACTAAACCTATAGAAAGACCAAAGGATGTGGACTCTGTAGTTATAGCAGCCTCTACAGGAGGACCAAAGGCTTTAGTATATTTAATTAGTCAATTACCAAAGGACATAAATATACCTATATTCATAGTACAACATATGCCAAAGGGATTTACAAAATCCTTTGCAGCTAGATTAGACAATGAGTCCCAAGTTAAAGTGGTAGAAGCAAGTCATGGCATGGAAATTCAAAGGGGGGGAGTGATATATTTAGCACCTGGAGATTATCATATGACCATAGAAAACAATAGAATAAAACTAGACTCAGGAAAAAAAACTCCATGGAGTAAGGCCAGCGGCAGATCTTTTATTTGAATCTGCCACTAAATATTATGGAAATAAGCTTTTAGGAATAGTATTAACAGGTATGGGAAGAGACGGTGCAGAGGGCATGGTTAGTATAAAAAAAAGCAGGTGGCTATAATATTGTACAAAACGAAGAGAGTTCCGTTGTATATGGAATGCCAGGTAGTGCAGTGGAAAAGGGAGTAGTACATGAAATCATGAGTTTAGAAGATATATCTACAAGTTTAAATAAAATGGTAAAGGTGAAACAATGGGATTAGATTATGACTTTTTTTATAAATGGGTAAGAGAAAAAATTTAGATATAGATTTAAATGCATATAAAGAAAAGCAATTACAAAGAAGAATAGCTACAGTAATGAGAAGTTCAGGAGCAATTAATTTAGAAGAATATTCTAAGCTTATAAAAAAAGATGAAGAAATAAAAGAGATTTTTTTTAGATTATATAACCATTAATGTAACAGATTTTTTTTAGAAATAGGGAAATATTTAAAGAGTTTGAATCCATATTAATAGGGAATATTATACCAAGATTTAAGTCCATTAAAATGTGGAGTGCTGCTTGTTCCATTGGAGCAGAACCCTATACCTTAGCTATGATATTAGACAAAAACAATTTAAATAATAAAGGTAAAATATTAGGCACAGATATAGATGATAATGTACTTAAAAGGGCAAGGGAAGGAATATATAAAGAAAATGAGATGAAAAACTTAACAAAGGAAGAAATAAGAAGGTTTTTCACTATTGAAAATGATGAATATCATATTGACGAAAAATTAAAGAAAATGGTATCCTTTAAAAAACACGATTTAATCTTAGATAATTATGAAAAGGATTCCATGCAATAATATGTAGAAATGTAACTATATATCTTAAAATGAAACTAAGGATATGATTTATAAAAGATGTACGAATCCCTAGTTCCAGGAGGTATTTTCTTTACAGGAGCTACAGAGAGTATATATAATCCTGGAGAATTTGGATTTAAAAAGATATCAACATTTATATACGAAAAAGTATAGTAGTTGGTATAATAAGGAGGGATAGTTATGGACGATACTCAAAAATATCGTGAATTGTTTTTTTGAAGAAACAGATGAATACTTACAAACATTAAATGATTGTGTACTTGAATTAGAAAAGAACCCTGAAGATAGTAGTTTATTAGATGAAATATTTCGTGCAGCTCACACATTAAAGGGTATGGCTGCCACCATGGGATACAAAACCATGACAGAGCTTACCCATAGAATGGAAAATGTATTTGAAGTATTTCGTAGTGGCAGTGTAAATGTGGATTCCGATATAATAAGTTTGATTTTTAGATGTTTGGACAAGTTGTCTGAAATCGTAGAAGATTTACGGGAAGAAAACTATATTGAATACGATATAGGGGGGGATCTGTTAGAAGAATTAGACAATGTATCAAAGAATAATCAAGAGATCACAAATGAAAGATATGATTCCACATTTTCAGTATCCAATGAAGACATAAGTGAAGCTGATGCAATGGTAATTCGAAATGCAAAGGGAAGAAATTATAATGCCTTTAATATAGCAGTAAAAGTATCAGAAGATTGCCTATTAAAGGGGGGGCTAGGGCATATTTAGTAATTAACAAATTAGAACAACAAGGAGATATAATACATACAGAACCTTCAGCAGAAAAGCTAGAAGAAGGAGAATATGAAGATGTATTTAAACTTATTTATTTGACAAGATCAAGTAAAAAGATGTACAAGAAATTATAGAAAACAATGCAGAAATCGAAGAGGTAATCCTTGAAGAAATAGAAGAAATTAATGAAAAAGATACTAAAAAAACCTAAAGCTAAAAAGAAAAAAAGTATAAACAAAACAACCCATTCCCATCATCTAAACCAATCCATAAGGGTAGACTTAGATAGATTGGATAGCTTTATGAATTTAGTTTCAGAACTTGTAATATATAGGACAAGATTAGAGGATCTTAGTAATCAATATAATATAACAGAAATAAATGAGCCTCTAGAACATGTTGGTAGAATAACCTCTGATTTACAAGACTTAGTATTGAAAATTAGAATGCAGCCAGTAAATGTAGTCTTAAATAGATTTCCTAGGATGATAAGGGATTTATCTAAGGAATTAAATAAAGAAATAGAATTAATTATAGAAGGTGAAGAAACAGAATTAGATAGAACTGTAGCATCAGAATTAGGAGAACCCTTAGTTCACTTAATAAGAAATGCAGCAGATCATGGAATTGAATCAAGGGAAGAAAGACTAGCCTTAGGTAAATCGGAAATAGGATTAATTAGATTATCAGCATATCAAGAGGGAAATAGAGTAGTAATAACCGTTAGAGATGATGGTAAAGGTATAGATCCAGAAGTAATAAAAGAAAGTGCCATTAAAAAAAGGAATTAATACTGAAAGCTTAGGAGATAGGGAGTTAGTCCAACTAATATTCCACCAAGGTTTTTCCACAGCAGAAAATGTGACTAATGTATCAGGTAGAGGAGTAGGCATGGATGTAGTTAGACAAAAAAAATAGCCAGCCTAGGTGGAGATATACAAGTTATGAGTGAGGTAAATGTAGGAACCACCTTTTAATTAAGCTACCTCTTACACTATCTATTATACAGGCTTTAATGGTAAGTATAGGAGAAGAGACCTTTGCACTACCTTTAGGAATTATAGAAAGGGTTGTAAAGGTAGAGCCTGAAGAAATTATTAAATCCCATAATAGTGAAATCTATATAGAAAGGGGGGGAAGGGCAATCCCTATAATTCGTGTAAATGAAAAATTGGGAATAGAATCTGCAAAGGATAATAAACATATTATTCTAATTACCCTGGGAGAACAACATTATGGATTATTAGTAGATGATTTAATAGGACAGCAAGAAATAGTAATTAAAAATTAGGTGGGACCTTAAGTAAAATGAAGGAATACCTAGGAGCAACTATTCTTGGAAATGGAGATATTGTATTGATTTTAGATGTAGGGAATTTATGTAGCAATGGCAAAGGTGATAGATATGAATAAGGGCAACTATACTTGGTTGCAGCTAGATTTTTTTAAAGGAATTAGTAAATATAGGTGGTGGAAATGCAGCAACTAGTATATCCCAATTAATCAATAAGCCTGTAAATATGGAAGTTCCTACCATTGAAATATTAGATTATAATCAAGTATATGAAGATATAATGGCAGAGGATAAAGTAGTAAATGCTGTTATTATGAGAATGCTTGGAGATGCAGAAGGAGTTTTCTTATATACAATAGATGATGATGCTTGTACTAAATTAGTAAAAATGATGTTGCCAGAAGATATTTTTCTAACAGATGAATTGAAGAATTCCACTATTAAGGAATTGGTAAATATTTTAGTCAGTTCTTTTTTTAAATGCTATATCAAAGATAGTTGAGTCAAATTTAATTTCATCAGTACCCATATTTATTACAGATATGTTTGGAGCTATATTAAGCAGTGTATATATTGAATCTGGACAATATGACGAAAATATAATGATTATAAAAATGAATTTCTCTATTTAGGAGAAAGGATAGAATCCTCATTATATTTAGTTCCAAAACCAGGAGTATTGGAAAAATTGTTTAACAAAATAGGAGTCTAGGAGGGAAAAGATAAAATGTCTAAAAGAGTTTTAATTGTAGATGATGCTGTTTTATGAGAATGAAGCTAAAGGATATACTAGAGAAAAATGGATACGAAGTAGTAGCAGAAGCACAAAATGGAATAGAGGCTATTGAAAATATAAGGCGGAAAAACCAGATTTAGTAACTATGGATATTACAATGCCAGAATTAGATGGGGTGGCAGCCTTAAAAGAAATAAAAAAAAGATAGATCCTAATGCAAAGGTAATAATGTGTAGTGCTATGGGTCAACAATCCATGGTAATGGATGCTATACAGGCAGGGGCAATAGATTTTATCGTAAAACCCTTTGAAACAGATAGGGTAATAAAATCCTTAGATAAAGCTATCTTATAATGGAGTTGAGAATATGCAAATAATTATATTTACATTAAGTGATAAATATTATGCCATAAGTACAGAAAATGTAGAAGAAATCAGCAGAAATATAAATATTACAAAGGTGCCAAATGCTCCTAATTGGGTAGAGGGATTAGTTAACTTAAGGGGGGGAAATGTGGTAACCTTAATAAACCTATGCAAACTTTTGCAACAAGAAGAAAGTATATGCTATAATAATATTATTATAGTTCAAAATCAGGAAGAAAAAGTAGCTGTTTTAGTTAAAGATGTAATCGAGGTAGCTAATATTGAAGAAGAAGATATTCAAAGAGTTAGTGAAGAATCAGTTGATGGAGTTATAGGAATTGTAAGGCTAAAAGATAATATTATAAATATTATCGATATAAACATGTTGATTTCTAAAAATGAGGGATAACTTTGAAACAAGTATTATCACAACAAGAAATAGATTCACTATTAAATGCACTTAATACTGGAGAAATAGATACAGACTCACTACAAGAGGAAAAAGAAAAGGATAAAGTAAGATCCTACGATTTTAGAAGACCTATTAAACTTTCAAAGGAATATATAAATACACTATATATGATCTTTGAAAATTTTTCTAAAATAGCAGGTAATCTTTTATCCTCGCAAATACATACTAATGTAGATATTGCATTAGGGGGGGCTGTAGAGCAAATTAGCTATGATGAGTTTATTCGATCTATTCCTAAAACCACATTAATGGGTATATTTCACTCTAAGCCTTTAAGTGGCGTTCAAATATTAGAAATAAACCCTCAATTTTGCATGCAGGTTATAGAGTTGATGTGTGGAGGATTAGATAGTAATCATACTAATACTATAGATGACAAACAAGGGTTTACAGATATAGAGTTAGGGATTTTAGAAGAAACTGTCAAGGTGATTTTACAATCCTTTGAAGGGGCATGGAGTGAAGTAGTAGAAGTAAAAACAGAAATTGATTATCTTGAAACCAATCCCCCCCAATTGGTGCAAAGTATGTCACCAAATGAACCAGTTATATTAATAAGCTTTACCTTAGATGTTTTAGACAATAGGAGTTTTATGAATATATGTATACCCTTTGTATCCTTTGAAAATATCATAGACAAATTAAGCTTTAAAAATTGGTTTGATTTTGAAAAGGAGCCAAATGTAGAAGACAAGAAGATACTAGAAGAAAGAATTATGGCATCTACTGTTAATTTAGAAGTAAATTTAGGAAAAACAATAATTACTGTAGATGACTTTTTACAGCTTGAAAAGGGAGATATTCTCCAATTAGATGTAAAAATCACAGACCCGCTAAAATGTACGTAGAAGATCAGCTTCATTATCTAGTAAAGCCAGGGCAGTTTAATGATCAATTAGCGGTTCAAGTATTACAATACATAGAAGAGGATGTTGAAGAATGAATGATAACTTTTTATCCCAAGAAGAAATAGATGCCCTAGTAGGCAAAAACTCTTCAGCAGTAGGAGAAGAACTAGATGAGACAAAAAAAGGATATTATAGGGGGAAGTAGGCAATATATCCATGTCTACAGCTGCAACAACCCTATCTTCTATTCTTAATCGACAAGTAATGATTACCACACCACGGGTTTCTTGTGTATCCTTTCAGCAAATAGTTGAAGAATGCAGCATACCTAAGGTAGTTACAAGTATAAAGTTTAAAGAAGGGCTGAAAGGTCACAATCTATTGATGATGGATGTAAAGGATGCCACAGTTATTGCAGATTTAATGATGGGTGGAGATGGTACAGGAGGAAATGATACCTTTACAGAATTAGAATTAAGTGCAGTGGCAGAAGCTATGAATCAAATGATAGGTTCAGCATCTACATCCATGGCTACTATGCTAAATAGACAAATAGATATCTTACCTCCTGATGTTGATGTTTGGGACAATCAGGGCAATATAGATATTGAAAGATTTAATACACAAGAAAAAAATTTGTAAAATATCCTTTGATTTAACTGTATCAGGATTAATTCAAAGTGAAATTATGCAAATATTCACAGCAGAGACTGTAGAGGAGATCTCTAAGATAATGCTTGGAGATATAGATGAAGTTGAAGAA
>JMBX01000244.1_pt1 | contig 14691 bp, 23 predicted proteins | sample 616521 | NCBI WGS metagenome assembly JMBX01 (sample SAMN02727906, study PRJNA239997) | anaerobic digester metagenome | biome: anaerobic digester; isolation source: mesophilic anaerobic digester inoculated with municipal waste water sludge... | place: Germany: Bielefeld University, CeBiTec ...
AACCTTCGATAGTGAAGGTCTTTTGGTATGTCTCATTATTGTATTTAGCCGTCATGGTAATATGGGTTCTAATAACCTCAGAACCATCGTATCTCAAAGTAAAATCATTATTTTCTAATGTTATATCAGCTATATTATTGTTTATATCCTTGGTTCCGCCTACGGTTCCAAAGCGGACCCTAGGCATAAGCTCTTCCTTAATATTTCCACCTTTGAATACAGGCATCAGGGTGTTTTGGAAGCCAGAGCCCAGTATTTCTACTGCATCCTTCCCTTGTTTCTTGCCGGTATCACCTACTATCCTATCTATGGTGATTCTAGAACCTTCAAAGTTTACAAATACCCTATTGGATGTTCCAAAATCGTTGTTTACCACATATAGTTCATGACGACCAGGGCTAATTTGAGGTGTTATTACCTTTATATAATTGGTGCCAAATTCTACTATCTTGGCTTCCATTCCTCCTATTCTAACCTTTGGAAGAACCTCTGATGTGAAGTACTCCTCATAGGTATCCACAGGAACGGGTAGGGGCATAAATTCATCAAACCTTGCGCTATTTTTATAGTCTATCCAATTGGAGTAAGAGGTAAAATATCCGTTCCCATCTATGTCCTCATAGTATACCGTAGCTCCTTCCCTCTCTCCCTCTTGCCAATCCCTGTATTTTTTTAGTCAAACTCCAGGGTTCTTCATATTTAAAATACCTTCCAGTTATGGTGAGTATCTCTCCTCCGGCTGCAGAACCTACTTGGGTTTCCTTTTGAAACTGTATTCCATCTATGACGGGTCTGGCAGAAGGAGGTATTACATAGGTAAATCTACTTATTGCCGTTCCCCCATTTCCGTTTTCTACTACTACTGGAACTAGCTTTCTATCCGTTCCTTCTGCAGCCATGTTTCTCCTGTAAGGAGGCATCTTAGTTATGATTAGGGTATCCTTTCCTAGGATGGTTTCCCTTCTAACGTCGCTTGTTGGTACCAATGCTCCATCGATATAGACCTTGGAGTCGTCTTCAAAGTTCTTACCCTCTATTAAAATTTGATATCCACCTTCTATAGAGCCAATGCTTGGCTTTATGGCATGGATTTCTGGCTTTAAGGTAACGGATTCATAGTAGTAGAACTTGTCCCTGGCTGTGGATTTTTTTAGTATCTGGATTTTCTACGGTGATGGTATAGCCATCAGGTAGTTTAGAAGTTAACCGGGGTATTTTAAATTCAATTCTGTTTTTGTCCACCACCTTAACCCTGGAACCGTAAATTTCCTTGGTATTGTCGTCGAATTTATAGGGGGTTTTCATTATAAGTTCTAAGCTTTCCCCCCCATCCCTTGTTAATGTTATTCCAGATGGGTTTACGCTAATATTATAAACTTGTCCTCCCTTTTCAGCTATTAAGTTGCCATTGTCCTCATAAATATAGAATTCGTTTATTATGCTGCTTTGATCGCTACCAGAACCTCCATCGGATAAAATTATATTCCCTCTAACATCCTGATATATGGTGTAGAAGTTATTAGCTCTATTCTTATCCTCCAATATTATGCTATGGTAGTAGTCTGCAAGATTTAGGGTATGGCCATCGTATTCTATAAGCTGTGGTGAATAATTGGAGTACGGAACTAGCTCAATCCTCCCATCCACCACATTGTACTCATTTATATCCACTCCATCCATGAGGATTCTACTACCTATTAACCTATAGATTCCCATTCCAGAAGTAGTACCTACCGATGGGTTTGGAGCTAAGAAGTTGTCTCCATCTATTACTACCACTGTATCCTTGGTTCCCGATTTTGGTGTGAAATCCAACAAGAGGGGATCCTGTTGCAAGGATTTCACATAAGTAAAATCTCTGCTAGCCTGCCCTCCATCGTCATTCATGACAGTTAGTTTGGTAGGCCCCCCCTCTATTATTTGAGGAAAGGTTGGTGCATTGAATTTGAGTATGTTGTTAACACCTGAAGGGGCTAATTCCAGTTGTACATTTTGTACTTCTACTCCTCCAACAAAAACCCTAATCCCCCCCTGTCGGAAATTGGAACCTGTAACGGTAATTTCTTCCCCCCCTGAATCTATGGCCACTACATTAGGCTGATTCGATCTATACTTGGAGGCAAGCTATCTTTTAAATCTATGAACATTATGCTTACATTATCATTGCTTTCAGGATAGCCGGGTTCCTTACTTCCCAGTATGGGATTCATTACATATACGGGCCATGTTTTGGGATTTTTCAAATCAGTGGTTACCGAACTAGCTGGAATCCTTATTCCTGCAGATTTAGGCAGGGTAATTATTATCTTACTTCCCATATCCTTTCCTACCGTTCCATCTATGATATTGCCTTGAGAATCCAGTACCACCATATCGGCCCCTGGCAGGGGGGGAGTCCATGTTTTGTTCCTATATATTTCAACCTGGCCTTCATTTTCTGGATTAAGCCTTAATACAAGGCCCTGGTTTGCATTATCCATATGGGTATGGGCTCCCAGGCCTACCACCGGATAGTTGGTTAGGTCTTCGTTAGTTTCAGGATCCCTACTTCTTATTACCTTAAAGTTTTGCCCTTCTATTCCAATTACTATATCTTCCTTTAGACCATAGCTGCCTGTAGACCTGTCCTCCACCACCTGGATTCTTTCTGGTACTATTTTACTTATTACTGGCGGTGTATGGCTTGGGATAATGGTGTACTTTACATTATCATTGGTTATTATATTGATTATGGTATGGCTGCCAGAAATGGTCTCAAGCTCCGTTTGCATGATTAATACTACATTTACTTCTGTGGCTTCACTTACGGTAGTAGTAGGTAGCCTTACGCTTATGTTGTCAAATCCTTCAGAAAACCATATACTGGCTCTCCATCTGCTTCCTGAGGAGTGGTTCTATCTCCTATATAGGTGGCAATGTATCTATTTATTTTTTTTAATAGTTTCGCCATTATAAGTGGCATTTCCATTGCTATTTTCATAGCTTATACGGATTACCTTGTCCTGTCTTTTTTTCAATATTTCCAAATTCAGCACCCAAAATCCCTTCTAAAACATCGTCTAGGATTTTGGTATCTATTCCTACCTTTTGTATGGAAATTGAGTCAACTCCTTCAAGGCCTTCTATAAAATCTAGTTCGTCAAACTTTCTACCAGTAACTTGGACCGTTTCCCCCCCTGTATCTGGCCCTTGAGCAGGATCAATCCTACTTAAAACTGGTCCCTTGTCGCTCCAATTACGAAGAACCTCCCTTCCGCCCTCTTAATATCAGTAATCTGCTCATATATATTCCCTCTAGGGTTGTCTACCTTATTGGTAACTACAACATCGTAATAAGTAGAATCTGCTATGCCATTAGGCACCCTAATTTTTAACACATTACCTGCTGCAGATATAACCTCTGCCATATTGTCTTCAGTGTATCTGTCGGTAGCATCTTGTAGGAAGAATACTGAATGTTGAGGCTCTCCATCCTTTATGGTAAAATTCCCATCAGCCCTTATATATGCAATGCTTCCCCCCCTTGCCCCCCATTTGAGGGATGATTTCTAACTTCTCCCCCCTAGTTGAGGCATGTCCCCCCCCAATAGTTTAAATGCATTAGGGTAAGTAACAGATTGCTCTATTTCCCCCCCATAACTCGATTGTGAAATAGTTTTAATGTTATATCTTTAAAACCTGTAGTCCCTTGCATAACCCCCCCAGAAACCCGATTGGATTGCTGGTTATACATAACTCCTTCTTCACCGGAGATTTGGATTTCTGGTGTATCTAGTCTTTCTCCTTCAAAGATTACCTCCTGTCTCATATTTACATCATAGGTGAGTAACTTGCTTATTTTAGGAGCAGGAGTTATATTTATTGTTATACCCCCCCTATTGTGATTGCAGTTATCCTCATATTTTGCTGAGGATTTTGAATGGTAAAATCTCAGACACATTTTTCCTTGCGGGTATGGTTCCTATTTGTTGATGAGTCCTACCGTCTATTATGACACCAACTGGGTAGCTATCTTTTTCTTCATCTATTGCTTCTATCCTTGTATTAACTATTATATTTATTGAATCTAGATTCCCTTCGTTTCCAATACCAGACCTATAACTATAGAGAATTAGAATCTTATTATCAACTTGAGCATATACCCCCCCACCGGTCCTATCAAGGGTATTATAAAAGAAATTATTAATAACACGGATAACAGCTTCTTTGCCATCTTGGATTTTATCTTTACCATTGCCCCCCCAATTCTCCTTTCCTTTTATCCAATGACTGGGACACAAGGTCAGACCCCCCCTTGTCCCAGACCCCCCCTTGTCCCAGCTTGTCACCCTGACTATAGCAGTGTGAGCTTACCCTCCAAGGGTCTCTCTTTTTAGTCTAAGAATATTATCGGCAAATATAGCGGATTCTTGAACTTATTATACATTATAACCTAAATTTTTTTTGCCTGTATGCCGATATTATATTATAGATTAAAGTATCAGAATTCCAAATGTTAAGGGGGAATGGTTTTGAGAAATAGAGCTGTTATTTTTATATTGATTATACTCATTTTACTTCCATCCCTTCCTAAGCCAAGCTATGGAAGAGGTCAGGTGATGGAGATTGACGCCTTGTTTGGGGGGGATTTTAAACTTCAGTTGGAAGGAAGGTACTTCCCCCATAAGGAAACATTCATATATGATGGAGAACTTTGGGTACCTATGGAGGACATTTCGAGGCAGTTAAACCTTTCCTATAGTTTTAATATAGACAAAAGGCTTTTAAATCTCAACTCCAATGGAAGGCTTAATTTTAATGATGTTTCAAACGAGCCTATTGTCTATCAAAGGGGGGGATATGAAATCCAAGCCAAGGAAAGAAGGATTGCAGAACTGGAAAAAGAAATTCAAGAATTTGAAGGAAGAAATGCCAACAGCCTTAAAGAACGGGATTTTATAGTTCGAAATATTAGGGTTGGTTTTTCCGATATAGATATCTACTTAGACGGCACAAAAATATTCCTAGATAGGGAGCCTTTGTTGTATAAGGGTGATGTATATGTTTCCTTAATATCCCTATCCCCCCCTATATTATTTATAACTCCAGAGCTTAAAGGGAATGTGGTTAATATCGATGGCAATGCAATTTTAGTTGAGAAGCCAAAGTTTGATAATGTAGATAAATTGCTTAGCTTCAGAGAAAACCTTAATAACAGGCTGGATAGACAATTGCAGGAGCTAGAAAAGAAAAAGAAGATCCTTATGGATGTAAAAATACCCTATGAAAAAAAATAGCAAGTCCTAAAGAAATGGAAAAGTATTTGAATCGTTATTTGAACTACATAGAAGAACTATCTGTTACAGTTAACCTTAGTAAAATAATAATTCATGGTATTATCTGGATATAGAGTTTGAAAAAAGGGATATTAACAAATGGCGAAAATTGACTAGACGGGATGTAGAAGCCTATGTATGGGATATTCTTGTAGCCATCACCAGCTTATATGATGAGGAAGCAAAAATACAAGGTCAAATAAGGAATTCTAACAGGCCAAGATACAACTATGTAGAGTTTAATACCCATATGAGAAGTTTAGTATTTAACTTTATTGATAGTGGGCTGGATATGACACAAAAGATAGACTCTCAACTTATTGAGGATCTGCTGGAAAGAAGACTGTATAGGTACCAGGGAGTATATTTCGATTATTCAGCAAGAATATCTGGATATGATTTGGAGCTTACAGTCTATCCCAGCAGTAAAAGATTTATGGAAAATTGGAGTGTTCATAGCCAACTTAGTTTCTTAAGGGAAATAGATTATATCATCAGGGATTATTATCCTGAACTAAGTATAAATGGGCTTATAGAATATCCCGGCAGAGAAAGCATTGAATTTTTAATCCAAGATGGAAAGGTCCGGTCTCCATATTTGGAAAGGAAGACAGAGGAGTTTTTGAAGAACAGATATGGATTTTTTTATCCTGGGAAGCCTTAGGATTCCAATGGATTATAGATTACATTCTAGCAGTTTGGATGATTATAAGCTAATGGTATATATGGACTTTGATATAAATGATGAAAGGTGGAATAGATCAGCAGATGATGCTTTAGGGAGCTTTTTACATGATTTGATAACAAAAGTAATCAGCTTATGGGATATAAATGTCTTCCTTGAGGTATATGATAAGAAGCAAGCTATGGTTAAGGAAATAGTCATATCCCAGGATATAGTTCAGATGGTTACTGCAGAGCCCGGATCTGGAGAAATAGTTGAAGGCTCTACTGTTAGATTAAATACCAATACTGATGGGGGGGCAACTATATACTATACCCTGGACGGTTCTGCTCCATCGCCATCTAATAGGATTTTATACACTGGACCTATTGTAATTAATAAGGATACCATAATCAGGGCCTATGCCACAAAAAAAAGGCCTGAAGGATAGCCCTATTTCAAGCTTTGAATATAGGGTTGTAGAAGATAGTACTATTGCCAGAGGATTGGATGGACTCACCATAATAGGGGGGGCAGATTAAAACCAGAATTTGATAGAAGGGTTTACGATTATGAGGTTGAGGTGGATTATCTAGTGGAATCTATAAGCATAAATGCCAGGGCTAACACAGGTAGCATCCTAATAAATGGAGAGGAAGTGGCAAGTGAAGAGGATGTAGAGATAGATTTAGAAGTTGGACAAAATAGAATAACCATAATCCATAAGGAAGAAGGTAAGAAGGACAGAACCTATACCATAATCGTAAGAAGGAAGGACATGGACTCTCCAGAGGTATGGCTGGATCCCAATTACACCTTCAATACCAGCATAGTGGTGATATTTAAGGGCAGGCTGGCCAGCAATACCGTAAAAACCTTCAATGGATATGAAATAGAGCTGTTATCAAGAGCTGGAAATTCCTTTGAAAGAACTGCTGTAAATCCCGTTGACGGAAGCTTTGAAATAGTCCTTTCAGATGTTGATATTTGGGACAAACTGATTGGGTTCAAGTATAGGATATACCAAAATGGGGTGCCCTTGCCTGAAGATGAAGATGGTAACATTTTAAATCCAAGATAAGTGGGACAAGGGGTCAGACCCTTTGTCCCACCCAAAAAGACAAGTGACCCTTATGGTTATGAATTGGATAAAGAGGGGGAGGTATTCTATGAGGAAGATATTAAGCTTCATACTAATATTCATGATATTAACCCCCCCACTATTGGAGTAGCTGCTAGACCTCATGTAATGGAAAATAGAGACTTAGATGAGTTGATGACCAGAAAAGAACTGGCAACTGTAGGGGGTAAGGTTGAAGGAAGTTGAAAACTTGCTAGAATTTTATGATGATAAAGATATTTTCTCCGATGTTAAGGGCTGGGCTAAGCCTTACATCAACTTGGCCTATACTTTTGATATTATGAAGGGTACTAGTAAGGACAAGTTTGAGCCGGATGCTAATGTAAGCTATGTGGAATTATTAACTGTTATAATGCGTTCATTGGGCTACCATGATGGAATCGATTTCGTTAAATACCCAGAGGATTATTATAACAAGGCCTTGGAAATTGGATTAGCAAATATGTATATGCCTCATGACCAGTTAGTAACAAGACAAATAGCCTATGATAGCTTGATGAACGTTTTTGATATGGAAGATAAATATACTCATGAAGATGTCCCTGAAGATTATCAAATAAATGATGACAGTTATGGAGAAGGGGGGGGTAAGCATTAATGCTTATAAAGAAGAGTCGTCTTATTACCTAAAGGAATGGTTTCCCAAAGAAATGCTTTATATAGAGCTAAATTTTAGCACCTCCATTATAGGAATGTTCTCTGGTAAATTGGGAGGTATTGAAGACTTTACTGGATACAAAATCGAGCTATTATCAAAAAATGATGAGCTATATGATAGTAGGATCTTAGGCAAAGATGGAGAGTTTAGCTTTACAGATTTTGATATAAGTCCATTAGCCAAACTAAAGGGGTATAAGTATAAAATCTATGATGACCAGGGAGAATTCATTTGGTCAGGTAATCTAGAATAATTGGGACAAAAGGTCAGACCTCTTGTCCCATCATATGGAAAGGGTGATTGAATTGAGAAGAAGAGTTGTAGCCATAGTGCTTTTATTGATAATGGCTATAAGTAACTTAGCCTATACCGCACCAATAGAGCCAGGATATATTATCCATACAGGCCTTAAGAAAATATATACAAATAGCACAGCAGACAAAGTGGAATTAAGTCAAGATATATTAAGAAATAGCCATGACCCTAACTTTGTAAAGACAATTCTATCGGTTTACTGAAGATGGGAAATATATAAATCTAGCTAAAGAAGAAGAAGAGCAACTGAAATTTTTGGCAGAGTTAATTAAGGGAGAAGGTTTAACAAACCCTAACGAAATTAAGGACTTTTTAGCAGATGAGGACAATCAGGCTATTATTGAAGAGCGATTAAAACAAATACAAATAGAATTAAAAGAAGATATTTCCGTTACAGAAGAATATGTTTACGCCTCCAGTCCCCCCTGCTAATGGACGGAAAATATTATTCTACCCCCCCTCAACCAGGCTTTAAAGAAGGAACTACTAAAATAGCCACGCTACTCCTTCCTCCAGGAGCTAGTAAATGGCAAATTCGCATATTAGATGAGGAGGATAAGGGTTTAATTAAGGATATGGTCTTGGAAGATGCCAAAGCCTATTATAGGAATCAGGATATTGAAATAGCTCCAGGACAAATACTAGGCCTCTATGCTGTGGATAAGGACAATAAATTAAAAGCCTATGCTAATATCAAAATAGAAGAAGACATGATAAACAAGCCTAGGGAATTAGCCCCTGAACTTGAATTAGATAGTATTGAAATTAGAGAAGGAGAAAAATATGCTGGAGCTGTGGTTATAAATGGTCTTGAAGACGGCCAATGGAAGGTATCAGTTTCTAACAGCCCAATAGCCAATGTGTATAAGAACATGAATTTAGATAAGGCTATTTCCTATTCAGGTGGAGATATTGTAGTTGCTAATGAAAATGAGCTCCACCCTATTAAGGATAGCTTCAAGAAATATCTATTAGTAATGAAAATAGATGAAAAGGGCCTTGTGGAAGGATATAAAACTTTTGAAATAGATAAAGGCCATATTTCTCTACCTCCAACACGATTAGAAGAAACCGCCCATTATGTAGGGCCAGTTCCTGGAGAAAAGATGGTACAAGTAAGTTTGAAGCCCTCTATTTTGGTTCCATCGAAGCAACAGCTTGGAGAGTGCTTGCAAAAGAGGAGCCTATAAATGTGCCTAAATTGGATGTAAACATCAATGAAATAGGGGGATAATCCAATTAATCCTGTAGATAATGAAGTTGAAGCCAGCGTAGGATATTATCTATTATTAGCTGCTGTCGATAGTAATGGAAATATCAAGGGATATAGGATATTCCAATTATCAGATGATATGGTAAAGGGAAAAACTGCACCTGAACTACCAAAAGAAAACTATTCCCAACCCACAAAGGGTTCAGTCCCAGGGACTACAAGGATTGAAACATTAAACTTGGGTGGAATAGAAGGGGGGGCTAGCAAGTGGATGTATGTAGTGGGAACTGAATTTGATGCCCCCTATTCTCAACAAGACAGTCCAAGGCAGTAAAGACTATGTGGCAGGAGATAATATAAGTGTCAATATGGATGATATCATATTGTTACTTGCTACAGATGCTGAGGCAGAGTAAAGGCCTATACAAAAATTGTTTTAAAGGATTATGATGACCCAATAAAGGACCCACCTGCAATCCGGCTTCAGGAAGGAGTAAATTATGTAGGACCCGTAAAAGGAACTACACCATATACCACTAGCTTTGAAGGCTTATATGGAAGCCAATCAATAGGTAACAATATTACTTGGATGTATCTAATCCAAGATGAAGAGCCAGAAATACCCGAATATGATAGTAATGCACAAGGTACAGAATTTAGTGCTGGAACTGATATCCCAGCAAATCCTGGCCAGTATTTGATGCTATTAGCTACTACTAGTGAAAGTAAAGTAAAGGGCTATGCCATATTTAGGCTAACTGAAGCCCATATAAATTTAGGGCCTGCTATTGAATTAAAAGAAGGAGAACATTTTTCAACAGCAGAAAAGGGTTCAGGCCCAGGTACCACTAAGATTACACAATTAAACTTTAAGGGCATTGAAGGGGGGGTAGAAGAGTGGAGAATTAAAGTAAGCAACGAAAAACTGTTAGAGGACGATGAAAAAGTTGAGTATAATTCCATAGTGCCCCAAACTAGCGGCTATAGGGAAGGGCAGGATATCCGAGCAGCAGCTGGCGATTGGATACTCTTATTAGCTACCGATAGGTCTGGCAGGGTAAAAGCCTATGCCCACTTCCAATTGGGTAAGGACTCCATCAGAAATCCCAACGCTAGGCTATTGATGCCAACTACCAATTATATTGGTCCCTTACCAGGTGGTGAGGAAAATAGTACTAGATTTGAATTTTTGGATTTCAGTACCAACATAAAAGATGCTACAAAGTGGATGTATAAGATTGGAGATAAGCCCTTTAAAGATATGGAGCTGGATAGCAGAGTTGAGGGAGCACAAGATTATCAAGTGAATGATAACATAGAAAAAGTAACCCCCCTGGAAGTTATCTACTATTGCTAGCGACAGATGAGGAGGGTAAGGTAAAAGGCTACAGGGAATTTAGGCTTACGGAAAGGGAGGTTCGTGGTGGTCCCGCTGTAATTCTAAAGCCAGACCAAAATTATGAGTTAGAAAAAGGTAGTAGGCCTGGAACCACTAGATTTAAAAAGCTATCCTTTGCCGGAGTAGAAGGGGGGCTAGCAGTTGGAGATACAAGCTCTTGGATGAAGAATTAGAGGATAAGGATAAGCCCTATATGAACAGCATAGTGGATGGAAGCAACTATGCCGTTGTAGGCCAGGATATTCAGGTAAATATGGTAGATGGTCAATACGGCTATCTACTCCTACTAGCTGTAGATGGAAGCAATAGGACTAAGGGATATGCGGTAATTGAACTAAGTTCAGCTGTAGTTAGGGAACATGCTCCTGAATTGAATGTAGAACTTGTACCAGGCCATATGGTTGATAGCCTGAAGTTAGAATTAAAAGAAAATTTATCGGAAGGTTGGAGTATAAAATATAGGCTAAGCAGTACAGGATTCCCCCCCATACCTGCTGTTGATGAGATATTACAAGGGGCTATGGATTACGATGATTCTGTTGGCATTCTTAGACTAAGGATTGGAGATTACTTAGGGGTATATGCCGTAGATGGGGGAAAATCAAATCAAAAAAATTTAAATCCTTTAGGATTAGCGAAGATAATATTAGCTTAGGAAAGGCAGAAATTAAAGAACCTGAAATCATATTAGAAGGAGATATAAATATTGGTGGTCAAAGGATTGTAATAGAATTATCCAATGGAGCAAAATGGGCTGATGATATTAAAGTAAACAGCAATAAGAGAAATGCCCTTTACAATGGCTTTAGAGTAAATAGTGAAAGCTCAGAATGGAATAGGGTAATAGATGCCCTTATAGCAGATGGTAGCGGTGCTATAGATGTAGATGACAATGAAACTACTTTGACCATTTCATTGCCAGAGGTTAAAAATTACGACATAACTCAAGATCAAATTATTACCCTAACCATACCAGCTGTAGCCATTGAGAATGCCATTAATCCAATAGAAGCTGAAGGAAGTATAACCATTAAGCCAACTATTAGGGCCACCATAGCTGGAGATGTAGTAGATTCTATTGTAAGGGAAAATGATATAAAAGCTGGCGGAAAGACCATAGTGATTGAACTGGAAGATGGGGGGGATTGGAAGGTAGATATAGACAGAAATGATTTGATTAATGGATTTGAGGTTGTTGGCACAGACCAGCAAAAAGCTATTTGGAAGGCAATTGCTGGACAGATCAAAGCTGAAAATATTGTTAGGAATTCAAGTAAGAAAGTTACCATAACTTTACCCAGCGTAGATGTAGACTTTGGAGTTGAAAAAGTAACCCTATCCTTAACTATACCTAGCAGCTTAATTCAAGATGCTGAAGATGATGTAACGGCTGTTAACACCTTCACCCTATATCCTAATGTGCTACAGGTGTTGGGTAAAGCCGTTGAAGATACAGTATATTTAGAAGCACCTGACGGAAAGGCTCCAAGAAACGGTATGGATGTTTGGAAAATTAGGGTAGATGTTGGCAGCTTAAAGGCCAATATAAGCAATGGTGATATAGTAGTAGCCGGATTACCTAGGGGGGGCTTAAGGGCTGATGTGGATGGCGTAAACCTAGATAGCAACACTATCACTATAAGGGTATCAGGAACTGCTTCTAGCAAAATAGATGAAGAAAGGGTAAGCATTAGGATTAAAGGAACTGCTGTAGAAGAGCCTAATTCCATGGATTCTGAAGATATAGTTGTAACACTAAAATTAAGTGAATCAAAGATGGCTGAACTAGAGGAGGTCAGCTATAGGTTAGAAGAAGATGAGAATGGTAATTTACACTTGTATTTGATTAAAGTAACTGAAGACATGGAGTATAGTCTTGACTCTACCAACGGAATAAATGGTAAGTGGGAAAAAAATCACACTAGAAACAGGTAAAGATGAAATAAAGATTGGCGAAGCAAAACCTATTAGTATATGGGTAAGGGAAGCTGCCCAACCAAAGGTGTATCACCAAGCTGTTAATCTAGTAGAAGGAGAAGCACCAGCCAATATAGTGGTAAAACACTATGATTATAAGAACAATATAATTGGATTAGAAGGTTTAGAAGCTAATACCAACTATGAGTACAGCATAGATGGAGGTTCAACTTGGTCCAAGCTTGAAAATGGCTCTCTAGAAGATATACTAGGCAATCAGCTAGACCTTAGGATTAGATTAGCTGCTATTCCTGGCGAAGAAGGACAACTCCCTTCAAAAGCCACTGGAAAGTTAAACGGCATATACTTAGGTGAAGTTGCACTGAATGTAGCAAAGGGCCTAATCGAAAAAAAACAACAAACTCCATGGAATACAGCACTAATGATGCCGAGAATTTTACTCGTGCTGCAAATGGAAATACCAATGTAAGGTTTGCTGTAGGTGATAAGGTGTGGATTAGAGAAAGAAATAATCCAAACAATATAAGGTATTTACATGAAGTAGGCCAAGAAGAGTTTACAGAAGATGAACTAGAAAAAAAATTGATTTTGATATCAGTCAAGGGAAAATATATGTGGATTCTGATGCAGTTTTTACAATTAAAGACTTAGAGTACCGAATTGGCAATGATTCCTGGAAGGATGTTGGTGAAGGTAGCGGAATAGAATTCAGGCCAGGAGAACTACGTTTTAGAAAGAAAGGTACAAGTACAAGTCTTCCATCTGTAGATTTGCTTAAATACACAATAAAACCACCAACTCCAGCACCAGAACTAGCTTATGATGATATTTACCACACCATAGAAAAAAATTGGCACTGAAGCAGGAAAGGACTATGAAATTAGCATAAACGGCAATGAATGGAAGGCTGGAGATCTGAGTATTGTATTTGAAGCAGGAGATGAGGTTAGGGTAAGAATTGCTGCAACAGATAGAACATTACCCAGCCAAATACAAACCATTAAATTTACGCCTAACTTAGATTTATCCAATGTATATGTAGATGCTAGCAGAGGCTTGATTGTAAACACCACTACAGATATGGAATACAGTTTTGATACCAAGACAGGATTCGACGGCCAATGGTATAGATGCTCATCTACTAATACCAGTATACCATTAAAAGAAGGTATGAAAGTCTACATTAGGGAGGCTAAGAAGCCTGGAAACTTTAGACTACTAACGGATAAACCACTAACTAAACGACCTTTCAATGAGATAATTGTAAAAGAAAGGATAGGCTATAGCATAGCCGATGGAACCATTTGGATTAGAACGGGCAAGGATCTATCTTGGCTACAAGAAGCAGTAGACAAGCTACAATATAGAATTGGAGAAGAAAACTGGATAAATATTGATTATGTTCGATTGGAGCCAGATAAGGATAACATCTTAGCCTATAATGTAGAGTTTAAGCCTGGAAAATTGGAGTTTAGGTTAAGAGGAGATACGGATTACCTGCCATCTAATCCAATTGAAAAGACTGTAATCAAAGCAAGGGCTTCAGCGCCAGTTGTTATAATAAATGATGGAAAGGATATTGTTGAATCCATAAATGGATTGGATATAAATAAAGACTGGGATATATTCGAATATAGCATAAATGGTGGACCATGGATTAGCGGCAGGTATTTAGAAACTGAAGATTTAACTGGTAATAAGACCTTAAGAGTTCGAATTAAAGCAACTAAGGAAAAGCTTCCAAGCCAGGAAACTGGAATAGAATTTACAGATAATATAGCACTAGAACATGTAATATTAAGCACCCACGTCCAGCCGCTAGAATTAAATGGAACTACTAGCCAAATGGAATATGAAATATGGCTAGGAGATGCTAACCACCATTACCTATATGCCCGACTAGCTTGTGAAGAAGGCAATACCAAATTACCAGAATGGTTAAAGATAGGGGATGTCTATCAAATAATAATAAGGGAAAGAAACAAGCCCGATAACAAATATAGAGTTTACCCATAATAGCGGGACAAGGGTGGGACAAGGGGGGGTCT
>JMBX01000245.1_pt1 | contig 14685 bp, 19 predicted proteins | sample 616521 | NCBI WGS metagenome assembly JMBX01 (sample SAMN02727906, study PRJNA239997) | anaerobic digester metagenome | biome: anaerobic digester; isolation source: mesophilic anaerobic digester inoculated with municipal waste water sludge... | place: Germany: Bielefeld University, CeBiTec ...
AGCGGGGCCACCGTGACCAGTAAAGCGATCTTGGCAGCTGTAGAGTCTGCTTTATCAAGTGAGGCGGCCGCGGCGACGGAGGAGAGTGCCGCACCTTATGAGATCACCCTGCCTGACGGTGTGTATGAAGGTTCGGCAGCCGGTCGCGGCGGTGATTTGGTCCTGGCGGTGACAATCAGCGGCGGCAAGATCACGGATATTGCGGTTGTGCAAAGTGCAGAGACTGAATTTATAGCTAAACCGGCCTTCGAACAAATGCTGCCTGCGCTGGTGGAGGCTCAAGCACCCGTTGATGGGGTCAGCGGGGGCAACGATAACAAGTGGGGCGATTTTAGAGGCAGTACTCAGCGCCCTTGATTCAGAGGGGGCAGATAAAAATGAAGGTTTTATGGGAAGGTCTGTTCAAGAAGAATCCTGTGTTCGTCCTGATGCTGGGGTTGGTCCCGGCTGTGGCGGTGGCTTCCACTGCCGAACGGGGCTTAACGATGGGGCTTGTTACTGCCGGTGTGTTTATACTGGCGGTCATGGTGGATTATGCTGTATTGGCCCCCCCTTTCCGGAAAACACGCGGCCCATTGCTAAACTTGGCGTCCTGATTCTGTTAACGGTCTTGGCTCACGGGTTGCTTTTGAGTTGGCGGCCGAACCTCGCTGCCCAGCTGGGCATCTATCTGCCCCCCTGATCATTATCAACAGGATGCTTTTAGAGACACCTGCCGAAAAATTTGGTTTTGGCCAAGCGGTGCTGCAGGCGATCGGCCAAAGCCTGGGCTTTATTCTGGCTTTAGTTGTGATCGGTGCCATCCGCGAGTTTTTAGGGTTCGGCGGTATATTCGGGCGCAGCCTGGTTTCGGCGGCGCTGCCCCCTTTGGCGCTGGCGGACAGTGTTCCGGGCGGCATGATTGTCGTTGGCCTCTTGTTGGCCTTGGCAAACAAGTTCATGGGGGGGCGGGGGGGAGGAGAACTACATGATTAATGGGCTTGAGGCATTGGCAAAAACAATAATTACCGGCAACCTCATCTTGGTGCAGGGGGGGTTGGGCTTGTATGCCCTGATCCGCCATACGCATGATGTTAAGGAAGCCCTGAGGTCGGGCGGTACAACTTTCGTGGGCATGCTGTTGGGTGGAGCGCTGCTCTGGCTTTTGGGCGGCATTACCTTCGCCTCTTTATCGGCGCAAATCGGGTATTACTTGCTGGTTGGCGCTGTCGCTTCCGTTTTGGCCCATAGTGTGCTGAAACAAGGCGGGTGCCTGCAGGACCGTTTGGCCGACAGCGCTCTGGTTGGGTTGCTCTTACTGCTGGGAGGGGGGGCAGGCGTCAGCGGGCCGGGCAATGTTTCGGCGGCCTTCGCGGGCGGGCTCGGTTACTGTTTCATTTTGGTTATTATGGCCACCCTGCGCCAGCGGCTGGAGTTGGCCCCCATTCCCCCGGTCTTTGCGCGGGGGGTACCCATTCTGCTTATTACCGCGGGTCTGCTGGGGGGATAGCGCTGCTTGGCTTTAGATTCTAGAAGGGGGGGCCCCTGCTCTGCGGGGGGGCTCTTTTAATGGAAAGAAAATTCAGAAAAGCAGGTATTTAGTAATACTTGTGGAAGTTAGTGCTTGCCCGGGGGGAGCAAAGGGGGGGCGAAATAAGTGCAAACGAAACAACGGGTTATATTGGTTGTGCTGCTTTTGCTCAGCCTAGTTCAGCAGGGTGTCCGTTGGCGGTTGGGCAGTGGTGGAATCAATGTTTCAATTGCTGAGCCGCGGGTGGCTGCGGCCGCGCAAGCAAAACCGGCAGAAGTGCCCGCGGATGACGCGGAACGACACTGCCCTCTTGTTCATGTAAACACAGCGGGTATGGCCGAATTACAATCACTGCCCGGTATCGGGCCTGTTTTAGCGGAGCGGATCATAATCGCTCGCCGGGAAAAGTATTTTAGAAATCCGGGATTTGCTCAGAGTTTCGGGAATCGGTGAGAAACGCCTAGCACAAATCGCCGATCTCATCTGTCTTTATATTCCTCGGGATGCGGAAGCAGAGTAATTTTTGGACTCTGCTTCCCCCCCTGCTTGTCCTGGGCATCCTGCTGGGAAACGAGAAAGGGGGGGTTTCCCTTTTATTGCTGGGATCGTTCGTGGCGCTGGCTTCGTTGTGGTTAATCGCCACTTATCGAAGCCGGCCCCCGGCAAAACGGGTTGTTTTGGGCCGTTATCGTTTTGGGAACATTGTTATTGGGCCAAATAGCTGCTGTGCCTTGGGCGGCGGGGGGGTTGAAGAGACAGGCAGTTTTCCGGGGGGGTGGTTCGCTCGGTTGCTAGGCTTAGTTTTGATACGCGCACCATCGTTCGTTTGGATTCTTCGCGGATCGAGGTGGCGGTCCACCTACCTGCACATGCAGAAGTGGCTGCGGGTGACCGGATTACTTTCGCGGGTGCGGTTGTTAAGCCTCCAACGGCGGCCAATCCCGGTGCCTTTTGTTATCGCAGTTATTTGAAACGCCTGGGCGTTTGCGGGCTTTGCTATCCGGAAAAATTTGCCCTGCAGCCCGGTGGCGGAATCGGTTTATTGGGCGCGATACGCAATAAAATGAGATCCAATCTCACAAGTCAGCTGCGTGCTCCCGGCCTAGCCCTGGCCTTGGTATTAGGAGAGCGGGACGGCTTAGGCGCAGAGCAGCAGGAACGGTGGAGGCAGTTGGGAATTTCTCATCTGCTGGCCATTTCCGGTATGCATGTGGCTTTTCGCCCTCGGGTTAGGGTTCGTTGTGCACAGGCTGCCCCTGCCCGGCTTGGTCAAATTATGCCTGATCCAGTTGATTATGCTGGGCTATGTTCTGGTTGCGGGCAGCAGCGTCAGCGCCTGGCGGGCTTTTTTTGTTCTCTTTGTTGGGCGGTGCGGCCGCCTATCGAAAATTACACCTGGATGGCCTCCATATATGGGCTGTGATAGCTTGGGTCCTGCTTCTAATTCGGCCCGGTTATCTATTTGAGCCCAGTTTCGTTCTATCCTTCGCGGCTGCGGGGGGGAATTTTGCTTTGGGGGTTCAACTTTGACAGTGAAGACACGATCTAGGGCGTTAAACTATCTGGTCAATTCCCTACTTATTTCTGTGGCGGCCCAAATCAGCCTGCTCCCTTTTTTTGCTGGGTTATTTCGGAGAAATCGCCCTATTGGGGCCCGTGGCGACACTGCTCTTCTTACCATTGACAGCGCTCCTTTTACTGAGTGCACTAGGTACTGCCTGCGGCTTAGGCCCCCCCTTGGTTTGGCGAAGTTGGCCGATCTGAGCATCGGGCTTATGGGGGGGCTTGGGAAAATCTACTTCTTCCCTATGCCGTGCAGTGGTCACCCACGGCCGCGAGCTTAATGGAACCGGGATTGTGGTGGTTACTATTTGCCTACGGGGGGCTGGCGCTTAAGGCGCCCCCCCACAGTGATTAGGCCCGGGCGTACTTATCTGCACCTGGCCTTACTGGGTGCGGCCGTGCTTTTATAACGACGCTGCCGCCCGTTGTGCGCCGTCCTTTGGAAGTTACCGCGATTAATGTGGGGGGGCAAGGCGACTGTTATTACATAAAAACGCCTAGCGGACGCCACCTGCTCATTGATGGGGGGGCGGTGATTCATTATACTGGCAGCAGCGGGACGCAATGTGGGTGAAGAGCGAGTTGTGCCGTTTTGCGCTACCGCAAGGTACCGCGCCTTGATTACGTGATCCTCTCTCACCCCCCACGAAGATCATTTATTTGGTCTCTTGGCTGTGTTGGAGCATTTCGAGGTGGGTATGGTCATCGACAATGGCCATCCGCTGTCAACTTTGAATTATGAGCGTTATCTGGAGTTGATTGCTGACAAGAGCATCGCCTACCACCAAGCCCGGGCAGGTGATTGCCTGCCGCTCGGCGATGGTATTACCCTTAAAGTGCTGTATCCGGAACGGGTACGGACCAATCTCACCTCCGCATACAACAATAATTCGCTACTGCTTAAATTGGAATATGGCGGACAGAACTTGCTCTTACCGGGATTTGGAGAATGCGGTGCTGTACGATTTGGCCCACACCGGCCCGGGGCTGACCGCCCAGTGGCTTAAAGTCCCCCCCATCACGGCAGTAGGGGAAGCCTCTTACCCGCTTTTTACGATGCTGTTAACCCCCACTTGGGCCGTTATTTCCACCGGCCCCAATTCCTTTGGCCATCCCCCATCAGGAGGTGCTGGATTTCTTGACCGGCAGAAAAATTGATTGGCGCACTACCGCGGATGGCGCGGTGACTTTTTTTGGTTTGGTGGGGGGGGCTGTTCGGCAGGTTTATTAGGGGGGGTGGGCCCTGAATAGATCCGCCAAGGAGTGATAGCTGTGCAGGCGATGTTGGGAAGAATTAAAACAGAACCGCTGCCAAAGGCAATTTTGGTACATGGGCCCGAGACAGCCCTGCAGGATCAAATTTTCGTGCATTGAAAGAACGGATCGCCGGCGGGCCGATGGCCGAATGGAATTGGTCCGTGCTGCAGGGCGGCAAAGAGTTCGAGCCCGACTCCCTATTGATAGAATTAGGTACCGTGCCGTGGGGGGGCGGGGGGGGACGAAAGTGGTGGTACTGCAGCAGGCCGATCTGGTGCCCGCCGCGGTTATGGACACTATTGCCACTTGGCTGCAGGAGCATTCCCGGGCCAATTGTTTGGCAATTTTTTTGGCGAGTTTGGATAATCGGCTTAAATATGTGCGTAAATTGCGCGAGTTTGCCTGGATCATAGAATGCGAGCGCCTGCAGGGCGAGAAACTAATCCGCTATCTACTGGATTATTGCGCCCTACAGGGCAAAAAAATGCGTCGTTCAGCTGCGAAACCTTTTCTGGAACGGGTGGGTACCGATCTTATGTTTGTGCAGAATGAATTAGACAAACTGATCGCCTGGAGTGGGGGGGATAGGCGGGAAATAACGGAGCAGGATGTGCAAGCGGCTACTTCATTGGCGCCGGGCCGGATCCTTAATGAAACGGTGTTTAAACTCGTGGATTTCATGGCAGAAAAGAAACGGGACGAAGCCCTTAGTGTGCTGGGGGGGCTACTGCTGAGGGCGGGTGAAGCACCACTGCGCATCTTACCTTTGATTGAGCGGCAGCTGCGCCTGCTTTGGCCGCCAAACAAGTAAGGCCAGGCCGGAGGAAACTGCGCGGCGGATGGGTGAGTCCAGCGTTTCCTTGAGAAACAGATGCGCAACACGGACAAATTTACGCTAGACGAATTATTTTTCGGTTTTAAAGCAGTCGTCAAAGCGGATCAAGAAATGAAACTGGGTGTGCCGGGGGGAACAAGTCTTGACCGATCTAATCATCAAGCTAACCTAAAAAAAGAACAAAAAAACCGCCCCCCAACCAGCGGGAGGGCGTTATTTTTTTTACGCTAATTTGGCTAAATCTTTCGTTAAACGGGACTTTTTCCGGGCTGCGGCGTTCTTGTGGATGATGCCTCTAGCAGCCGCTTTGTCTAAGGCCCTGACCGCCTTACCAAGGAGGGCGGGAGCATTTGCCGGATCGTGTTCCAGGGCGGCCTCAAATCTTCTGATTGTTGTCCGCAAACTGGATTTAGCCGCTATGTTGCGAGCGCGCTTGCTGCGATTTACCCGAATTCTCTTTTCCGCGGATCTACTCGTTGCCAACGGGGGTTCACCTCCTCAGGCAGATTTACTCTGTAATTATATCACTAGAAACGTACGAGTTCAAGGGGTTGTGCGGGCCGATAGGCGGGCCGCTGCATAACTCGAATTATTTGGGTTAATCTAAATGTGATTGGAGGAGAGTGCATGTTAAAAGAAGACCGTTTAGATCCGCTTTATGAAAAATATAATGTTCGCACCGATCTGGCCTTAGAATCACATCAAACAGTAGTTGAGCGGGAAGGTCCGCCCGAACTTCCGGGTGTACAGGTCCACACCGAAGAACATGAAGGTGTGATCGTAACCCGCATTACTGTGGAAAATGATCTGGGTGCTCAAATGATGGGTAAGGCACCGGGCAATTATAGTACGCTAGAATCATCCGCTCTACGTGAACATAACCGCGATGTACACGAGACGATTGCGGAACTTGTGGCCAAAGAACTGGATTGGTTTTTGCCGAAGCGGGTCTCGGGCCTGAGGATGGCGTCTTAGTTGTGGGGCTCGGCAATTGGAATGCCACACCGGATGCCCTAGGTCCTCGTGTGGTGGAGAACCTTATGGTTACGCGTCATCTATTGGAGATGACCCCTCCCGAATTGAGGCAGGGACTTCGCCCCCATTTCCGCAATTTCGCCCGGGGGGGTATTAGGCTTAACGGGCATAGAAACCGGCGAGATCATCATGGGTGTGGTAGATCGCATCGGGGGGGCCGGAGCGGTTGTCTGCATAGATGCCCTCGCTAGCCGCAGTGTTGATAGGCTGTGCAGTACTATTCAGATTTCCGATACGGGTATCAATCCGGGGTCGGGCGTTGGCAACCGCCGCCTAGCTATTAATCGGGAAAGCCTGGGTATTCCCGTTATTGCCATCGGCATTCCCACCGTTGTCCATGCGGTGACCATCGTGTCCGACGCCATGGATTTATTGGATCAAGGCCACTTGCAGCCACCCGAAGGGGGGAAGAACCGCCCCGGCGGGTGCAGTTTAATGTTGACCCCGAAATGCTTCTAGGCCAGGGCCAGCCACCTAAGGCGCCGACCCACGCACCGGTGGATAAACGCCGCCTCATTACCGGGCTGCTTGAACCCTATCTGGGCAGCATGATTGTAACACCTAAAGAGATTGATGTTTTAATCGAAGAAGTGAGCGATGTCATTGCCGGTGCACTGAATACCTCGTTTCACGAAGGCGTCAGCTATGATGAAGTTTTTAAGTACTTAAGTTAACGTTACTTGGAGCGCTCAATTGGATCCGTAATCAATACATGGCCGCCGATTGACTCCACAGGTTCCCCCCCCTCCACCAAAACTGCACCCGGTCTACTTCGGGAAACTCAGTGAGGGTATTTACGACCGCCTGGATCAGGAAAGATTCGATTAAGGCGCCGCCGTTAAATCACGAATTATCTCGCCGCTGAAGTTTACTGTGGCTAAACCTCGGTAAATGCTCAACCCGAGCAGCCGGGTGGTGGGGGGAACAGATGGTTCAAGGCCCTCGTGGCTTAACGGGCCATCAAGCAGTGCCTGCAGCGCAGTTGTGGGGGGGCTTGCGGGCGCGGTGATGGCACGGTTAACCGGTACTAGGTAAAAATCGGTGGGGGGGTTGATTTAATCAAAAAAAATTACAGCGTGTTCCTGTTCCAAAGGGGGGGATTGTTCCAGTTCTTGGACCTGACCCTTTAGGGCAAGCTGTTCCTTTTCTACTACCCCCTATCCTCCGTTGCAGCGCAATAAATTGATAACCTGCCACGGCCACCAAAATAACTACCGCGATTAGGGCGGCAATCCTTACGGCACGCATGTGATCATCCCTTTCTCAAAGCTGGCCTAGGCCCAGTCTATCATATTTTCCCTGTCCCGGAAATATAGTTGGGAAGAGGAAGAGGTGGTGATATGCGCTTTAGGCTGCGCAGAATTTCAGCTAAAATTCGCCGCCGTAGTTATCGTTGGCGACCGGCTGCCGAAATTGTACCCCTGGTAATGCTAGCGTTTATTTTTTTATTTTAGTTTTCAGCGGTTACCGGCTCCTCACCACCGATGCCGCTTTTGATCATTCGCTGGCCAGATCGCTATTGCGGTTGGGTATGCCGAATTTAGCCGAATCGGAGCCGGGTGCGGCGGATCCCTTTGATCTGCGTTCCTTCGTTTATTTTTTTGACAGATTATGATCTGTATGATCCCCCCCTCAGTATTCTCAAGGCGGTGCTGCCTTTCGTGCAGCACGGCCCTGAACAGCTGAGAGTATGGGAAGAGCGTCCCTTTGTCTTTATTCAGGAGCTGTCCTTTGCACCGGATCCCGTTCGCCCCCCCTCTGTCCCCCCGCCCCCCCGGCCCAAGAGCGCGTATCGCCCGCCGCGGCGGCACAGGTTTTAATTTATCATACCCATACTTCCGAGATGTATCTAGGCCACTCCATCCCGCATCCCAGTCCTCTCGGGCCCATTATCAATTTCGCAATTCGGCTGATCCTACCGTTACGGGTGTGATGGCGGCAGGCAGGCATCTTGTCAACGCCCTGAACAGCCTAGGAATAGGTACAATGCATGAGACAACGATCCACACTCTGCCCAATATCAACCACAGCTACGGTAATTCTGAGAAAACAGTGCGGGAAATACTCAGCCGCCACAAGGATCTGAAAATGGTGATCGACCTGCATCGGGATGCGGGGGGGTACCGGGGGGCCGTCTTTAATGATTGATGGCCGCAGCGTTGCCAAGCTGTGCCTGGTGGTTGGGACGGCCGAATCAGTGCCCTTGTCCCACCCCAACTTTCAGGAAAATCTCGCCTTTGCTCACAAAATTAAAGCGGTCTGCGATGAAATGTATCCCGGTTTAATGCGCGCGGTGCAGGTGCAAAAACAAGCGCGCTACAACCAACACCTGCATCCTCACAGCGTAATCGTGGAATTAGGCTCGGTTGAAAACACACTGGAAGAAGCCCTCCTGGCTGCGGAACTATTAGCCAAGGTTCTTGTTAGAGTCCTGTAACAGGAATTACCCTCTCTAAGGCGAATCTTTCATGTTGTTGCCGGGAAGGGGAGAGAACGATGGAACAAACGCAAAGCAAACGGCAGGTGGCTAAGGCGGCCGGCATTGTTATGTCAGCTATTTTGATCAGCAGAATTCTTGGTTTTGTAAGAGAACGGGCAGTTGCGGAGGTTTTTGGCCGTACCGGGACAACAGATGTCTTCTTCGCCGCCTTTGCCCTGCCCGATCTAATGTATCAGCTTCTGGTGGGAGGGGGCATTGAGTTCCGCTTTTATTCCCGTTTTCACCCAATACCTTGCCAAAGACGAAGAAAAAGAGGCTTGGTATGTGGCAAGCATTTTTTAAACATAACTATTTTAGCTTTGTTGGCTGTGATGGTTTTCGGTGTGATCTTCACACCCGTTTTGGCCCCCCCCTGGTGGGGGTGGGCTTTAGTGGTGATCAGCGCACACTCTTGGTTCTGCTGATGAGGGTAACCTTTCCCGCTGTTTTTTTTACTGCCCTCTCCGGGCTAGCCATGGGTGTTTTAAATTCTTACCAGAGTTTTACTAAGCCGGCTCTGGGCCCCATACTTTACAATCTAGGCCAAATTCTCGGCGCTTACTTGCTCGGGCCTACTCTGGGCATTATGGGTATGGCGGTGGGTACGATTGTAGGTGCGGTGGCCAATTTTTCCATCCAGTTTCCCGAAGTTCTGCGCCGGGGGGGCCGGGTCCATTACCGCACAATTCTCGATTTTAAACATCCCGGAATCCGCCGCATGGGTAAGTTGATGCTGCCCGCGGTAATTGGGTTATCCATCGCCCAAATTAATATTATTGTGGGCCAAAACCTCGCTTCTACACTGGAAACCGGTTCCATTGTCGCACTGCGTTTGGCTAACAGATTAATAAATTTCCCCCCCTGGGTATTTTCGCCATGGGCATCTCCACCGCCATTTTCCCCCCCACATTGTCACGCTTGATTGCACAAGGCCGAGCGGAAGAATTCAAAAGCACTCTTTTGTTTGGGCTGCGCGTGATCGCGTTTATAACTATTCCCTCCGCAGTGGGCATGGCAGTTTTGCGCGTACCTATTGTGCGACTGCTGTTCGAGTCCGGTGAATTTACCGCGCCCGACACTCTGGCCACCGCCCACGCCCTGCTGTTTTATGTGCCCGGGCTGTTTGCCCAGGCTGCGATTCAAGTTACCACCCGCGGCTACTATTCGCTGCAGGACACCGTTACCCCGGTAAAAATAGGCTTCGCAAGCGTTGTTTTAAATTTTTGCTCAGTGTGGGCTTGCTGCGCTGGACCGGACTTGGGGGCGGGGGGGCTTGCATTGGCCTTTTCTCTCAGTTCGCTCTTTAACATGGTACTTGCCCTAGGCATTTTAAGTAAGAAACTGAAGGGGGGGTTGGGCGGTGCCCAATTAGGGACTACTTTACTTAAATCGGGTTTGGCATCGCTTGTGGATGGGGGTACCACCTCTTGGGCGGCCAAAGTGTTAGGTGTACCGTTCAACTTGAGCAGCAAACTGGGCCAACTGGGACAGACATTTGGCGCGATTGGCCTGGGAATCGCGGTCTATCTTGTGCTCAGCTTTGTTCTGAAATGGATGAAACTTATTTTGTCCTGGATTTGATCCGTCGCAGAATAAAAGGTAAAGCCCGGGCCTCCGGAGGGGATGGGGGCTAGCCTTGTTTTGAAATAAATTCTTTCTATGATATAATAAAGCCGCATAATCACTCTATAAAGGAATTGGTAAAAGTATGTCCCAGAAGAACATTCGCAACTTTTGCATTATCGCCCATATAGATCATGGGAAATCAACGCTGGCCGATCGGATCTTAGAACACACCGGGGCCCTCAGTGCCAGGGAAATGGCCGATCAAGTCCTGGATTCGATGGATCTGGAACGAGAACGGGGGGGAATTACCATTAAACTTCAGGCTGTGCGGTTAACTTATCAGGCGGAAGGCGGCGAAGAGTACGTTCTGAATCTGATTGATACGCCGGGGGGGCATGTTGATTTTTCTTATGAGGTGTCCCGCAGCTTAGCGGCTTGTGAGGGCGCCCTTTTGGTGATCGATGCTTCGCAGGGCATTGAAGCCCAGACGTTAGCCAATTTATATTTGGCCATGGATCATGATCTGGAGATTATTCCGGTTATTAACAAGATTGATCTGCCTAATGCCGATCCCGAAAGGGTGAAGCGGGAGTTGGAAGATACAATCGGGTTTTCCGGCGATGACGCTATTTTAGTTAGTGCCCGAACCGGTGAGGGCATCCACGAGATTTTGGAGGCGGTTGTGAAGAGAATTCCGGCCCCCCCGTCCGGTGATCCCGCCGCGCCGACGCGGGCTATGATCTTTGATTCGCACTACGACCAATACAGAGGCGCGGTGGCTTATGCACGCCTAGTGGATGGCATGATTCGAGTGGGTGATATCATCCGTATGATGAGTACCGGGCGCGAATTTGAGGTGACTGAACTGGGCGTGTTTCGCCCCGCTTTGGTTGGCGTAAAATCGTTGGGTCCGGGTGATGTGGGCTGTATCATGGCCAGTATGAAAGATGTGCGGGATACTAGAGTGGGCGATACCATTACAACGGCCAAACGCCCGGCGAAAGAACCCTTGGAAGGTTACCGCCCGGCTAAGCCCATGGTCTTTTGTGGCTTGTATCCGGTAATTAACGAGGAATATTTGGATCTGCGGGATGCCCTGCAAAAGCTGCAGTTAAACGACGCCGCGCTTACCTATGAGGCCGAATCTTCTGTCGCTTTGGGTTTCGGTTATCGCTGCGGTTTTTTTGGGCCTTCTTCATTTGGAAATTGTGCAGGAACGGTTGGAACGGGAATTTGATCTGGATTTAATTACAACCGCACCCAGTGTGGTATATCAGATTGTGCAGAAAGACGGCAGTATCAAAGAAGTGGATAATCCCGCCGCACTGCCTGACCCAACCAAAATAGAATATATTAAGGAACCCTATGTCAAAGCCAGCATCATGGTTCCCGATGATTTTGTGGGGGGGCGGTCATGGATTTATGCCAGGATCGCCGGGGGGGATTTTCACCAATATGGAATATGTTACGCCCGAACGGGCCCATTTGGAGTACGAACTGCCCTTGGCCGAAATTCTCATGGATTTCTTCGATCGCTTGAAATCGCGTACGAAGGGTTACGCATCGCTAGATTATGAATTTATCGGTTATCGGCAGGCGGACGTTGTCAAGCTGGATATTCTGCTTAACGGCAATCCGGTGGACGCCCTCTCTTGTATTATTCACAACGAAAAGGCGCAGGCCAGGGGCCGCGGCCTTGTGGAAAGGTTGAGGGAGGTCATTCCCAGGCAGCAATTTGAGGTGCCGATTCAGGCGGCAATCGGCAACAAGATCATTGCCCGGGAGACGGTACGGGCTCTGCGCAAGGATGTGCTGGCCAAGTGCTACGGCGGTGACATAAGCCGTAAACGCAAACTGCTAGAAAGACAGAAAGAAGGCAAGAAACGCATGAAGAGCCTGGGTAACGTGGAAGTACCCCAGGAGCTTTTATGGCCATTCTAAAGGTAGAATAGGGGGGGGTTTGGCCGTGGGCGTTTACATTCACATCCCCTTTTGTGAGCAGAAATGTCATTATTGTGATTTTCATTCGATAGCTGTAGGGGGGGCCGGGATGATTTTCTTGCGGCCGCTGACAGCTATCTTTCTTTGTTGCGCAAAGAGGCCCGGCTTTACAAGGAGCAAGTCGCGGATCACACTCTGAGTACAATTTTATCGGTGGCGGCACACCAACGGTACTACCCCCCTGAGAAATTGGGCGAATTCATCATCTATATTAGGGAAGAGCTGCCCGTCTCGCCACGGGCGGAAATCACGGTGGAGGCCAACCCCCAATTCGCTGTCGCTTTTAGGTATGAAAACGCTGCGTCAAGCCGGCGTGAACCGAATCAGCTAGGTGCACAGGCCTTTCAGGATCCGCTCCTACAGGTGCTCGGGCGCCTGCATACTGCTGATCAAATTGGGGGGGCAGGCGTGGGGGGGCTCATTAGGCAGGCGGGCATTGATAATATCAATCTTGATTTAATGTTTGGCCTACCCGGCCAAACGAGGGAGCAATGGGGGGGCAAGTCTAGAAGAGGCAATTGCACTACATCCCACACACCTTTCCTGCTACAGCCTGATTGTGGAAGGGGGGGTACGCCCTTCGCGGCTTGGGAAAGCGCCGGTTTAATTGATCTTCCAAGCGATGATCTGCAGGCTGATATGTATCAGATGGCGATTAAATGCCTCACCGCGGCCGGTTTTGAGCACTACGAAATTTCAAATTTTGCCCGGCCGGGGTGTGAATCGCGCCATAATCTGCATTATTGGCTGAATAGGTCCTTTCTTGGCTTGGGAAGCGGCGCCACGGGTTATTTGGGAAGTGTGCGCTATACGAATGTCGCGGATGTTGCGGCCTACTGCCGGCACTTGGCAGAAGGTGAACTACCGATTGAGCGGCAAGAGTATGTTTCGCCCGAACAGGAGATGGACGAGACTATGATGGTGGGGGGGATGCGCCTTTTGGCGGGTGTCAGTGAATCTGATTTTTGGAAAAGATATGGCATGAGTTTTTTTGACATCTATCGTCTGCAGATTTCCGATTTAATTGCTAGGGGGGGTTTAGTCAACTATGCGAACGGGCATTTGCACGTTACGGAACAGGGTCTTTTCTTGGAAACCTCGTTTCAGGCGCTTTCTTGCGCTAGGTTCTCACCCCTTGACAAACACAGGATGAAGTGATATTTTATGGGTAAACAACGTTAGCACTCGCTCCGCTTGAGTGCTAAAGAGAGGGGGGGTGGCTGACTATGTTGGGTGAGAGAAAAAGAATGGTACTGCGGGCAATAATTGATAATTATATCGAAACGGCCGAACCAGTGGGATCCCGGACAATTGCGCGCAAGCATGATCTCGGTGTCTCTTCTGCCACGATTCGCAACGAAATGGCAGATCTGGAGGAAACGGGCTATCTGCATCAACCCCCCACGTATCAGCCGGTCGCATACCCTCCGATAAAGGTTACCGTTTTTATGTGGATGCCCTTGTACAACCACATTCGTTTTCTTTAACGGAGCACTTGAAAATACGTGAGGAATTTACCAAAACCAAAACCGGCCTGGAACGGGCAATCAACGAAGCGGCTCGGCTCTTGGCTTTTGACGGATTCCATTTCTCTGGTAGTGGCCCCCGGGCACTGATCAATTAGTGCTGAAGCATTTACAGCTGGCTTGGATTGAAGGTTCCGGTATTTTACTTACAGTAGTTTTGCATCCCGGTGTCGTTAAAATCGGCTGATACGTACCGAGCAGCAGTACACACCGGGGGGGAGATTAACGAGCTTTCATCCGTTTTGAACCAAAATTAAAAGGTGTCACTTACCGCGAGCTGAGCTCGACCATCTTTAGTGAAATTGCCCGTGACTTTGGCGAAATAGGCAGGGTTTTGGTGGAACTGCTTCTGCAGGGCCTGGTTGAAGAAAAGGCGAACAGGTCTATGCTTCGGGGACAGTGAACATTTTAAATCAGCCTGAGTTTCGCGATGTGGAGCGAGCTATCGCTTTGCTGGAGATTTTGGAAGAGAAAGAACGGGTTTTAAGCTTGCTCAGCACGGCCGCCGGTTCAAGCGGTGTACAGGTGGTCATCGGCCATGAGAACATGCTGGCGTCTTTACAGGATTGCAGCCTGGTGACGTGTACCTATTATGTGGGCAGCGATGTCGTTGGCACTCTGGGAGTAATCGGGCCGACCCGTATGGATTATGCCAGAATAATGGCCGCGGTGGCGCTGGTCTCTAGTTCGCTAAGCACGTTTTTGACGGAGCAGAGCTAGGCGGCCCCACGGCCCATTGTTATCAAGGCGAACCCTTGCGCCAGCAGGGGTCATTTTTCTGAGGGGGTTACTTACGTGTCGGAAAAGAACAATTCGGAATTAACGGCGGACGAAGTTAAGAACACTGACGAAGTTAAAAACACTGACGAAGTTAAAAACACTGATGTAGAACAGGAAACAGAGACTGTCGATT
>JMBX01000246.1_pt1 | contig 14650 bp, 25 predicted proteins | sample 616521 | NCBI WGS metagenome assembly JMBX01 (sample SAMN02727906, study PRJNA239997) | anaerobic digester metagenome | biome: anaerobic digester; isolation source: mesophilic anaerobic digester inoculated with municipal waste water sludge... | place: Germany: Bielefeld University, CeBiTec ...
TAATAAAAGACTAGGTCTTTGACCTAGTTTTTTTACTGATTAAGGGTATTTATATCTATTTTATACTTATAATATATTTATTGACATAAAAATTGTTTTGTGATAATTTATATAGGTAACATTATTATGCAATAGTATAGGACATTTAGGAAGATAACTTAATTGACATAGAAGTTGGAAAGACGTAGGAGGTGTAATAGATGAGAGAAAGAATCATTTTAGCATGTACCGAATGCAAACAAAGAAACTATGTTTCTAAAAAGAATAAACAAAAAAACTACAGAAAGAGTAGAATTAAAGAAATATTGTAAATTCTGTAATGCCCATACAATTCATAGAGAAACCAAATAATAATTATTAGTTTAAGGATGTGAGATCTATGGCAGCTCAAACCACAAGTAAAGGCAAATTGTCTACTTATTTCAAAGGCGTAAAGGCTGAAATGAGAAAAGTAATTTGGCCTAATAAAAAAGAATTAATCAATTATACTGGGGTAGTAATTATGATAAGTGCAATTATATCCATAGTTGTTTATCTTTTAGACCTTGGTATACATTATGTATTATCACTTTTTTTATAAGTGTAATAAGGGAGGGAAGGGCCTTTTGGTCCCTATCGAATGACGGATAAGATGGATAGTAGAGAAAAGAAGGCTAAAGATGCTAAATGGTATGTAGTACATACTTATTCAGGCCATGAAAACAAAGTTAAGGCAAACATTGAAAAAAATGGTAGAAAATAGAGGTATGAAAGACGACATCTTTGAAGTTGCAGTACCTACTGAAGAATATGTGGATACAAAATCAGGAAAGGATAAAATAAAGGAAAGAAAGTTATTTCCTGGATATGTATTGATAAAGATGATTGTAAATGATGAATCTTGGTATTTAGTTAGAAATACTAGAGGTGTTACTGGATTTGTAGGGCCTGCATCAAAGCCAGTTCCCTTATCTGATGAAGAAGTTAAAGCCCTTGGAGTGCAAGAAACTATATTGCCTTCCATTGACTTTGAAGTAAAAGACGTTGTAAAAGTTATATCAGGGCCTTTTGAAAACTTTATGGGAACTATAGATAATATAAATATAGATAAAAGAAAAGTAAAAGTATTTGTTTCCATGTTTGGTAGAGAAACATTAGTTGAATTGGATTTTGACCAAGTTGAAAAATATAGTTTATAAAGCAAAATTGCTTTTTAAAATAGATTTACAAGTGAGTGGGAGGGATATTCCCGCTAAACCACAATGATATGAGGAGGTGGAAGTCATATGGCAAAAAAAAGTTATAGCTGTAGTAAAACTACAAATACCTGCTGGTAAAGCTACACCTGCACCACCTGTTGGAACTGCATTGGGACCTCATGGAGTAAACATTATGCAATTTACTAAAGAGTTCAATGCAAAGACAGCAGATCAAGCAGGGATGATTATACCAGTAGTTCTTACAGTATATCAAGATAGATCCTTTAGTTTCATAACTAAGACACCACCAGTAGCAATATTGATTAAAAAGCTATTGGAATAGAATTAGGTTCAGGAGAACCAAATAAGGTTAAAGTTGCTAAGATTTCTCAAGATAAGGTTAGAGAGATAGCTGAAATTAAAATGCCAGACTTAAATGCTGCATCAATAGAAGCTGCTATGAAAATGGTAGCTGGTACAGCAAGAAGTATGGGAGTAGAAGTAGAACAATAATAATAGTGTAGAAATAAGTGGGAGGAAATTCCGTTAATACCACAAGGAGGAAATTCAAATGGCTAAAAAGGAAAGAAGTTTCAAGAAAGTTTAAAGTTAATAGATAGACACGCTTTATATGATGTTTCTGAAGCTATTGATTTAGTTTTAAAAACATCTAAAGCTAATTTTGATGAAACAGTTGATTTGTCAGTAAGACTTGGAGTTGATCCTAGACATGCTGATCAACAAGTAAGAGGTGCGGTAGTATTACCACACGGTACAGGTAGAACTAGAAAAGTTCTTGTAATTGCTAAAGCTGATAAACAAAAGGAAGCAGAAGAAGCAGGTGCTGATTTTGTTGGTGGCGAAGAAATGGTAGCTAAGATTCAAAATGAAGGTTGGTTAGATTTCGACGTAGTAGTAGCAACACCAGATATGATGGGAGTTGTAGGTAGGATTGGTAGGGTTCTTGGACCAAAAGGTTTAATGCCAAATCCAAAATCAGGAACTGTAACTTTTGAAGTAGCTAAAGCAGTTAAAGAAATCAAGGCAGGTAAAGTAGAATATAGGGTAGATAAAGCGAGTATAGTTCATGTTCCTATAGGAAAAGTTTCATTTGGTGCAGAAAAATTAAGAGAAAACTTTGTTACTATGATGGATACTCTTATAAAAGCAAAACCTGCATCTTCAAAGGGAAGATACTTAAGATCAATATTTATTTCTGCTACAATGGGACCTGGTGTAAAGGTAAATGCTCAAAAAAATAATGGAAAAAGCTATTGACAAAGAAAAAAATAGCTGATACAATAATTAAGTCAATTAAATAGAAAGCCGTAGACAGTAGGGACCATTAAGGTTTAAATTACCTACCGAGGTAGAAACTAATATAAATTCGAAATTAGAGTCTCTTCGTGTCTGCGTAGAGACTTTTATTATTTGTATTTCCTGTAATGGAGGTGAAGTCGATGAAAGAACAAGTTCTACAAGCTAAAGTACAAAATGTAGATGAAATCAAAGAAAAAAAATCAATAAAGCTCAATCAGTTGTTCTTGTTGATTATAGAGGTTTAAATGTAGCACAGTTAACTGAATTAAGAAGCAAATATAGAGAAGCTGGTGTTGACTATAAAGTATATAAAAATACTATGATGAGATTTGCTTTTAAAGATTCAGGATTTGAAGATTTTAATGAATATTTAAAAGGACCATCAGCAGTAGCCTTTGGATTTGACGATCCTGTTCAAGCTGCAAAATCACAGCTGAATTTGCAAAGGAAAATGAACAGCTAGAAATCAAAGCAGGTATTGTAGATGGAAAGATTATAGATATAGATGGTGTTAAATACTTAGCAAGTTTACCACCAAAAGAAGTACTTATTGCACAAGTACTTGGCGGCATCAATGCACCTATTCAAGGATTTGCAAATGTACTTCAAGGTACAATTAGATCCTTGGCTACAGTGTTAAATGCTATAGCTGAAAAGCAAGAAGCATAGTTAATAAAGATAAAATAAAAGAAAAATTAATTGGAGGTATTATAAAATGGCAAGTGAAAAAGTATTAAATTTAATAGAAGAAGTAAAGAATTTGACAGTATTAGAATTATCAGATTTAGTTAAAGCTTTAGAAGAAGAATTTGGAGTTAGTGCTTCAGCACCAATGGCAGTTGCAGCAGCAGCTCCAGCAGCAGGTGGCGAAGCAGCAGCGGCTGCAGAAAAGACAGATTTTGATGTTGTTTTAGAAGCAGCAGGCGGACAAAAAAATTAAAGTTATTAAAGTAGTAAGAGAAGTAACAGGCTTAGGATTAAAAGAAGCTAAAGAATTAGTAGACAATGCTCCAAAGGCAGTTAAAGAAGGAGCTTCAAAAGAAGAAGCAGAAGAAATCAAGACTAAATTAGAAGAAGTTGGAGCAACTGTAGAATTAAAATAATTTATTTACCAATTTAAAAAGGCTTTCATAAAAGAGAGCCTTTTTTTTATTTACCTTAATTAACCAATAGATTTGTTGACACAGATTGTTCGATATGATATCATAATATATTGCATAATAACGAATAATATTGTCTTTTGTATAAAAAAAGCATAAGGCAATATTAGTAAATAGGAAATGGAATGTATTACCAAAAGTATTTACTGCTTTTGGATATTTTAGTTTACAAGGGGGGGTGAATTTATTTATGGTACATCCTGTAACATATGGCAAGCGGGTCAGGATGAGTTACTCTCGTATTGATGAAGTATTAGATTTACCTGATTTAATTGAAATTCAAAAATCATCTTATAATTGGTTTTTGGAAGAGGGGGGGTTAAAGGAAGTTTTTCAAGATATTTCTCCAATTCAAGATTATACGGGAAATCTAATATTAGAACTTGTTAATTATCATATTAGTGATTCACTAAAATATGATGAAGATGAAGCAAGAGAGAGAGATGCAAATTATTCCGCACCTTTAAAGGTTAAAGTAAGACTTATAAACAAAGAAACTGGTGAAGTCAAAGAACAAGAAGTATTTATGGGTGATTTGCCTTTAATGACAGACAAAGGTACTTTCATCATAAATGGAGCAGAAAGAGTTGTTGTTAGTCAGTTAGTTAGATCTCCTGGTGTGTATTATGTTGAGAATATTGACAAGACAGGAAAGAGACTATATTCTTCAACGGTGATTCCTAATAGGGGGGGAGCTTGGTTAGAATATGAAGCAGATTCTAACGATGTAGTGTATGTTAGAATTGATAGGACTAGGAAAATACCTATAACAGTTTTATTGAGAGCATTAAATATTGCTACAGATGCTGAGATAATTGAAATTATGGGTGAGACAGAACAAGTATTAAAGACATTGGAAAAAGATAATACAACAACAGAGGAAGAAGCTTTGTTAGAAATTTATAAAAGACTTCGACCAGGTGAACCACCAACTATAGATAGTGCTAAAAGTTTAATAACTAATATGTTTTTTTGACCCGAGAAGGTATGACCTTGCTAGAGTTGGTAGATATAAATTTAATAAAAAAATTAGCTTTATTTAATAGAATTTATGGTTCAAGGGCTGCAGAGGACATAGTTAATCCAGAAACTGGTGAGCTTTTTGTAGCTCAAGGTGAAAAAAATAACTAGGGATAAAGCTATAGAAATAGAAAATAGTGGTATTAACATAGTTGATATATTGCTAGAAGATGGAAGCAAAGTTAGAGTTGTAGGTAATAACTTTGTTGATGGAAAATCCTTTAATTTACCTTTTTCCTTAGAAGAGTTGGGGTTGAAAGAAAAGGTATATTATCCATTAATGAAAGAGTTGATAGAAAACTATGAAGATGAAGAAGAACTAAAAAGTGCAATTGAAGAAAGATTTAAGGAATTATCACCTAAACATATAATTCCAGATGATATAATTGCAAGTATTAGTTATGAGTTTAATTTGTTTAACGGTATAGGATATACTGATGATATAGATCATTTAGGGAATAGACGACTTAGGTCAGTAGGTGAATTATTACAAAATCAATTTAGAATAGGCCTTTCTAGAATGGAAAGAGTAGTTAGGGAAAGAATGACTATTCAAGACGTTGATGTGGCAACACCTCAGGCATTAATAAATATAAGGCCAGTAGTCGCATCCCTTAAAGAATTTTTTTGGAAGTAGCCAATTATCTCAATTTATGGATCAAACAAATCCATTGGCTGAACTGACACATAAACGAAGAATGTCTGCTTTAGGACCAGGTGGTTTAAGCAGAGATAGAGCAGGTTTGAAGTCAGAGATGTTCACCACTCCCACTATGGAAGAATGTGCCCCATAGAAACTCCTGAGGGTCCAAACATTGGGCTTATCACATCCCTCACCACTTATGCAAGAATAAATGAATATGGATTTATTGAAGCGCCTTATAGAAAAGTTGAAAAAGGCACAGGTAAAATAACTAACAAAATAGAATATCTTACAGCGGATGTAGAAGATGAATTTATAATAGCTCAATCTAATGAAGAAATAACCCCCCCAGATAATGAATTCGCAAATAGTAGAATAGTAGCAAGGGGTAAAGGTGGCGTTGTAGATATATTCCCTAGTAATGAAGTAGATTATATGGATGTTTCTCCTAAACAATTAGTATCCGTTGGTACTTCTATGATTCCATTTTTGGAAAATGATGACGCTAACAGGGCATTAATGGGAGCTAACATGCAGAGACAAGCAGTTCCTCTTTTAAAAGCGGAATCTCCTATAATCGGGACAGGTATTGAATATAAAGCTGCCAAGGATTCAGGAGTAGTAGTTCTTGCATTTAATGATGGGGTAGTTGAAAAAGTAAGTTCAGATGAAATAATAATTCGTAGAGATAAGGACAATAAATTAGATAAATATAGATTATTAAAATTTAAGCGTTCAAATCAAGGGACTACCATTAATCAACGACCAATAGTAAGTGTAGGTGAAGAAGTTAAGGCCAAAGACGTTATAGCAGACGGACCTAGTACTGAATTAGGGGAAATTGCATTAGGTAAAAACTTGCTTATAGCATTTATGACTTGGGAAGGATATAACTACGAAGATGCCATATTAATTAGCGAAAAATTAGTAATAGATGATACATTAACCTCTGTTCATATAGAAGAATATGAATCAGAAGCTAGAGACACTAAACTGGGTTCTGAAGAAATAACACGAGATATTCCTAATGTAGGAGAAGATATGTTAAAAGACTTAGACGATAGAGGAATAATTCGTATAGGGGGGGCAGAAGTTAAATCTGGAGATATTTTAGTAGGAAAGGTAACACCAAAGGGAGAAACCGAATTAACAGCAGAGGAAAGACTTTTAAGAGCTATATTTGGTGAAAAGGCTCGAGAAGTAAGAGATACTTCCTTAAGAGTTCCTCATGGTGAATCTGGAATTATTGTAGATGTAAAGATTTATTCTAGGGAAAATGGCGATGAACTTCCACCAGGAGTAAATCAAAAAGTTCGTGTATATGTAGCTACTAAAAGGAAAATAAGTGTTGGAGACAAAATGTGTGGTCGCCATGGTAACAAAGGTGTTGTATCTAGGATATTACCCGAAGAAGATATGCCATATTTACCAGACGGTACACCTATACAATTGGTATTAAACCCATTGGGAGTTCCTTCACGTATGAACTTAGGGCAAGTTTTAGAGGTACATCTTGGTTTAGCTGCAAAGAAACTAGGATGGCACATTGCCACTCCAGTTTTTGACGGAGCTAATGAAATGGATATTGTAGAAGCTTTAAGGAAAGCAGGATATTCAGAGGACGGAAAGATTCTTCTTAGGGACGGAAGAACAGGAGAACCATTTAATAGTCCAGTAACTGTTGGGTATATGTATATGCTAAAACTTCATCACCTTGTAGACGACAAGATACACGCAAGATCCACAGGACCTTATTCTTTAGTTACCCAACAACCATTAGGGGGGGTAAAGCCCAATTTGGAGGTCAAAGGTTTGGAGAAATGGAGGTTTGGGCCCTTGAAGCTTATGGTGCTTCCCATACACTACAGGAAATATTAACAGTTAAATCTGATGATATTGTAGGAAGGGTAAAAACCTATGAAGCAATAGTAAAGGGTGAAAATATTCCAGAACCAGGAATACCAGAATCCTTCAAAGTATTAATTAAAGAATTACAGAGTTTAGCTTTAGATATAAAAGTATTAACTGAAGATGATGATGAAATAGAAATTCAAGAGTCGGTAGATGACGATTTAACAGATTTGGAAAAAATAGGAGAAGAATTGTCATCTGATGATGAAGAAGATGAAAATGAAAATACATCTCTAAAAGGAATAAAGAGAATTGAAGGTGAAGAATTACCTTCTGGATTCTTAATGGAAGACGTAGATGAAGATTAATTATTTACCTATTAATATATTATGGAAAGGAGAAATGCTCCTTGTTTGAATTAAATACTTTTGATTCAATTAAAATCGGATTAGCATCACCAGAGAAAATTCGACAATGGTCTAAGGGAGAAGTTAAAAAAACCTGAAACGATAAATTATCGGACATTAAAGCCGGAAAAGAAGGACTTTTCTGTGAAAAATATTTGGTCCCACTAAAGACTGGGAATGTCATTGTGGTAAATACAAGAGAGTAAGATACAAAGGCGTAGTCTGTGATAGATGTGGTGTAGAGGTAACAAATCCAAAGTTAGAAGAGAGAGAATGGGGCACATAGAATTAGCAGCCCCCCCTGTATCTCATATTTGGTATTTTAAAGGTATACCAAGTAGAATGGGTTTGATTTAGATATGAGCCCTAGAGCTTTAGAAAAGGTATTATACTTTGCATCATATATAGTGGTAGATGGAGGAGATACACCATTATATGAAAAACAATTATTGACAGAAGGCGAGTATAGAGAGTATCTAGAAAAATATCCTAATAAATTTAAAGCTATGATGGGTGCAGAAGCTATTAAAATATTATTAGGAAAAATAGACCTAGAAGAAGAATCTAAGGAACTAAGATCTCAATTAAAAGATGCAACAGGGCAAAAGAAAATTCGTATAACACGAAGATTGGAAGTAGTAGAAGCATTTAGAAAATCTGGAAATAGACCAGAATGGATAATCTTAGATGCAATACCAGTAATTCCCCCAGATCTTAGACCAATGGTTCAATTAGATGGTGGTAGGTTTGCAACATCTGATTTAAATGATTTGTATAGAAGAGTAATAAATAGAAATAATAGATTAAAAAGATTGTTAGATTTAGGTGCACCAGATATTATTGTAAGAAATGAGAAAAGAATGTTACAAGAAGCAGTGGATGCACTTATTGATAATGGTAGGAGAGGAAGACCAGTAACTGGTCCTGGTAATAGGGCTCTTAAATCATTATCAGATATGCTAAAGGGAAAACAAGGTAGATTTAGACAAAACTTACTAGGTAAAAGGGTTGATTATTCAGGTAGATCTGTTATTGTAGTAGGACCAGAATTAAAATTCTATCAATGTGGACTTCCTAAAAAAAATGGCATTAGAGTTATTTAAACCCTTTGTAATGAAAAAAAACTAGTAGAAGAAGAATATGCTCACAATATAAAATCAGCTAAGAGAATGGTAGAAAGGGTAAGACCGGAAGTCTGGGATGTACTAGATGTAGTAATAAAGGATCATCCAGTATTACTAAATAGGGCTCCAACCCTTCATAGATTGGGGGGGATTCAAGCCTTTGAACCAGTATTAGTTGAAGGTAAGGCTATTAAGCTTCATCCTCTAGTATGTACTGCATATAATGCAGACTTTGATGGAGACCAAATGGCAGTTCACGTACCATTGTCTACAGAAGCCCAAGCTGAAGCCAGATTATTGATGTTATCTACTAATAATATTTTAGCTCCTAAAGATGGAAAACCAATTACCACACCAACCCAAGATATGGTATTAGGTAGTTATTACCTAAGCATGGAAAGAACAGGAGAAAAAGGTGAGGGTAAGTATTTTAAAGACTATGATGAAATGCTTCATGCATACTACAATGGGGATCTTGGGATCCATGCAAAGGTTAAAGTAAGAATTAGACTAAATGAAGAAGATAAAGGTAAGATGATTGAAAGTACAGTGGGAAGATTTATAATGAATGAACATATCCCCAAGATTTAGGATTTGTTGATAGGACTAAAGATCCATATTCTTTAGAAATAGATAAAGTAGTAGACAAGAAATTATTAGGTGCTATTATTGAAAAGTGTTTTAGAAAACATGGAAATTCTGTTACAGCAGTGCTTTTAGACCATATAAAAGCCATGGGATTCCACTATTCCACAATGGGTGCAATTTCAGTATCCATGGGTGATATAATCGTACCTGAAGAAAAATATAAACTTATTGAAAAGCAGAAAAGAAGTAGAAAAGTTTGAAAGATCCTATCGTAGAGGATTAATATCTGATGAAGAAAGATATGAAAAAGTAATAGAAATTTGGAATAGGACTACAGATGAAGTAACAGATGTATTAATGGATAGCTTAGACCATGAAAATGATATGTACATTATGGCAGCATCTGGTGCTAGAGGTAGTAAAAACCAAATTAGACAGCTAGCAGGTATGAGGGGACTTATGGCAAGTGCCTCAGGAAGAACTATAGAGATACCAATTAAAGCTAACTTTAGAGAGGGATTATCAGTATTAGAGTTCTTTATTTCCACTCACGGTTCACGTAAAGGATTAGCAGATACCGCTTTAAGAACAGCTGACTCTGGTTATTTAACTAGAAGACTTGTAGATGTAAGTCAAGACGTCATAGTAAGAGAAACTGATTGTGGTACAGATCAATATCTATTAGTAAAAGCATTCGCAGATGGTAGGGAAATCATAGAGGAACTAAAGGACAGAATTGAAGGAAGATATGCATTTGAAGATATATTAAATCCAGAGACTGGGGGGGAAGTTTTAGTTAAGGAAAATGAAATGATCTCTGAGCATATGGCAGAATTTATTCAAGAGATAGGGATCAAAGAAGTTAAAGTTAGATCAGTATTAGGATGTAAGGCTAAATTTGGTGTATGTGCTCATTGTTATGGTCGAAACTTAGCAACTGGAGAACCAGTAGGAATTGGGGGGGAATCCGTTGGGATAATAGCAGCTCAGTCCATAGGAGAGCCAGGAACACAGCTTACTATGAGAACTTTCCATACTGGAGGAGTTGCAGCTGCAGATGATATTACTCAAGGTTTACCTAGGTTGAAGAGCTATTTGAAGCAAGAAAACCAAAGGGCTTAGCAGTAATTTCAGAAATTCCTGGTGAAGTAAGTATAAATGAAACTAAGAAAAAGAAAGAAGTAGTAATTACATCACCAGATGGTGAAACAGCAAGTTACAATATCGTCTATGGAGCTAGATTAAAAGTGCGACCTGGAGATATAGTAGAGGCTGGAGATGAATTAACTGATGGTTCAGTAAATCCACATGATATGCTTAAGATAAAAGGTGTTCAGGGTGTTCAAAACTATTTAGTTAAGGAAGTCCAAAGGGTATATAGATTGCAAGGTGTTGACATAAATGATAAGCATATAGAAATTATAGTAAGACAAATGTTGTCTAAGGTGAAGATTGAAGATGCTGGTGATACAGATATGTTACCTGGTAGTTTAGTAAACTTACATGATTTTGAAGAAACTAATGAAGCCATAGTAGCAGAAGGTGGAGTTCCTGCTACTGGAAGAAGGGCACTATTAGGTATAACCAAGGCTTCTTTGGCTACAGATTCCTTCCTTTCAGCAGCTTCATTCCAAGAAACAACAAGGGTCCTAACAGAAGCAGCGATAAAAGGAAAAGAAGACAATTTATTAGGACTTAAAGAAAATGTAATAATAGGTAAATTGATACCTGCAGGAACTGGAATGAAGAGATATAGAAATGTAGAAGTTGTAGTAGAAGAAAATATTCAACTTTTAGAAGAAAATAATGTTGACAGTGAAAATGACTGATGATAGAATAGTAGAGTGTGTAAACTTGAAAATACTCTGAATAACATGAAGATTATGTGGAATAATTTCCACATAATCTTTAAAATGTTTAAAAGGGGGGGGTAAGTTTATGACGACAAGACTTAATTCAAAAAAAACAAAGTTGTAGGAGTTAAACAAGTAAAAAGAGCTTTAAATTCAGCGGAAGTTGAAGCTGTTTATGTTGCTAATGATGCAGAGAAAAAGGTAACATCTGATATTGTTAAGCTTTGCGAAGAAAAACAGATTCAAACAATTTATGTTGATAGCATGAAAAAGCTTGGAAAAGCTTGTGGAATTGATATTAATGCAGCAGTCGCTGCGTTATTAAAATAATATTATATAATAAGGAGGTGCCTTGATGCCAACAATTAATCAATTAATTAGAAAAGGTAGGAAAGATGTTGTTTACAAATCAAAATCACCAGCTTTAGGTGTTAATTTAAACACACTAAAGAAAAGGGAAACAACTGTTCACTCACCACAAAAAAAGAGGTGTGTGTGTAGCTGTTAGAACTGTTACTCCTAAGAAACCTAACTCTGCTTTAAGGAAGGTTGCAAGGGTAAGATTAACAAATGGAGTTGAAGTCGCTGCATATATTCCAGGGATTGGACACAACTTACAAGAACATAGTGTTGTACTAATCAGAGGTGGAAGAGTAAAAGACCTACCAGGTGTTAGATACCATATTGTTAGAGGTAGTTTAGATACTGCCGGAGTTGAAGGTAGACAACAAGCAAGATCCAAATATGGTGCTAAAAGACCAAAAGATAAAAATAATTGTGCAAAAGTGCAGGGATTTTATTCCGTTTAATATAGATGCATTTTGGCGCACAACGGCAATTTAATTGTCGAGTACCAATGAATCTACTCTATATAGTTAAGGAGGGAAGTAAAGTGCCAAGAAAAGGACATGTACCAAAAGAGAAGTTATGCCAGATCCTATATATGATGATGTGGTAATAACTAAGCTAATAAACAATGTAATGCTTGATGGGAAAAAGGTACTGCTCAAAATATTGTTTATGGAGCTTTAGATTATGTTGCAGAAAAAAAACAGGAGAAGATGCAATAGAAGTATTCTATAAAGCTATGAACAATATTATGCCTGTTTTAGAAGTAAAAGGTAGAAGAATAGGTGGGGGGGCAACATACCAAGTACCAATGGAAGTAAGACCAGAAAGAAGAGAAACCCTAGGTCTTAGATGGTTAGTAGCTTATTCTAGAAAAAGAGGAGAAAATACTATGGTTGAAAGATTAGCCAAAGAAATTTTAGATGCCTCTAATGGAATGGGTTCAAGTGTTAAGAAAAGAGAAGAAGTACACAAAATGGCAGAAGCTAACAAGGCTTTCGCACATTATAGATGGTAATATATCGTTTCAGATGTGTGGAGGGGGGGACTAAGAAACAGATGAAGGAGGAAAAATTGTGCCAAGAAAAGTATCACTAGAAAACACTAGAAACATAGGCATAATGGCTCATATTGATGCAGGAAAGACGACCACCACAGAAAGAATTTTGTTTTACACAGGAAAAATACACAAAATAGGCGAAACCCATGAAGGGGCAGCACAAATGGACTGGATGGAGCAAGAACAAGAAAGAGGTATAACTATTACTTCTGCTGCTACAACATGTATGTGGCAAAATCATAGGATTAATGTTATTGATACGCCAGGCCATGTGGATTTCACTGTAGAGGTTGAAAGATCACTTAGAGTACTAGATGGGGGGGCAGTAGCAGTATTTTGTGCTAAGGGTGGGTAGAACCTCAATCCGAAACAGTTTGGAGACAGGCTGATAAATACGAAGTGCCTCGTTTAGCTTTTGTAAATAAAATGGATATTGTAGGTGCTGATTACTTTAGAACTATTGGAATGATAGAAGATAGGCTTAGAGCTAACCCTGTTCCAGTACAATTACCTATAGGTAAGGAAGATAGTTTTAAAGGTGTAGTTGATTTAGTTAATATGAATGCCAGAATATATAATGATGATTTAGGAGAAGATATAGAAATAACTTCTATACCTTCAGACATGGAAGAATTAGCTCTTGAATATAGAGAGAAACTTTTAGAAGCTGTTGCAGAAAATGATGAAGAGTTAATGATGAAATATTTAGAGGGAGAAGAAATAACAACAGAAGAATTAATTAAGGGTATTAGAAATGCTACAATAAATGTAGCTATGACTCCAGTGCTTTGCGGTTCTTCATATAAGAATAAGGGTGTCCAACCTTTATTAGATGCTATAATTGATTATTTACCTTCCCCCCCAGTAGATATTCCACCAATTAAAGGTGTTGGATTGGACTCAGAAGAGGAAGAGGAAAGAAAATCAGATGATAAAGAACCTTTCTCAGCTTTAGCTTTTAAAATAGTAGCAGATCCTTATGTAGGTAAACTTGCTTACTTTAGAGTTTATTCAGGAACATTAAAGGCAGGTAGCTATGTACTGAATGCATCTAATGGTAAAAGAGAAAGAATTGGAAGAATTCTTTTAATGCATGCAAATAAAAGGGAAGAAGTAGACGAAGTATATGCTGGAGATATTGCGGCTGCTGTAGGTCTTAAGGATACAGGAACTGGAGATACATTGTCTTCTGAAGATGATCCAATTATATTAGAAACAATGGAATTCCCAGAACCAGTAATTCATGTAGCTATAGAACCAAAGACTAAAGCAAGTCAAGATAAATTAAGTGCAGCATTAGCCAAATTAGCTGAAGAAGATCCAACTTTCAAAACTTATACTGATGAAGAAACAGGACAAACAATAATAGCAGGAATGGGTGAATTACACTTAGAGATTATTGTTGATAGACTTTTAAGGGAGTTTAAAGTTGAAGCTAATGTAGGTAATCCACAAGTAGCATATAAAGAATCAGTCACTAAACAAGCTGAAGCAGATACTAAGTATGCTAGACAATCAGGTGGACGTGGACAATATGGACATGTAAAAATTAGGATAGAGCCTCAAGAACCAGGTGTAGGTTATGAATTTGTTAACAATATAGTAGGTGGAGCGATTCCTAAGGAATACATTGGATCTGTTGATGCAGGTATTCAGGAAGCTTTACAAGCTGGAATTCTTGGAGGATATCCAGTATTAGATATAAAAGTTACTTTATATGATGGTTCATACCATGAAGTAGACTCTTCAGAAATGGCATTTAAGATAGCTGGATCCATGGCAGTTAAAGAAGCAATTGGAAAGGCTAATCCAGTTCTTTTAGAACCTATGATGAAGGTTGAAGTAATAGTGCCAGAAGAGTATATGGGAGATGTTATGGGAGATATTAACTCTAGAAGAGGTAGAATTGAAGGAATGGAATTGAGAAGCGGTGCTCAAGTAGTTAATGCTTATGTTCCACTATCTGAAATGTTTGGATATGCAACAGACCTTCGTTCTAATACTCAAGGTAGGGGAGTATACTCCATGCAATTTGATCATTATGAAGCAGTGCCAAATAGCATTGCAGAAAAAGTATTAGGTAATAAATAGTTATTGA
>JMBX01000247.1_pt1 | contig 14521 bp, 27 predicted proteins | sample 616521 | NCBI WGS metagenome assembly JMBX01 (sample SAMN02727906, study PRJNA239997) | anaerobic digester metagenome | biome: anaerobic digester; isolation source: mesophilic anaerobic digester inoculated with municipal waste water sludge... | place: Germany: Bielefeld University, CeBiTec ...
TGTCAAACTGTAGTATGAATCCAATAAACTCCTATCCCCCATCCACCTTATAGGTGATGAAATCTTCCTTTACTAGGAAGTTGACTATATCCTTCTGGTCTACTACCATTTCATTGGTTCCCTTCTTTCTATGGACCTATAGAGTTTATTCCCATCCTTGGAGTTAATATAGTAGAGCCAATCCCCCAGCTAATTTCATCTTATAGGCTGGATAGGGGGGGATATTACCTTTTTATTCTTCCCTTCTAAATCCGTCCTATATATCTTATCGGAACTGTAATAGATTCCTTCTTCTGCCACCAGGTATTTATTGGCCTCTGGGGTTATGGGGAGCTCCTTTCTTTCCCTTCCATCCTTCCTAATCTTGTAGAACCTTTCCGGGTCGATACCATAATTATATTGCCTATAATAGATCCAGTCCCCCCCTTGGATTTTAAGGTCGAAGGGGGGTGTCATTATGGATCTTGGTCTTACCCGTTCCATCTATTTTAATCTTATAGAAGCCAGGGGTACCATCAAATTTATTGTAATATATCCATTCTCCCTCTCGAGCAGCGTGGTTTGCATTAGATATCTCCTTAAGCCTTTGGCTATTGGCCTCCAATCCACTATAATTCTTATACTTCGTATTCCCCCCCATCCAGCGTTGCTTCTCCATAATCGCATCGGTGGTAAAGAGACCCCCCCGGTAGGAACGGTCCCTATCCAAAGTGGAAGGATTATCGTAACTGTATTTTACCAAGGTTCCTAGATCCACATGGTAGTTCTCTCCATCTACATGGACTATATTCCAGGTACTGCCGATCCAGCCCGGTATTGCCGTAACCACATACCTTATATCGGCAGCCATCATCAAGGCACTTAGGCTCTCCTCAAAGCCCCCCCTTGGATCCCAACTCCATGGGTGAGAACGGAGATACCGGAATCATAACCCTCCAGTTCATGGGTGGGTACTCCATCCTGGGAGATAAGCCTTCCATATTGGGAATTCCCGTAGATATAATCTATGAGCTCGTATAATTTCTGAAGATCTGACATATCGGGATCGGTGATCTGGGATACGATCTCCTTGACTTTCTTATATCTCTTTGGTAGATAGATCCAGCAGTATCGATCTTTACAAGGCCTTTATAACCGGAATAGCCATCGAAGCTAGGGATGGTCCTATCATAACCATAGATTTTACCCTCTTCTTTGCTAAAGACCACTCCCGTGCTCCTGCTTACAAAGCCTAGACTGGTATAGACTTCCCCCCCTCCTATATATCTAGTTGGGGTAACAATATCTATCCTCTCCCCCCCATTCCTAAAGCCATGATCCTTCCCCCCCACTTCCAGTTTAATCTTCCTATCTCCTTTGGATAGGTTCATAACCTGGTTCTTAGCATCCCATTGGGCTTGGTAGCCTAGGGCCCTATATACCTCTCCTACTGGAACTAGGGTTGTGGAACCATCCATTGTCGCCCTAATCTTAAGCCCCTCCCTCCCCCCCAGATTCTATGGCTTCGTCGATTAGCAGATCGTAGAGCCTATATTTAATAGGGTTACTCTGGGCCCCTGAAATATGGGGGGGAATTAAACTAAAACATAGTATAATAGATATAATTCCTATTGCTTTTCCTATTCTCCATCTTCTTTCCATAGATCTCCCTCTTTCCTAGTATATTTTGAACATATGTAAATATTATACCATAATCCCCATCTATTGGAAACATACTAATCCTTTCATTTAAAAAAAAGAAAACCCCATGGGTTTCCTACCTATTAACTAAGCATTTTCTTCCTAATCTCCTCTATTTCCTCTTTTTTAAACCCTGTGATTTCAATAATATCTTCTGTAGTGAGGCCTTTGCCTGGTGTCATTGTTCTTTTGCATTGATAAATAAAACCAAGAATGATATATTTAAAATTAAGTAAATAAAAAAAATATGAGGTGATGAAATGAAAAAAAAGATTATTAACTTTAACTTTAATTTTAACTTTATTGATTCCCTTCACTAATGTCCTTGCTACTAGCCAGTCAAAACCAGTAACTAGGGCTGAAATCGTTAAAACTATAAATGATACTTTAAAACTTAAAAGGAATACTAAAATTACCTTTCCAGATGTAAAAAGTCATCAATGGTTTTATAAGGATGTAGGTAAAGGAGTAAAGGCAGGATATATAAATGGATATAATGATGGCCAATTTAAACCAAATAAAAATGTAACAAGAAAAGAGGCCCTAATTATTTTTTTTCAAGAGCTTTCAAATTAGATGACAAAGGTATCAATGAAGGCAAAATCCCTAATTGGGCCAATAATGTATTTTCTGATAATGATTCGAAAAAAAGAATTAACTGAAATTGAATTGAAAAATTTAATATCTAAAACAATTAGCACTACAATTGACAAACAAGGTACATACTCTAAAAACATAGATAGCTCTATCATTATTACGGTAGGCAATGTAACTCTAAAGGATATGGAGGTTAATGGCAATATTATCATAAGTGAAAATCTAGACAAAAAAGATATAAATTTTCACAATATAAAAGTTCATGGAAAAATTATAGCTAATAATGCAAATCTACATTTACGGGAGAAAATAAAATAGGAGAATTCCATATTGGAGAAAATGTAAGAACTAATATGGAAGGTAAAATAATATAGATTTTCTGTATATTGATGGCTTTTCATATACTGATATGAAAAATGACACCTATATAAAGAAAGCAATATCCAACAATGCTGATTCAAAACTATTCTGTTGGGGAAAAATAGATTCTTTTATCTCAAACTATGAGATGAAATATATAAATCAATACTTTGATATTTCTCCAAATGTTGAACTAGTCATTGACGGAGCTTCTGTACAAGAGAAAAATCCCAACAGAAAAATAACCCTAATACCATCCCTTGAAAGAGAAGTCTTCATGACTACAAATAAACCTATTGAGGAGGATTCCCCCCCAATTATATAAATATTGAAAGATATGTAGGTGGTATAAAGATAAACACTACGAATCTAGGGGTGGAGATACTATTTCGTTAAATGAAGAACGTAAAAAGTTCCAATTGAAATACTTACCTACAGATTATACAAATGAAATATATAAGTTTTCCACAAAGGATCCAAATGACAAGATAATTGATATGCAATATGGCGAAACAGTCCTAAACTTTAGGGTTATTCTAGAAGAAAAGCCTAATATAACTCTAAATAATTATAATTTTACCGTTGAAAGATATATAGATAATAAAAAGGATACGAGCTTTGACCGTGAACACTGTTTTCCTAAATATAGCCCTGAATTAGACGAGTATTATATACCCTATAGGCTCCCCCCCTTAAAAAGGCTATATCTATAAATTCCAATATGACAATACTGAACCCATATATGTAAAAGGAGAAGTAAATCCTGAAATAATAAAAAATAAGTAGATAGTTTAAAAAGCCGTCTTATAGGTGCTATTACCTAAGACGGCTTTTAACTCATATATTCCATTTTGCTACGAAGAGATAGAGTTTGCGTACCGGCGTACTCGGTACCTTTACTTTTCACAATATTGAATTATAAACTTCATAAAAAATTTAATTGATTTTTCGTAGTTTTCTATAGAAATTCTTTCATCTATACCATGCATTCTTTCTAAATCATCAACCGATATTTGAAATGGTGAAAATCTATAGGCATTTTCACATATATGATCATATTTAATTGTATCTGTACTACCAGTTACTAAATAGGGACTTACTATAGATTCTGGAAACACTTCATATATGGTTTTCTCTATTTTTTTAAAAGCATCACTATCTACTTGTGAAATCTTTGAGGGTTCATTAAATTCCATTTTTTTCTATCTTAATTCCGGGATTACTAATAGTATTATTAAAATAATCTAACACTCCATCCACTGTTTCTCCAGGTAATATTCTACAGTTGAAAGTTACACTAGCCACATCAGGTAAAACATTTGGAGAATCACTCCCCCCCTTTGCCATGGTTGGTACTGTTGTGGTTCTTAATATTGCATTACCCGTATTAGTTTTTGAAAATACTTTTTTTAAAAGCAGGCCCAAATAGCCATAAATTTGATACGATTATTCTATTGGAAAATTTCATTTCAGGACCTAAATGCTTAAGCATATCATTTACTGCTTTTGTTATTCTTAATCTAGGTGGATTCTTTTCAATCTTATAAATTGCCTCCCCCCCAATCATATTTAATGAATTGATTTTTTTGAAGGCATAGAAGCATGACCACCTACACTTTCTGCAGTAACTCTCATATCTAAATAGCCTTTTTCACAAGTGCCCACTAATGCTACAGGCCTTTCCACTCCATCTATAGCTCCTTCAGTAACACATCCTCCTTCATCTAATACATATTCAAAAAAAATATTCCCCTTTCTTCAAATATATTGGCAATGTTTTTAGCACCATCATTTCCCCCCCTATTTCCTCATCATGACCAAAAGCTAAATAAATATCCCTTCTTGGCTTATAACCTTCTTCCAGCAGTTTTTCTATAGCCTCCAACAACGATATTACTTGTACTTTTATATCTAAAGTACCTCTTCCCCCCCATATATACTCATCATCTACAAATCCACTAAATGGAGGGTACATCCACTTCCCTTCGTCGGCAACCACTACATCTAAATGACTAGTAAATAATATAGGTTTGTCTTTATTGCTTTCACTTTCCCAATGATAAACTAAACTATAATTATTAACTACCTCTTTATTTAAATTTTTGTGTACTAAGGGATAGCTTTCTTCCAAATAATCATTTAACCCCCTGAAATTCTCCCCCAATCTATTTTTTTCATAATCATAATATGTGATTGTTTTAAATTTAACAGCTTCAGATAAATTTTTTTACTGCTTTTCCCATATTTATTGATGGTATAACGGTTTCATCTACTTCATATCGCCTGGATTTTAAAGATATGGTTCTAATAACAAGCACTAATATCAATACTATAATTATCCACATTATTATCATTATCCCACCTCCTAAATTGGACCATAACCAATAAAAACTGCAAACATTAGAAAACCTATAGCAATTAACATAGTCAATAATTGAATCTTGATACTCCACTTAAACCACTTTGGATAACTAACTACACTAAAACCTAAACTAATAAGTAAAACTGGATTTGTGGGATAAATTACATTGGAAAAACCATCCCCCCCTAATTGAAAGGCAAGAACTAATACTTGCCTATTTATTTCTAATATATCAGCCAATGGTGTTAAAATTGGTATAAGAACAAAAGCCTTAGCAGTAGCAGAACCAATAAAAAAAAGTTTAAGAACATAATAAGAAAATATACTACAACTATAGCTAGATATGGGGACATTCCAGAAATTCTAATAGATGCATCATGTATAATAGTATCCATTATTCCCCAGTAGATATTATATGTTTTACACTTGAAGCCATAAGTATTAAAATTATTCCTGGTGCTACCCCAAGACTCCCTTCAAGAAAATAATTTAATACTTCCTTGCCACTATTTCCTGCTACAAATCCTGAGCCTACTCCAGCTATTAAAAACAATAAGCCAATAATGGGGAAAGTAAAGTCGGAAAGACTTTCAACAAAAGAACTCCCTATTACTATTATCAACATTAATACCATTACAAAAATAAACCATTTTACTGCACCATCCAAATTTTTATCAGAATAATTACCATGGCTACTATAAGCTTTTATATTAATTTTGGCTTCTTTGTCCTCCTCATATACAGGAGAAAGCTTTGGATTGTTTTCTATTTTCTTTGCATATTTAATAAGATAAATAGTCAATGCAAGATAAATAGCTATAAACAATATAAATCTAAGCCACAAACCTGAAAGTACGGGGACATCTGATAATCTTTGAGCTACTACCACAGTAAAAGGATTTGTAATTGCTGCAGAAAAACCAAAACCCATAGCTAATAATGACATTCCCAGTCCAACCATTGAGTCCCAACCTAAAGTATGAGCAAGGGGGTATAATAGTAGGTACTAAAAGCATTACCTCCTCAAAAACACCTACAACAGAACCTAATATCATAAAGGCAAATACCACAATGGCCAGCAGTTGATATTTCTTCTTTTCATATTTATTAACAATCTTAGCTATAATATAATTTAAAACATTGGATTCATTTAAAATATTAATGGAACCACCAGCAATTAATATGAAAATAATAATAACCAAGATTACAAGACCATCTCCACCAAAAAGCACTTCTACAGGAGCTGTAAACCACCTCCATATTTGCAATGGAGGAGAATCTGTATAATGAAAAGATTCAGGATCAACGATGGTTTTCCCCCCCTCAACTACTAATCGTTCATAACTCCCTGTTGGAATAACTCTTGTCAAAATACCAGAAACAATCATTAATAATAGTAGAATAACTATTGACGATAAGAATGTCTTCTTCCCAATGGATAATTGATTATTTTTTTTGATTCCTTATCCATAATCTTGTCCCCCTTTATAATTTATTTAGATAATAAAGAAGCAAAATTCGAACTAAACTAGAAATGAATTGTATATTTATTTTCTTAATTAATTTAATTATAATTATGTTCTGAATATTTGTAAAGGGGGGGTAACCAGTGTTTTGGAATACTTGCTAGATATTCTGGATATTTTAAAACTCCTTTGTATTCGCTTCTAAACTATGATAAAATTAAAACAATAGGATGTTTCAGAATATTGCACCAAGTCAGAACTATAATTCTTAAGGAGGGGGTGCTTGTGTCTAATGATAGTCAAAAATTAACTTTATTTGAAGCTTCAGCTATAATAACAGGATATGGAGTCGGTGGAGGAATTATGGCTGTTCCTTATTTAATAAGTTTAAACAACATTTTTATTTCAATATTAATTATGTTAGCAGCATACTTTATAAGTGTATTACTTCACTTAATGATTGCCGAACTCTGTTCAAAGGAAGACGGTATCCAAATTGTTGAAATATACAATAAGTATCTATTTTCAGGAAAATATAAAAATTTATTTACTTGGATTATTTTTATTTTAATGATAATCATGTTTTATACAAATTTATCTGCTTATATTACAGGTGCTGGAGAAATTTTAAATGGTTTATTTCATATTCCAATGAAACTTGCAATACTGCTATTTTTTTTGCTGCCTCAGCAGGTATTGTTGCTTTTGGACTGAAGGGAATAGGAATAAGTGAAAATATAGTATTATAGCCATATTAATCTTTTTCCTAATACTAGCCTTTAGTTCAATTGGCCTACCAATTCATCCTTTAGATTATGAACTTAAAATTGGCAAGGAAACCCTTGCATTATTTGGAATGATTATGTTTTGCTTTGCATCATTTTTTTCAGTTCCTCAAGCAGTAAAAGGACTTTCCTGGAACAAAAAGCTTATCAAAAAAAGCAGTTTGTTTAGGAATTGGAACTAACTTTGCATTTATTCTAATATCATCTATCCCAGCATTACTAGTATCAGAAGAAATAACTAAAGTATCTATTATAGGTTGGTCTAAAGCCCTAGGAACTTGGGCAGAAGTAGTTGGCTCAATAATAATATTATTAGCAATGCTTACTAGTTATTGGTCTATATCATATGCTTTAGCAGTAATAATTCAAGAAAGATTAAACTGGAACTATAGACAAGCCTGGTTTACTGCATCAATCCCAACACTTATCATATCTTTTCTTGATTTAACAGATTTTATGGGATTTATGAGATTAGCTGGCGGAGGAATTGCATTATTAGTAGCACTCACCTTAATTCCTGCATATAGAAATTATAAAAGTGAAAATAGTAATGAATTAGACTGGAGTATGGGTAAGTTTGGAACCACTCCCTTTCAAATAATAGTTTTTATTGGATATATTTTAATGGCTATCGGTTCTGCCATTCCCATACCTTAATAAGATTATAAAGAATATACGGAGGGATTAAAATGAAAACAAAAGATTTTCTATTAATTAATGCAAATATCTACACAATGGAAAATGAAGGGGGGGAAAAATATAAGGGGGGGATGTCGGTAAAACGGTAAAATAGCTGAACTATATAAAGATATTTCATTAGAAGATGCAGAAAAAAAGGAATAGACCGTATTATAAACGCTCGTGGTAAAACTGTATTACCAGCTTTTACAGATTGTCATACTCATTTTATATATTCTGCCTTATTGGAAGAGATTGCATTAAGTATAAGTGAAATTAAAGATGAAAAATTATATCCTTCTAATTTAGAGACTGTAAAAAAACAAAGTAACAAAATATGCGAACCAAAAAAAATTGAGGAACCTATTATATGTTACAACTATATTACTGCTTCAATAAAAGAAGACAGATTACCCTTCAGAGAAGAAATTGATGAGTGGCTACCCGGAAGAGATGTGGTTTTTTTAAGTGCCGACGGTCATAGTAGTAGTTACTCAACAAGTATGCTGAAATTAATGGAACTTTATGAAGAAGGACATAATGGTATTTTGGTTGGAGAAAATCATGAATTTAATATGGGAAAACTTGTTGAAATAGTTATGAAACATATAAATGCTCCAATGTTCGTAAAAGGCGTTCAAAAATTTGTCAATAAAGTATTGGACTATGGAATAGTAGGTATACATTGTCTCGAAGGAACAGAGGATAATTTAGATGATGAATCTCTAAAATTTGCTGTTAAATTTTTAGGAATTTTGCCTATATATACTAGATTATTTATCCAATACAAAGACATTGACTTACTAAAACCCTATGTAAATAATTTAAAATATCCAAGATTAGGAGGATGTGGAGCCTGGGAAATGGATGGTTCTGTTAGTTCAAAATCTGCCGCCTTTTATGAACCATATAAAAATGATATAGATAATTGTGGTGAATGTTATTATTCTGTGGAAGAAATAGAAAAATATGTTGAAAAGCATATTCCAATGAGTACCAATTAACTGCCCATGCTATAGGGCCACGAGGAATAGAGGTATTACTATCTTCTCATGAAAATATATATGCTAAATATGGAGAAAAAGATAATAAGTTAAGACACAGAATAGATCATTTTGAATTCCCTACTAGTGAACAGTTAGATAGGGCAATCGACAAGTTAAATTTAATTATTGTTCCACAACCAGGGTTTTCTTGGGCAGATAATCAATTTCAAAAATCATACGATAAATATCTAACTGATAAACAATATAATAGTCAAATTCCATTAAGGACTATAGTTGAAAAAGGTGGGATCCTATGTGGTTCCTCAGATAGCCCTGTTCAAGATATAAATCCTTGGGTACAAATACATGGCATGGTTAACTTTCCAATTGAGAAAGAACAATTATCTGTATTCCAAGCCATTAGAACTTATACCTACAATGCAGCTTATTCTACTTTTGAAGAAAATGAAAGGGGTACTTTAGATATAGGGAAATGGGCAGATTTCATTATTCTAGACAGAGACCCTTTCCATATTCCAAAGGATTCATTAATTGATGTGAAAGTGCTAGATACTTATATACAAGGTAAAAATAATAATAAAATGAATTATAGTTTCACCAAATTTATGATTAAGTCATTCTTTAGCAGAAATAAAATATAAAGGTACCCGAAATATAAGGGTACCTTTATATTTTATTTAATTTTCAATAGATTTTCTATCCTTTTCTAATATTTCACCTGCTACATCTCTAAATCTATCATCCAAATCCCCCCCTCTTAAAACCTTTTCAGCCATATTAACTCCTTTGTCTTGTATATAAGTTGCCAATTTATCAATATTTTCTCTATGCTGCTTTTGAACTTCTCTTAAACATTCTATAGCATTCTCATCTTCTAATCTTGACGGGTACCACCCGTTAAAACATCTCACAAGTAATCTTTCTACCTATGAGATGTTTGTTTCCACCAAGTCTGGTCATGCCTAACATACTATTTTAAAACTTCTAATACATTTCCATTTTTAGTTGTATTTCTTACAACTTGTATTCTTTCACTTTCTTTTATAAAACTTATATTTAACTCCTCCGAAATGGTTTTAAATCTATCTGGTAATTTAATCCCTGCCCTTTTTGCTACAAAATCTGCCCTTATGAATTAATGATGTAAACCACATCTCATCAATCATATTCATTCTATTGCTTGCTGGAGCCCCCCCATCTGTTCCTATGGAAACAGTTATTCCCTTATCTATCATTTCTGGTATTTTTGCAAATCCTAGAACTCTCATAGCTGAAGATAGACTTGTGGTTGTTATTGTGGCTAACTCCCTAGCCTTTTCGCAGTTTCCTCCATAATTTCATCTGATGTTTGGTGTTTGATTTTTAATATTATACAATAAGTTAGATATATCTAGATATAAAAAAAACACCCCCCCACAAGTATTTCTACTCGCGAGATGTCCCAATAAGTTCATAAGTTTGAACCAGGTTCGAACATTTATAAACAGTTCATCCTTTCCTTTCAAAAACCTACACTAGGGTTAGTGCCGAGCGCAAATATTTAAACTCTAATCATAATATAAGACTTTTTCTAAATCTATATTTAAATATACCTTTTGTCCAATATAAAAATTATTTAAATTGTCAATTAATGTATCTACATTTAATTTTGTATCCTCAACTAATACAACGAATCTAACTATATTCCCCCCCTGTGGGATATAATCTTGTATTATGCCTTCAAATTGATATAAACTATATTCATCTTTAATACATTTATCCGATTCGATTTCAATAGCTTCTGGTCTTAAAACTACTGTTTTCGTATCAGTATATTTGCCTAAAGTCATTTTTGAAAAAAAATATCTGGTTCTAAAACATTATAATTTCCCATAAAGGAAGCTACATATTTAGTACGAGGAGATAGATATAGTTCAGTGGAAGTACCTGATTGCTCAATATTTCCATCCTTAACTAGATGAATAATATCAGACATTATCATAGCCTCATCTTGATCATGGGTAACCATTATGGAGGTCATATTATATTCTTCATGTAGTTCCTTCACCTTTATTTGTAATGACTTTCTCAATTTAGCATCAATAGCATTAAAAGGTTCATCTAATAATAAAACTTTAGGTTTCATAACTATAGATCTGGCTAATGCTACCCTCTGTTGTTCTCCACCTGATAACTGGGATGGATAACTCTTTGCCTTATTTTGAAGATTTACTGATTCCAATGCACTAAATACTTCTTTCTCTATAGTTTTCTTGTCTACTTTCTTAATCTTTAATCCATAGGCTACATTATTAAATACGTTCATTGTGGGAAACAGACAATAAGATTGAAATATCATACCTATATTTCTATCTCTAGGATTCTTATTAGTAATATCTTCTCCATCAAGGATTATTTTCCCACTATCTATGCTTTCAAATCCGGCAAGTGTCCTTAACAATGTAGTTTTACCACATCCTGAGGAACCTAATAATGTAACAAATTCATTTTTTTTCTATAGATAAATTTATGTTTTTTAGAACCCTATTATCTCCATAGGATTTACTTATATCAATAAATTGAATATATGCCATCTAAAACACCTATCTAATTAGATTTATTAGCTTTTTCAACAAAAGTCATATCAATAATATTTTCGTATCCTATTTCCTTTTTCAATACTCCAGATTTTAAAGAGAAGTTTTCCATAGCCTCATATCCTTCTTCTGAAATAAGACAATCTGGCGTAAAGGCCATTCTAGATAATTCTATTTTTCAATAAGAGTTTCCATAGGCATTCCATCATATAATGGTGCTAAAACTTCTGCCACTTCTTTATCACTATGTTCTTGTGTCCATTTAGCTCCTTTAACCGTTGCATTTACAAACTTTTGTACAATTTCTGGGTTTTCATCTACAAACTTCTTTGTTGCTGTTATTATAGAGGCTTCAAATTTGTCTGACCCAAAAATTTCTTTTCTAGTTTTTGCATCCTCACCATCTACTAAAATATTAGCGCCTATTTCTTCAAATTTTCTTTTATTATAGTGATCCATATATGACCCATCAATTGTACCTTTATCAAGAGCTGCAATAGAAGCACCATAATCCATTTGTACAAATGTAATATCTTCTTCTGGATTTAGCCCAGCATTTTCTAATAGACTCCAAACAAAAGAATATGGGGCAGAGCCTGGAGCACCAGCAAAAACCGATTTACCTTTTAATTGAGATATATCTGTTATATATTTCGAACCTGCAAATCCATATAATCTTGTAGTATCAACAGCAGCTACAAGTTTAGATTCAAGCCCTTCATCAAATGCTCTAAAAACTGGATCAATTGATAAAAGACAAAATTGTGAATCGCCTGCATGCATTCCTTGGAAAGCAACTGGACCATCACCATATACTGCAAACTCTACATCTAGACCTTCCTCTTTAAAATAACCATTTTGATATGCAACATGTACAGGTGCATATTTAACACCTCTAAATTCTGATACTGTTACTTTTGTCAATTCTTCAGATTCATGATTTTCCTTATTATTTGTACAACCAGTAACAAATAAAGCAGCAATAGTAATTATTAAAAATAGTTTTGAAAACTTCTTCATTCCTTTATTCATTATTTCATCTCCTAATTCTTAATTTCTATTTCTTTTCTTTGAACTTTCCATGGATAATGAAGTTTCTGTTCTCCAAATTAGTAATTTATCTTCTAATATATCTAATATTTTATTTAAGAACATACCAACCAATAATAAAATTACAATACAGGACATAACCCTACTAATATTGAAATAAGAGGTAGAGTAGGTTATCATCCAACCAAATCCACCCTTTGCACCAATATATTCTCCAATAATTGCTCCTACTAATGCAGCACCTATTCCTCCCCCCTTAATCCTGATAGTATCCAAGGCATACAAGAGGGAATAATTACAGTTCTTAAGGTTTGAATATTGCTTGCCCCCCCAAGTAAATTAGCAGATTCTAAAATTCCGCTATCAATATCCTTTATAGCTCCATAGGTAGCAGAAAACACATTAAAGAAAACCATCAACCCTGCTAAAAAAAACCTTAGACTTTAAACCCAAACCAAACCACAATACATAAATAGGGGCTAGTGCCAATTGGGGTATACAACTAATTGCAGATATAATAGGAGTTATTATTTCTCCTAAAATAGAAAAATAGCCAAACACAATGGCTAAAAATATACCAATTACACTACCAAAAAAATAGTCCAAGTATAGCTTCTGTTAAAGTAATAGAAGCATGCTTTGCCAACTCCCCCCCACTTGTAGAGAAGTTAATAATATCTCGAAGGATTTCACTTGGATAGCTTGTAAAAATAGGATTGTATAATCCTTTCTGTGCACTCATTTCCCAAAAAAAAGTATTAATCCTACCACTATGATTGTTCTAATTGCTAATACTAAATTGTTCCTACTATTTGTTTCACTGATTTTTTTTCATTTTTCCTCTTTTCTCTTTTTTTCTTTTTCATATTCAGTATAGTATGTCTTGCCATATTCCATCTCTAAATCTGCAATATTTCCAGCAGAAAATGCTTTACTTATTTCCTGTTTTCTATCATCCATCTCCACAGAATTTATTGTATGATAAATACCATCCACTACCTTTGAAAACATATGAAATGGCATACCAATAGCAACTTCATCTTTGGACCAATTAGCTAAAAATCTAGTTCCTGAACATAAGAAAGAAACATTTATAGTATTGTTAATTAATGGATACGCAGTGGCCTCTACGCATATACCTTGATTCCCAGACATGCTAATATTTTTGTAATACCATAATGATAAGTATATCCTTGCATAACCCTCATCATTTCTCTAGGATGACTTATTATTAATACCACATCTGGACATATATTATGGCCATATTTTTCTATAGGTTGTACAAGTACTCCATATGTGTGAGTAAAAACATTAGATGTTTGACTTGCAATAGTCATGGCTGTTTCTCTATCTTTAAATAAACCAAGTTTACAACCTTCTGTACCATTAAAAAAAATCATAACTAGGTTCTCCTAATCCTAAAGCCCTTGTACTACCTCCACAATCAGAAGTATCTTTGTTAAACTTAATACTATGCCCAGCAGAAGCAGATTTAACCGCAACACAATATGACATTGGTCTAGAAATTTCGATAGCGTCAATAGCTTCAAATTCCTCAGAAGTTTTGATAAGTTTAACTCCAACAATTTTTCTACTTAAATCTAACATTGCATAGGCTTTATCCACATCATTGTAGAATTCTTCCAATTAATTCACCTCCTATTAATTATCCCTTATAAAGTATACATAGAAAATAGTAGCCTTGTCCAATACATATAATTAATACTATTTTATGTATTGATAAACTTTGTTAATAAAAAAACATCTCATAGGTATTCCTACCTGTGAGATGTTAAATGTTGACTTTCTACAAAAATCGGGTGGTAGTACCCGGTCAATGTCATCAACTTAAGAGATAAATTTTTATGTAATTTCTTTAATTTAGAATCCAGTTCCCGAAAAAAATTTTAAAGGTTATTTTTCAGGTAGATAAAAAATAAATTATTTTAGTAAGTATACA
>JMBX01000248.1_pt1 | contig 14519 bp, 28 predicted proteins | sample 616521 | NCBI WGS metagenome assembly JMBX01 (sample SAMN02727906, study PRJNA239997) | anaerobic digester metagenome | biome: anaerobic digester; isolation source: mesophilic anaerobic digester inoculated with municipal waste water sludge... | place: Germany: Bielefeld University, CeBiTec ...
GTTTACATCTTCTTCTCCAGTATCTTCCTCTACAATAACTTCTTCATCTGGATTATCAGTCTCTTCAGTGCCTGTTTCTTCTTCATTTATTTCATCGTCTTCAGTAGAAATAGTTTCCTCCTCATCTTCCTCTGAAGTTTCATCTACTGTTTGTTCTTCTGATACTTCAGTTTCTTCTTGTTGTTCCTCTGATATATCATCTTCTTCTGCAATTACATCATCAGACTCTCCTACAATTTCTGTCTGTTCTAATTCATTAGCATAAACATAATCTGCTGCTATAGGTCCTACCATCTGAATTAACAATGCAAATATCAGTAATAGCGTCACTCTATATTTAGTTGTTTTAAAAAAATTCCAACTTATCTCCTCCTTTGTTTTATTTTTATATATATTTCTTCCATACTATATTTTATCTTGATAACTACTATCACTGATATATACTAATTGCTGTAATATACCATCTTTTTTTTGTTGTTTTGTAGAAATTTGCATAAAAAAAACAACTCCATCCTTTGATAAAGCTGTTTTTTTATAAAATCTATATCTTTTTTTTCTATTGTAATCAATTCTATCCCATGTACTGGTATATATGACTTTTCTATAAATTCTCCTTTTATCTCTCTATATTCGATGGTTATCTTTGGCTTTGAAACTCCTTGTAAATATCCTATTTCTTCTTTTGTCATATTTTCTGGAGCTCCTATTTTTAGCCATTGATCAAATACTGAACCATTTTCTCTATTTAACTGGTATCTGGTGATTTTATAATTGCCAAATAGCCCCTTTAGATTGATTCCTATCTGTTTTTCTGGTATTACCTCATATATCTCATATCTTTTTTTTATTAGTCAGTGCTGAGGTGTCACCCTTTGAAAATAATTGATCAAAGTATGCATAGTTATACATAAGTATTTGGAAGTTATTATCATTTTAGTAATTATATAGTCATCACCTTGCTTAACTATTTCTTCTCCCAGTTTGTTTAAAAGATAATAGCCATAATAAGATGCTTTTTTTAACCCATCTTTATTTATTAATCCAAAGCCACCATGGAAATGAGGAGATTTTAGTTTTTCTTCTTCAAATATATCTGTGAATACCCAATATCCTAATGAATCTGCCTTATTTATATTCTGCAACACATTTTTAACTATAAATGTGGATACATAGGATGTATCATGTATTAAATTACCTAAAGATGATGAAGCGTTCCACTCTGTTATATGGAGTTCAGGCTTACGGTTTAATATACTATTTATCTTATCCCTTACTTGACTAATAATATTAAAGGTATGATCTTTATCATGATAGACTTTCTTTATTTCTGCTACATCTGGTACTACTTTGTTGTTTATAAAATCATCATATATTTCCTCTATCTTTTCTATTGGTATATATTCAGGATATATATGTATAGATACAAAGTCCAATGAAATTCTATTAGTATCACAATATATTAAAAAAATCCTCTAACCAATTACTTCCTATTACAGAACCATGGGTTACTGCTGGGCCTCCTACTTTTAATTCTTTAGAAATAGATTTTATAGATAAAACTGTTTCTCTAAAAATTCAAAATATTCTTCTTTACTTCCAGCCCAAAAAAAACATACTGAAATTCTGGCTCATTCCATACTTCAAAGTACCATAAGCTTACTTCTTCTAAGCCATATCGATTTATACAATGTTTTATAAATTCCTTTACTAAATCAGTCCACAATCTTATGTCTTTGGGAGGTGAGATATTTCCTTTCCACCAGAATATAGTTTCATCTGACCTTTTTAATTCAGATGGCATAAATCCTAATTCTACAAAAGGTTTAATTCCCACTTCCATAAAAAAAATCAAATAATTCATCTACATAGGTCCAATTATAGGATATATTACCTTCTTTATCTAAATTATATATCATCATTTCATCTGTAAAATTCCATGAAATCTAATATATTCAAATCCAATTTCATCTTGCAATTCTCTAAGTTGCTTTTGCACATTAGCTCTTAAACCTTCTGCTGCCCTTCCCATGGTAGTTAGTTTTTTTTCCAATAAGGCTTATAAGTAAATATTTCTTCTTCATTTAAAGCAACAGATATCATTTGTCTATTGACGCCTGTTAAATAATTATCTTTTAACCCAAATTTAGGATCTAAATGTGTAAATAATTTTTCTAAACCATGAGTTCTGTCTACATCCAAATATGTCTTACTCTTAACTTTATCCTTGTCCATTTTTTTCATTTATACTTGATTCTATAAAGTTTTTTTTCCCTATATTCTGTAGGAGTGAGATTGTAATTTTCTTTGAATAATTTATTAAAATAATTGGTACTGGAAAAACCACATTTAAGTGCTATATCTGTAATTGTTTCATTAGTAGTTATTAATAAGCTAGTAGCTTTATCTAATCTAATGATATTTATATATTCTTGGAAAGATATACCCATTTTACCTTTAAAAAAAAGTGAGACAAATAATATGGACTTATATGTTCTCTACTTGCAATCTCTTTTAGAGTTATCTTTTGTTCAATATTCTCATTTATATATGTTACTATTTTTTTCAAGTCTATAAATGTCATTATCTGTTGCTATGGTTTTTACATCCTCAATTAAATGATAATCAAATCTATTGACCAAATATGCTCCTAATAAATTTAACTGGCTTCCAATAATTAATTTATAGCCTTCTCTCTTTTTATTTGTCTCCCAAGCTATTTTAGCTAAAAAGCTTCTAAGTATGCCAAAGGCTTCTTCCTCTTTTTCTCCAGCTACTAAAGAGTTGCATTTAAAATACATATTGGAAAACCTAGGATATAATCTATCATAATATTCTGGATTTATTTGTAATGCCAAGACTATATTTTCTTCTTGGGTTCTACTTGTATTATGTACTTCTTTACTATTTATTAGTATCAAGTCATTTTCTTTAAGTAAATATAATTCACTTCCTATTCTTAATTCAATAGAACCTTTTAAAATAAACAATATCTCTAATTCATTATGCCAATGCATTTGTATTCTATTTACACTATGTAAAAATACTTTTAATGGCAATCCTTCCTCACTTCTTATAAATTCATAAAACCCAGGCATAATTTTCTCCCCTTAGTTTATATTGATAAGCTTTTTTTTCTTTAGCTCTGTTTTTATAAATAATTACCCATAAAGTCCAGCACTTAACATTTTATTACATTATATTATAAAAGGACAGAAAAACAGGTTCTCTCACCATTAATCTGTCCTTTTTCTTATTTAGTGTCAAAATAAATTAGAATATTGTCTCATAAATATATTTTTATTCCAAATCAAAGGTAACTTGATTTTTATTTACTATATCTTCTTCTATGGCTTTTTCTTCTAAGAAACACCTTCTACATAGTGGCTCATATTCCTTTAAAGCTCCTATTACTACTCTTTCTCTATCTTTTGTCTTCCTATGGCTAACCCAGGCATCTGTTCCACATTTTACGCATACTGCATGATGTTTATATAGATAATCTGCTATGGGCATTAATTCTTTGACTATTTCAAAGGGTTGTCCTGAAAAATCCATATCAAGTCCAGCTAAAATCACTGTTACGTCATTTTCTAAAAATTTGTTAATACCCTCTACTATTTTTTTTAATTCCACCACCTAAAATTGTATCTCATCTATGGCTATTACATTAGGATTTCTCTTTACAATATTCTAGAATGTCATCTATACCGTCTACTAATACAGCTTGTAATGATGTATTATCATGGGTTACTATTTCTGAATTTGTATATCTTGTATCTACTGATGGCTTAAATGCAATTGTATTATATCCTGCAATAGCAAATCTTTTTATATCCTTTTCTAAACTAGATGTCTTTCCTGAAAACATTGATCCTGTATGTATAATTAATTTTCCTTTATATTGGTGCATTAGTCTACCTCCTAAATTACTTTTAGCTTATTTATTATACCATGAAATTACTTTTTTTTAAAATTTAACTTTAATTAATAATTTCACCAAATATGCCACCTTAGAATAAGATATATATTATAGATTCCTGTCCAGGAGGGATAAGATGGAGAAAAAAAAGATTGTAGAGAATAAAAATTTAAGGTATTACCTATCATACTCTAGAAGAAGAAACTGAAGCATTAAAAGATATAAATTTAGACATTTATAATAACGAAATTATAGGGATTGTAGGCCCTAGTGGCTGTGGCAAATCTACATTACTTTCTATAATTTCAGGTTTAATTAAACCTACAAATGGTCAAGTAAAGGTAAATGGCAAATTAGTAGATAAGCCGTTGAAAAATATTGGATATATGTTTCAAAGTGATCAACTGTTTGAGTGGAGAAATATCTTGAATAATGTGGTTATTGGTCTAGAAATACAAGGAAAATTAAATAAAAAAAATCCTTAGAAACTGCTAAGGATATGCTAATCAGCTATGGATTAAAGGATTTCATCTATTCTTATCCTTATCAATTATCAGGTGGAATGAGACAGAGAGTAGCTCTTATTCGTACTTTGTTATTGGAGCCGGATTTACTTCTATTAGATGAACCTTTCTCAGCTTTAGACTATCAAACTAGACTAGCTATATCCGATGAAATAGGCATTATTTTGAAAAAAAGAAGAAAAAAAACCGCAATTATGGTAACTCATGATATTGCTGAGGCCATTAGTTTATCAGATAAAATAGTGGTCCTCAGTAATAGGCCTGGTACTATTAAGGAAGTTATTGATATTAATTTAACTTGCCAGGGAGAAAAATCTCCAATTAAATGTAGAGAAGCTCCAGAATTTAGACATTATTTCAATAAGATATGGAAGGAGCTAGATATACATGTATAAAAAAAGATATTTCTAAAAATCATCAAGATTTTTTTTACAATCTGTTAAAAAAAAGAAGGCGTTCAATATTAATAGCACAAATAAGTTTATTAATTATTGGAATAGCATTATGGGAAACTGCTGCACAACTAAAATGGATAGATACTTTCCTTACTAGTAGCCCATCGGCTATTTGGAAACTTTTTATTGAATATACCCTACATGGTAAACTATTTCATCATGTAGGAATATCTGTACTAGAAACCTTAGTAGGTTTTTTTTGCAGGAACAGTATTAGGCCTAATTGTAGCTATTGGACTATGGTGGTCCAGTTTTTGGGCAAAGGTATTAGACCCCCCCTATCTAGTAATATTAAATAGTTTGCCTAAAACAGCTTTAGCACCAATAATAATCATTTGGGTAGGAGCAGGATATTCTGGCATTATAGTTACTGCAGTCTCTATTTCAATTATCGTTACAATTATGAATATGTATGATAGTTTTAAATCCATTGATGAGGATAAGATAATGTTATTAAATACCTTTGGTGCTACAAAGTTTCAGATATTGAGGAAGCTAATCCTTCCATCATCTATACCTAGCTTAATTAATACTATAAAAATAAGTATTGGTTTATCTTGGGTTGGAGTAATTGTAGGAGAATTTTTAGTTTCCAAGGCAGGCATTGGATATTTAATAGTATATGGTGGCCAAGTCTTTAAGTTGGATATTGTTATGATGGGAGTTGTAGTTTTAGCTTTAATTTCTGCATTGATGTATAAAGTTATTTCTATAATAGAAACTAAATTTATTAATTGGAGAGAATAACGAAAAAAATGGTCAAACTTTTATTTAAGTTTGACCATTTTTATAACCTATTCAATTGGTTTATCCTTATTATTTTTGATATATATATTAGCAATTTGTATACCTTTAATCATTAACCAAATCATCAATATCTGTTTTAATACTGTGACAATAACAATACCAATTTGTGTAAAAGTAAATATTCCCATTTGGGGGGGAAAGGCATCTACATTTATATTCATTTTATTCTCCTTTTTGATTATTTATACTCTACTATCTCTATTGTCTCTATCCTTACTTCTTCAATAGGCTTATTGCTTCTAGGTTCTACTTCTACTGATGCTATATCATCTACCACATCCATACCTTCAAATACTTGACCAAAAACTGTATGGTTGAAATCTAGCCATGGAGTACCACCTAATTCTTTATAGGCTTTAATTACTTCTTCAGAAAATCCACCCTCTTCTCCTATGGATTCCATTTTTCCAATTAAACTTTCGTCAACTTCATCACTTTGTACTATGAAAAATTGACTTCCATTGGTATTAGAGCCTGCATTTGCCATGGAAAGTGAACCCCCCCTTAAATTATGGTATTTTGGATCAAATTCATCTTCAAAGGCTTCACCCCCCCAAATACTTTCTCCACCCATACCAGTTCCAGTTGGATCTCCACCTTGTATCATAAAGTCCTTAATAACTCTATGAAAATTATTCCATCATAGTATCCATCTCTAGCATGGGTTACAAAGTTTTCAACTGCCTTTGGAGCTACTTCAGGAAATAACCTAACTTTAATATCACCATGATTTGTCTTGATTATTGCTATTTCTTCTCCTCGTTTTGGTTCTTGTAATTGTTCTAAATTCAAATTAATTCCTCCCTGTTCTTTGTTTTCTTCTATTTCTTTCTTACATCCACCTAGTGCAATTATTCCGATAAATAATGCCATTATTATGGTGATTCTTATATTTTTTTTCCTTTCATTTTTCCACCTCTATTTATATTCATCCTTTTAGAGTTCATCATCATCTAATATTACTTTATAAATTCCTTCTATTTTATAAATATCATCTAATAAATTATTTAAATCTACATTATGAGGGGGATTTTATTGTAAAATGAATTTCTTCTTTAATATTTTCTTCCATTTCTACGCTTGAAATAGATATGTCTTTAATGCTTATATCATATTCTCCAAATACTGTTCCAACTTCTCCTATAAGCCCTGGCCTGGCTTTGCACACTACTTGAAAAACCTTAAATCGCCTTTTTTAAAAGAATTCTTTCAAAACTTCTTGCATTTTTTTAAGAAAAAATAGAACTATAGCTGTAGTAGTAATAGCTCCTAAATAATAACCATTTCCAACTGCCAATCCTATACCTGCACAAACCCATAAGCTAGCTGCTGTTGTTAATCCTTCAATATTATTTCCCGTTCTTAAAATAGTACCAGCACCTAAAAATCCAATTCCACTGACTACTTGAGCTGCTATCCTAGATGGATCAGCTCCAAATTTATAGCTATCTACAGAAACCATCATAATAAGTGTTGATCCTATGACTACTAATATATGAGTCCTAAATCCTGCTGGTCGATTACTAGATTCCCTCTCTAATCCAATAAGTCCACCTAATATAGATGCTAGTATTAGCCTTGAAACAATGACTAAGTTACTTACCATAAAATCACACCCTACCACTGATTATAATGAATTTTTTCTTCATCATACCTATTAGATGATTCTCTGTCCTTCTGTTTATTACCAACTACAACAATGCCTATTGGCAATATATTGTCCGGTAATTTTAATACTTTCTTTGTATTGTTAATTAAATCTTCCACATCATATATTCCACACCACACTGCCCCCCCTAAACCTAGACCATGGGCTGCTAAAAGCATATTTTGTATTGCTGCTGAAGTATCAGAAATAAGAAATCCTCTGTTTTTCTGCTTATCCTTATCTCCACAAACTACTATGGCAGTGCCTGCATCTATAATCATTTTAGCATAAGTATGGTAATCCTTAATTTTTTTTCAAGGATTTCTTTATTTTGTACTACTATAAACTCCCAAGGCTGACGATTATGAGCAGTAGGTCCTTGAAACCCTGCTCTCAATATGGTGTCCAGTTGTTCTTCACTTATGATTTCTCCAGTAAACTTTCTAATACTAGTCCTAGTCATTATGCCATCAATAATATTCATTTATCTTACCTCCAATTAGTCAATTTCTTCCATATAAAAGCTTTTTCTTAAAAAAAATAATAAAAAGTCCAGATAATACTATACCTTTAACAATACTAGTACTACTTATACTCCACCATACACCTGACAAACCTAATGTAGTATATCCTGAAAGTATTATAGCCATAGGAATTCTAAGTCCATTTAAACTAACTCCTACAATTGCAGGAATTAAAGTTTTACCTAATCCATTAAAGGCTCCTGCTGTCCCTATTTCTATACCCATGAAAAATTGGATAATCCTAAAATTCTCAAGTATCTAATTCCTTCTTCTATGGCATAGGGATCATCTGGAACAAATATTTTAAACAAGAGTTTTGCACCTATGGTCAATATTAATGTAGCAATAAGACCTATGGTTCCTACAATTTTCATGCCTGTTTTGTATCCTTCTTTTATTCTATCATATTTTTAGCTCCATAATTTTGTCCTATAAAAGCAGAAATAGCAGCAGAAAAACCTTCTGATGTCATCCAAGATAAAGATTCTATTTGAGAACCTACAGACTGTACAGCTATTGGAGTAGAGCCAAATCCTGCTATAATTCTAGTAAGTATCATTCCTATACCTGCATGGGCTGAAGTTTGTAAAAATGCTGGAAATCCTAATTTTATAATTCTCTTTATATAATCCATTTCTGGATTCTTAAATATCTTTACATGGGAATATAGAGTTTCATTTCTTTTGCCTATAATTACAAATGTAATAGATACTATAATCTGTGCTATAACAGTAGCACTTGCTGCCCCCCCTTTTATTCCAAAACCCCCCCTTATAGGCCCTATACCAAACATCAATAAAGGGTCAAGTACCATATTAAATACTAAACCTATTGCATTTACCTTAAAGGGTGTTATACTATCTCCTGAACTATTTAAAGTTGTTGAAAATATTGGATTCATAAAATAAAATGTCATTCCAAAGGATATTATCTTTAAATATTCTATAGCCATATTGAAAACATCTAAATCATCGATATTAAAAAAAATCCTATAATATTATACCTGAAAAAGTATAGAAACAATGAATATAATATTGCAATGAAAAAAATCCAATTGTATTCCATTGGCAATAAAATTCTTAGCTTCTTGAATTTCATTCCTACCATAGGATTGTGCCACACCTACTCCTACACCTATTTGAGAAATCAAAATTAATCCTGCACCAAACCACATGAAAAATCCTGCAGTTCCTGCAGCAGCAACAGCTTTAGTACTTAGTCTGCCTAACCACATTATATCTGTTAAATTATATGCCATTTGAATAAAAGATGTACCCATTATAGGTAAGGCTAATTTAGTTATGGTTTTAAATATATTGCCTTCCGTTAAGTTTAAATTTTTCGTCATTTCTATCTCCTTAAATATAATGTAATATATTTCGTCATTCTAAATATATTACATTATATTATGCAAATAATCAATATTATTTACTTATTTCTTTATTCTAATGTATATGACCATATGTTTCGGATTTGGTCTTTGATTCTCTCATAGCTCCATGACTTTTTACTTCGTTCTATACTATTGGAATCATTGATAATAAAGTTATCATCTTTATCTATACCTACAACTAAAAGCATATGCCCTACAGATGTAAAGTCCCCTTCTTTAACACTAATTATCAATGGCCTTCCCTTAGATAATTCTCTTTTCATTTTATTTTCATCTAAAGGTATTTCATTTCCAATTATTCCAAATTTTTTTTACAACCTTCTGTCATAAATTCCCAGCTTGTAAAGTTGTCAACGCTAACAAATCCTCCATCATAGCTTGCCTTTGCCATTATATCTGGAGTTACTAAACTATTGTTTTTTAGTCCAGATATGGCCATAGCCATACTAGTAGGTGCACAACCTGCTAAACCAATAATGCTATCACCATATTCTTCATATCCCCCCCATCTTTTATCCCACTGTAAATATAGAGGATACTTTCTGTTAAGCTCTACACTCTCTTCCTTAGTAATCCTCTTATTTAAAAATTTATCTCTTTCTGAATAACTACTAACAAAATCTATTGTTTCTGGATTTCTAAATATTAAATCAATTAACTCCTCTGGATATTCTTCCTTATTACTTAAAATATCATAAAGACTAAATAAACTATCTTTATCTAATATATCTACCATATTTTCTAGTTTGTCCATATTTTCTTTTGTATCGACCATTGATTTTAAGTCATTTATATTTATCTGATTATCTAATTTTGTATTGATACTTTTTAATGCATCTATATGTAGATTATGTTTTTTTGATTTGCTTCACTGCAAAAATTATAAGTAATAAAAAAAATAATCCTTTTAATAAGTCTTCTATATCTTCTCCAAAATCTCCTAGGTTTTCTCATAAAAGTCCCTCATTTAAAGTATATTTTAAAAAGCTGTGAAGTGGCTCACAGCTTTTTGTTTCTTTGGAGTAAAGTAGTTTTAAGCTAGATGGAACATTATGCCTAAAAAAATGTGTAACACTTGCTACTAATACAAATATATGCCAAATCGCATGGTTATAAGGGATTTTTTTTAACACTGTAAAATATAGTTCCAAGGGTATATAATATGCCACCGCCTAATATCCAATAAAAGAAGTTTATAGAAGTAGCATTTATAATATGTCTTATTGGAATTATAGCTATCCACCCCCCCATGCCTATATAAATAATCAAAGATAAGGCTTTGTATTTATCAAATTTCCCAAAGGTTAATATCTTAAAAACAATCCCTGATACTGCTATAGTCCATATTCCTACTAATATTATTATCCTTAATTTCCCTTGTAATGTTAAAAGGGCAATAGGAGTATAAGTTCCTGCTATAAATAAAAATATAGAGGAATGATCAAATACTCTAAGAATTTTTTTTGACTTTATCTATAGTAAAACTATGATATAAAGTAGATGATAGAAACATTAAGATAATACAAGCTCCATAAATACTAAAGGAAACAATTGACGGAACACTTCCCTTTTTTTTATGGCCATTATTAATAAAATAGTCAATGCTACTATTCCAAAAAGTACACCTATTCCATGGGTTATGCCATTAGCAAGTTCCTCTTTTTTTGTATATCTTTTCCCCCCCACTTATATCCCTCCAATTAAATATTTATCTTTCTTCTCCTTGATCTGTTAATATCATTGGTCCATCCTTTGTTATAGCTATAGTATGTTCATATTGGGCTGACAATCCTCCATCTATAGTTCTAGCAGTCCAACCATTAGAATCAACTTTCATCTTATATATCCCTGTATTTATCATAGGCTCTATAGTAATTACCATACCTTCCAATAATCTTGGTCCTCTCCCTGGATTTCCATAATGTAATACTTGTGGATCTTCATGCATATCTTTGCCGATGCCATGACCTACAAAATCCCTAACTACAGAAAATCCTTGAGACTCTACATAACTTTGTATAGCATGCCCAATATCTCCCAATCTATTTCCTATAACCGCTTGTTCTATTCCTAAGTATAATTGATTTTTTAGTTACTTTTAGTAATTTATCCCCCTTCTTCAGAGATATTTCCTACTCCATAACTCCAAGCAGAATCTGCCAACCAACCATCTAGATTTACAACCATATCTATTGTAACTATATCTCCATCTTTTATAGTTTCTTCCCTAGGATATCCATGGCATATTTCATCATTTATAGATGCACAAGTGGCATAGGGATATCCTTGATATCCTTTTTGCTCTGGATATGCACCTCTTTCCTTAAGATATTCTTCTACAAAGTTATCTATCTCCATAGTAGTAATACCTGGTCTTATAATCTTGGCAATTTCTTTATGTACCTCTGCTAAAAGTTCCCCTGCTTTTTTTTCATCTTTTGAATTTGTTCTTCTGTCTTAATTATTATCATATATTTCTCCCTTTCTTTGTGATTTACTTTTTTAGTGAATATTCTTTTAATATATTTTTGAATTCTCTATTATCATACAGGCTTTTAAAATCTTTATCCCTTTCTACCCAAAATATTATGGAAGGATTTAATAATAATGATTTTCTAATATCTTTAATGGCGAGCTCTGATTTTTCTAATATGGCATAGCAGCAAGCACGATTATAATATAGGTCTTCTGCATATGGGTTCTCACTAATTCCTTTAGTTAAAATATCTATGGATCTTTTATATTCCTTTTCTTCAATATATATAGCAGAAATATTTAAATATGTAACATGATAATTTTTATTGTATTCTAAAGATTCATAGTAAAACTCAAGAGCATTTTCATTATCCCCAAGTCTTTTATATACAACTCCCATATTAAACAAGGATTTATAATATTGTGGATTAATTTCTATGCTTTTAGATATCATTTCATAAGCTAAATCATATTCCCCTAGTTCTTCATATAAGGAACCTAAGTTATTATATGCAAAATATTCATTAGGAACTAATTCAATTACTTTTTTTATATAGTTCAATAGCCTTTTCCCTATCACCTATTTTATCATATAGATTAGCAGCAAAATAATAGGCCCTATCATACTCTTCGTCTTTTTCTATAGCTTTATTATAATATTCTAAAGCCTTATCTTCATTACCTAATCTTTCTTCTATAATTGCTATTCCATAATATGCTCCTGGATTATCTTCATCTATTTCTATAATCCTTTCATAAATTTTAATAGATGCTGAATTCATTTCTAATTCATCATAAATTATAGCAATATTAAATAAAATATTTATGTCTTCTTCTTTATTACTATTAAACTCTAATGCCTTTTTATAAAATTGTATAGCTTTTTCTTTTTTTTCCGTCTAAATAAAAATTTTCAGCTAGTACAATATAATTTTTTTCTTTTTTTGTTCCTCTCTATGTCTATCTATCATCATTACACCTCAAATTTAGTATATACTATAGTTTATCATAAAACCATAAAAAAAAGTAGAGGTTATTTATTCCTCTACTTTTAATACTCTTATGGAGTTTAATATGGCAATTATAGATACTCCTACATCTGCAAAAACTGCCTGCCACATAGTTGCTAGCCCTAATGCTCCAAGGGTTAGTACTATTAATTTTAAACTTAAGGTAATTATTATATTTTGAGTTACGATTTTTTTTCGTTTTTCCAGCTATTTTTATACCTGTAGATATTTTAGAAATCTCATCAGTCATTATAACAATATCTGAAGCTTCAATGGCAGCATCAGAGCCTAAGGCTCCCATTGCGATTCCAATATCTGCCCTTGCCAAGGCAGGAGCATCATTTACACCATCACCTACAAATATGACCTTTTTATCTTTTCTCTTTTTCTTTAATATCTCTTCAAAGATTTCTACTTTATCCTGAGGCAATAAATCACCATATACCTTATCAATTCCAGCTATATCTCCAACCTTCTCCACTATTGTACTATTGTCTCCTGACAACATAATAGTTTCTCTAATTCCCATCTTTTTCAATTTTAATAAATCTTCTACTACATTATCCTTTAATTCATCTGAAACTATTATGGTACCAATATGTTCATTTTCCCTTGCAATATAGACTACTGTTCCAATGGATTCTTCTTCTATAACTGAAATATTATTATCCTTTAATAATGATTTATTTCCTACAAGTATTTTTTTTATCATCGATATAAACTTGAATTCCCTTACCAGAGATCTCCTTATAATTTTTTTATATATTCTTTATTTACTTCCTTATTATATGAATCTAAAATTGATTTTCCAATTGGATGATTAGAATAAGCCTCACCATATGCAGCCAACTCTAATACTTCTTTTTCACTAAATCCTTTATAAGTCTTTATTTCAGTTGCTTTAAAGGTTCCCTTAGTTATGGTACCTGTTTTATCCAATACTATTGTATCAGCATAATTTAATGCTTCTAAATAATTGCCACCTTTAATTAATATCCCTTGCTTAGATGCCGCTCCAATTCCACCAAAAAAATCCTAATGGAATAGAGATTACTAAAGCACAAGGACAAGATATAACTAAAAATACGAAGGCCCTATAAGCCCAATCACTTAATTGTCCCCCAAAAAAATAAAGTTGGAATAATACTAATACCTAAGGCTATAAATACAACTACTGGTGTATAATATCTGGCAAACTTAGTTATAAAGTTTTCAGTTGGTGCCTTTTTACTAGATGCATTTTCTACTAAATCCAATATCTTAGAAATAGTTGATTCCTTGAATTCTTTATTTACCTTAATCTTTAATAACCCATGATTATTTACTACACCAGAGAATATATTATCTCCCGTTCTAATAGTTCTAGGTACACTTTCACCAGTAATATTAGATGTGTCAAGAGTAGATTCTCCTTCTACTACTATGCCATCTAATGGAACTTTTTCTCCAGGTTTAACAATTATATAATCGTCTACGTGAACATCTGAAGGGTCTACTACTAGTACTTTATTGTCCTTTATTAAATTTGCATAATCAGGTCTAATATCCATTAATGATTTAATAGATTTTCTCGAATGATTAACAGCTAAACCTTGGAATAATTCTCCTACTTGATAAAACAACATAACTGCTACACCTTCTGGATATTCTTTAATAATGAAAGCACCAACAGTAGCCAATGTCATTAAAAAGTTTTCATCAAAGGGCACTCCTGCCACTAAATTTTTAATTGCTCTAATAATTACTTCATATCCAACAATTAAG
>JMBX01000249.1_pt1 | contig 14505 bp, 23 predicted proteins | sample 616521 | NCBI WGS metagenome assembly JMBX01 (sample SAMN02727906, study PRJNA239997) | anaerobic digester metagenome | biome: anaerobic digester; isolation source: mesophilic anaerobic digester inoculated with municipal waste water sludge... | place: Germany: Bielefeld University, CeBiTec ...
CGTTGCTACGTTTCCATTGTGGCTTTGATCCCGCTGCGCAAGAGTGGGGGGGTATAGCTGTGCAATCCAAGTTTGTGGCGGTGGGGGGCCGTTTGCCCTTGGGCCAAGGCCGGCGTGGGGCAATCGCTACCCCAATCTTACGCTAATACCGGGTTTGGGCCCCGGGGGGGTTAGAACTGCTCGCAGAGGGAAAAAGCGCTCAGGAGGTAATGGAACTTTTACTCGCCTCTGACCCGGGCCGGGAAAAACGCCAGGTGGGTATTGTGGACAGTAAGGGCAATGCGGCCACCTTCACAGGCGCGCAGTGCCACGATTGGGCCGGAGGAGTAACGGGACAGTATTATGCGGCGCAGGGAAACATCTTGGTCAGTGAGCAGACAGTGCGAGCTTTAGCGGACACATTTGAGTCCGATACCGGAACTTTAGCTGAAAGGCTGTTGGCTGCCCTAGCGGCGGGTCAGGCCGCCGGGGGGGCGATTCGCGCGGCAAACAATCCGCTTCTCTTTTGATTGTACAGGAAGGCGCCGGTTACGGCGGCTTTAACGATGTGAAAGTGGATCTCAGGGTTGATGACCATCAAAAACCCATTACGGAATTAAAGCGCATTTATGCCGTACACCAAGGGGGGGTTTTTGGCAAGAAAGAGTAAAGATATGATCCGGGCACACATTGCTCGGCGGCAAGCTGCGGGAGGAAAGGTAATATGAATACCGTTTTATTTGATTTAGACGGCACTCTGCTGCCCATGGATTTGGACTTGTTTACCAAGGCCTATCTAAAGAGTTGAGCCTCAAAGGTGCCGAAATCGGTTACGAACCGCGCCGCCTGGTGGAGGTCGTTCTGCAGGGGGCAGAGCTTATGGCTGCTAATGATGGCAGCATGACGAACGAAACTCGCTTTTGGCGCCTGTTCTTGAGTGCTTTCGGCGGGTCGGCGGCAGATCATAGTGCCGAATTCGATCGTTTTATCAAGACGAATTCGCCAGGGTTGCCAATGTGGTGGAACCAACGCCGCTGGCCAATCGGGCAGTGCAGCTGCTGAAGGAAAAAGGTTATCAACTAGTGCTGGCTACTGACCCCATTTTCCCCAGAGCAGCCATTCTGGAACGCATGCGCTGGGCGGGCGTCAATCCGGCTGATTTCAACCTGATCACAACTTATGAGGATTTTCATTACGCCAAGCCAAATTTAGCTTATTATCGCCAAATCCTGGAGATCATGGGGGGGCTCCGGCCCGAGAATTGCCTGATGGTGGGCAACGATGTGCAGCAGGATCTGTGCGCGGCCGGTCTGGGAATGGCCGTTTATTTAGTGACGGATGATATCATCAATGTCACCGGGGATGATTTCAGTGCATATGCCCACGGGGATCGGCAGGCCCTGCTTACTTATTTATCGGAACTGCCGATTTTAGTTTAGGGCGGCGTTACTGTTTGTTTCGATTACCCTGATCGCTTCTTCAACCGCCACTGTTACCGCTTCCGCGCACTTGGGGGGGTTAATACCCTCGTAACTGGGTGCCTCAGGCGGTCTATGGCCCGGTAGGTAACCGAGAATTTCCCGGCATAATTGGGTCTCCATTCTTGCGCTGAAGTTTCGGGCGATGTCCTTGCTGAGCGCCGTGCATTTCGCTTTGGCTTTTAGGTCTTCCGCTTCAGTTCTGCCTACGTAGACCCCCGGCAGCAGCAATGGCGCCGCAGAGTGCGCCGCAGACAGAACCACTGCCGGCTACTCCACCCCCCCGAAACCGGTCATGCAGGCCACGGGGGGTGTCTAGGCCCACTAGGCGGCAGACAGCCCAAAAGACTCCTTCGGCACAGTTAAAACCCGCTTCTCGTTTGGCGTGCATCTCTTTTAATACAGCAGATAATTCATTTGATTTCATGCCTCGGCCTCCTTGATGATGGATAATCAGTTCATTGATAGGTTCTGCCTCGGCCGTGCAAACACCTTTTTCTAAGGAACGGTACCATCAATATGGTGCAGATGCTGCATGCGAAGACTGTGAGGATGGGAGGAATTAAGTGATATGAATGCTGTTTTACGGACTATCCATGCTAGAAGTTCACTTCGTGTCTACAAGGATCGGCCAATCAGTCCGGAGCATCGAAAAACCCTGCTTGAGGCCACATTAAGGGCGCCGACCGCGGGGAACATGATGCTCTATTCAATTGTAACGGTCACGGAACGGTCTGTTAAAGAACGCTTAAGCGTAACCTGTGACAACCAGCCCTTTATAGCCCGGGCCCCGCTTATTCTGCTGTTTTTGGCGGATTACCAACGCTGGTTTGACTACTACCGCCAGAGCGGTGTACCCGAGTTCTGTGCCGCTGCGGGCCGCAGCTGGCAGGGGGGGCCGCGGCTGGGTGATTTGTTTATCGCTGTCAACGATGCAATTATAGCGGCCCAGACCGCCGTTATCGCCGCGGAGAGCCTGGGAATCGGCTCTTGTTATATTGGGGGGGACATCATGGAGAATTATGAGGTTCACCGCGAACTATTGAATCTGCCCGATTTCGCTTTCCCCATCACCATGTTCGTGCCTGGGCTATTACCCCGATGATTATCGGCCCAAGTACAGAGGGCGATTCGCCGAGGGCTTCATTGTCCATGACGAACAGTACGAAAGGCTCAACACGGAACGCTTGGCGGCAATGTTTGCGCCGTTAGAAAAGGGCTTTGTGGCCACTAACGGCCATGGGGGGGCAGAGAATATGGGGGGCAGCTCATGTATGCCCGCAAAACGGGCAGTACTTTCGCTAAAGAGATGACCCGTTCTATTGGAGAAGCGCTAAAACTGGCAGGGTGAAGGGGGGCGGGAGCGATGAATAATAAGCGCTTGATTCTTGTTATCACAACTTTACTGGTCATTTGCGTTTTGCTGTGCGGCTGTATCCGCAGTGGAGTGAGGATTGGCTATAAATCCCATTCTTGGGGGGGAAATAAGATGTCCGCATCGTTTATGCTGCTTTCCGGGTTTCAGACAAAGCGGATTCATCTAAAAGAAGGGGGGGACGTAATAACCTTTCAGTATGAACTGGTGCAGAAAGAAGGTGAATTAACCGCCGTTTCACTGACCCGGACGGCAATGAGGTACTGGATTTCCCGCGGGAACACGGGGGGCGAAAAAAAAGGCCGTGATTACCGCCGCCGGCAGGCACACCTTAAAGGTTAGCGGTGCGAGGGCTAGGGGGGGAAACTACAGTTTTGAATGGAGCAGTGATTAAAAAAGGCGTTCCCGGGAATTTAGCCGGTGAACGCCTTCATTTTTTATTCGCCGTCTTGACGATGCTTCTTAAGGTTCATGGCGATATTGGCCGCTACGCCCATAATTCCGATCGTAAATCCCACCAGGGTTACGGCATAGGCCACCATATTCAGCCAGATGGAGGTGGGAATCAACTCTAACACGATTCCAAAGACTGTCAACCAGCCTATAACCAGCAGGGTCCCCCCCCAATAAGCATCTGGCGTTTTGTTCTGTCCATTTTACTCCTGTTCCTTATACAGCCAGCAAGAGGCTGAATGTCCTTCCAATACTTCAAATTCAGGCGGCATTTCCACATCGCAGAGCCCCCCCTTGATTATCTGGGAGCAGCGAGGGTGGAAGCGGCAGCCCGCCGGTGGGTTCATAAGGCTTGGCGGTTCACCCGTCGGTACATCCTTAAATGCGGTCAAATTTGCCGCGTCCGGATCGGATGTTGCATCAAAAGCGCCTGAGTATAAGGATGTAATGCTTTTCGAGCAGTGCAGTCGTTGCGGACTTCTCGATTATCTTTCCGCCGTACATGGCGAAAATGCGTTCTGAGAAATAACGGACTGTGGAGAGGTCATGGGTAATGTACAGGATCGCCAAGTTGTGCCTCCTCTGCAAACCCTGCAGCAGTTGCAAAATCTCCACCCGCACAGACGCGTCAAGCATGGACACCGGTTCGTCCGCAATCAATATCTTCGGATCTAAGACCATGGCCCTGGCAATCACTAAACGCTGCTGCTGGCCGCCGCTGAGCATATGGGGGGGAAATTTCGGCAAAAATCCTCGATGGGGGGGCCAGTTTTACCTCTTCTAAGATCTGCCTGATCCTTCTTTTTGCTCGTCCTTATCTCGAATGCCGTTGATCTTCATGGGCTCTTCCAGAATGCGTTTGACGGACATGAAGGGCGGCAGGGCACCGTAAGGGTCCTGCTGGATATAACCGATGTTGGAACGGTAGTACTTCCAGCCTTCTTTATCAAACGACGTTAAGTCCTGATCTTCGAAAAAAAATCTTTCCCTTTGTGGGGGGGGATGCAGCCCCAGAATCGTTTTAGCCAAGGTCGTTTTCCGCATCCGCTTCACCGACAATGGATACCGTTTCGCCCTCGTACAGATTAAAGGTGACACCATCCAAAGCGCGTACATCACCGGCTTTGAAAAGCCCAACCGCCGCACTTCAAACCAGGTGTGCAGATCTTCGATTTGTAAGACCGGCTTTAGTTCTTCGGGTTGATCTTGTGGCAAATTCACAGCTAGACTAGGCATGTTTCACCTCTCCTGTCTCGTCATGTAACCAGCACTGCACTGTTGACCCATCTTCCAACAATGTTGTCTTGGGAGGGGGTAGAGCATTTGCTGAACCTCTTGTCACACCGGGCAGCAAAACGGCAGCCCTGGGGAGGATTAATCAAGGAAGGGGGGGTTGGCCCGGTATGAACTCCAATTCCTTGTCTTCTCGCAGGGTGGGGAGCTGGCCATCAATTTTGCGAATAAGGATGGTGCGCGTCCGTGTAAAAGTGCTGTGCCGAACTTAATTCAATCATCTCGCCGGCATACATAACCGCAACTTCATCGGCCAGTTCGCTTGCAGTGCCGATGTCATGGGTAATCAGGATGAACGTTGTGTGAATTTCGTGTTTGATCCGCTTCAGCACGTTCATTAGATTGGCCTGGGTAAGCAGGTCCAACGCAGACGAGGGTTCGTCAAGGATAACGAGCTTGGGGGGGTTGGACGCCAGCGCCATGGCAATTGTTGCCCTTTGACGCATTCCGCCGCTGAGCTCGAAGGGGGGGTACCGCTGGAGAAAATCAAGGGGGGGCAAACCGACAATTTGGAAAACGTCTCTCACACGGGCGCCCGCTTGCTGTTTGGTGATCTTTTCGTGAATCAAAAGAGGTTCTGTAAGCTGATCTTCAATTCGGATCACCGGATTTAATGAGTTCATCGAGGCCTGGGGGCACCATGGCAATATTGCTCCAGCGAATTTCTTTGCGGAATTTTTCATCATCATACTTCATGATATCCTTGCCGTCAAATATGACACTACCTGTGTAGGTTTCAATATTGCGGGGGGGCAAAAGGCGTAAAATAGCCTTTGCCAAGGATGTTTTACCGCAACCGGATTCCCCGACTACCGCTAGCGTTTTTCCCTGCTGCAGTTGGAAACTGACATCATCTACTGCCTGGACAGGGCCGCTTCTGGTGCGGAAATATAATTTTAGGTTTTGACATCAAGCAGAATGTTTTTGCTCATTTCTATAACCCCCCCTTAGACGTGGGTTGAATATCCGGTCAAGGGCAAAACCAAGCATTGCAAATCCCAGCCCGGCGAAAACCAGCAGCAGCGCCGGCTCAAGTACCCAATAGAAGTAGCCGTTGAACAATGCGCCGTTAGCATGGGCATCATTCAGCAGTTTACCCCCCCATGTAGGCAAAACCGGATCACCAAGACCGAGCACAGATAACGTTGCTTCTAGGAATACGAAAGCGGGTACCTGTGTGACAAACCCCGGAATCAAAACCGGCACAATTTTGGGGGGGATCATGTAGCGGAAAATGATTCTGCCGCTGCCAGCACCATAAGCCCTGGCCGCGTCTATATAGCCGGATTCTTTTACCTGGAGAAACATGGAGCGGTAGCTTAAAATGCCGGAACCGAAGATCCCCAGTAAAATAACTACACCCAAAATGGCCCAAATACTGCGGGAATAAAAGAGCCCCCACCATAATCAAAATGGGCAGCAGGGGGGTAGGATCATGACAATCTCGTTGATGCGCCTGATCAGCCAATCAACCCAACCGCCGAACCAGACTGAGGCCGCCGCTAATGTCATTGTCGTTAAAGAGGAGCCAACCGCGGCAACTAGGCCAAAAGCCAGCGCAACGGGTGTACCCCACAAAAGGGCAACCATGATATCTCGGCGGCGGTGGTCTGTACCCGCCAAACCGTGCAGTTGACCATAGACAATTAAGGATGCATCCAGTTCAGAACCATCTTCGAACAGCAATCCTTCCGTTACCAGTTTATAGGTGCCCTTTACCACTTTGTTCGGGTTTTTAGGATCGGCAAAAAGGGCAATCTCCGGCTGCACGTTCTTCAACCTGCGCAAGAGCTTGGTATCTTGTGAGATGCGGTAGGTTTCTTGACCGCGCACAGATAAATCCGCAATGGGTATCTCACGCCCATCGGGGGGGTGATCCATTTGATGGAAACATTAGGACGGGCATTCTTAAAAGCGGCAGTAAAGAAGACGGCCAGCTCGGATGGGAATCTGTCGTAATTATAATCAAATTCCAATATCGTATCGCAAGTGGATACCCGCCGCCCAGGTCTACAACGGTCTTTAGATGCGGTTCGTCTGTTGTTCTTAGAACGATTGTTTCGGGTCTTTTTCTTTGTAAAATAGTTGAACCAAGCGGGCCTTGCGTTCCGCGGCGTTTCCATCCAGACATTATCTCCGCCACGCCAGAGGCGAACCGCTTCACTGTAGGGTATTGTGATCAAAGCATAAAGTGCAAGCACCACCAAGAAGATGATGATTGCCAGCCCTGCCACAGCGGACGGGTAGTTCTTAATTTGCCTGAAAAGATTTCTGATTCCTGTCATGCTCTAGTTCCACCTCCGCCTAATTTGACTCTGGGGGGGTCAACCAAAGAGTAAATTATATCGAGTAAAAAGACAGTTAGGGCCAAGAGATACGCGTAAATCACAACGGTGCTCACAATTACAGGCGTATCAAAGAGATTGATCGCTTGCTGGGTCAAACGCCCAATACCCGGCCAAGCAAACACTGTCTCAAGCACGATTGCCCCTGTCCACAGTGTTATCAAAGTCAGGGCGAAGCTGGTAATGATGGTGGGCAGCGTAGGCCGCAAGACATAGCGACGTTCAATTGTTCTGTCTGATAAACCCTTGGCCTTCGCCATTTCCACATAGTCTTCGCTGGAATAGATTAAAAGAACGTCCGCCAAGAGTAAGAAGTAGAAAAATCGAACTGATCACCAAGGCGAGCAGTGGCAGAATCATATGCTTGGCAATACTCAGGGCCCTCGCTAGCGCGCCCTGGGGGGCGGGGGGGAGCGTCAATCATGCCACCAAAGGGAAGCCAGCCCAGTAAGGCGGCGAAAAGAAGAATGAGAAATATGCCGTAAAACCAAGCAGGCGCCGAACTTGTCGGTGCCATGGCGATGACAATTCTATCAAAAGCTTCCATAGCGGCGCGAGAGGAATAATGCTATGGAATAGCCCCGAAAGAGCATAAGTTGTCCGGTGGCCATCAAAAGAAGAGTGGGCGCTAAGCGTTCCCCCCCAGGATGTTGCGTATTTGACGTGACCCGCTGTCACTGAGAAGATATTCCGCGGATCCTAAATTCAAGGTGAGGCCGTTCCACAAATACTCAAAGCTCCTGACCATAAACGGGCGGTCCAGCCCTAGCTTTTCAATTTCAACCTGAACCTTGCTTGCTTCAAGCTCGCGTCTTTCCTGAAGCGTCAAGAATTGCATTTCCTGGTCGCCCGCAAGTTCCAAGGAAATTTTTTTTCCCTAATCTGGCCTTTGCGCATTTCATCCACATAGCCACCGCCATTTGCAATCAGAATGGCGAGGTAGACACCGATTACAACTGTAATGAGCAAGGTGGTTCCACGTACTAGGGTGTACTTGAATATGCGCCCAAAACTGCTGTTTCTGCGTTTGCGCGCTGAGACAGCAGGTTTTTGCGCCGTGTCTATATTTTGCATTTCCCATACCTCCCGATAATGATCTGGAACAGAAAAAGAGGAGGGCGTAGGCTATACGCCCTCCGCTTCTTAAATCTCGGGTTGTTATCCGCGACTCTTCCTACGGAAGCGTTACGAAGGTGTGCGAGCCGAAGGTCGCGCCGCCAACCAACGTCGGCAGGACAATTGCTTCGACCGTGTTGGAACCGGTAGGCAATTTAGCCGTATCGCTGCCGGTTAAGATGATTTCGAAGTGGCCGTCGGCAATTCCCACTGCGTAGCCACTGTAGGCTACCTGCCCGGTTGCATCTAGGATGATGTATTTGACTTCCTGGATGTGCTCCATGGCATAGGGTTCGCCCTTGAAGGAAATGTCAACCCGGAAAGCTACTGCTTCGCCGGCTTTGACGCGGCCTTCGCCAACAATCTCAACTTCAGCAATGCGCGGTTCATCAAACATTGCCCACTTGTCAGCGGGTTCGGAGTACTTCTCGTAGCGCTTCAAGTGTACCATTTTCTCGACCGGATAGGCTTTCTCAAGATACATGGGGGGGCCATTACCGATCCAGAAGTGGCCTTTTCTTGGTACCATTTCTTAGCATTGGCATAGCGTAGTGCAATTTCTTCTTCCGAGATGTACTGGCTTAGGAAGCTCTCGTATGGGAGGAAATTGGTTTCAATTGCTTTATCCAAATGCTTAGCAAGAATCGGCAGACTTGGGCCGGAGTGGTATCCGAGCCATTCTGCATCCAAAGTGTTAGCTTTAGATGCGGTGAAAGCCAATTCGCCGTTCATCTCGGCCATCATGCCCAGAACAAGTGTGTGCCAGGGGGGGCGGTTCCGTAGTTGTAGTAAACTGCGAAGATGTCGCCCAGGTTTTGTTCAGCATCGATGTACCAAGATTCGGAGTATACTTCATAGATAAACGGATCTTCCGACAGGATTCTCCAGCCGCGGGCATTGTCAATGGCAGATTTCAAGCTAGCTTCTTCTGCCGGGTCAAAAACCGGGCTTTCTTCGTAGCCGCGATCCCAACTCAGTACTGTTGGCAGCATCATATCACCGATGGTGTAGGGGCTGCCATCATGCCAGGTTACGTTTTCGAAGATGTCATCGCGATAGTAGATGACGCTCTTGCGAGGAACGGTCAGGCCTTCGGGATACTTCTCTTCCACAGTGATAAATCTCTGTACGGACGGATCCCAATAAAGGTTAGCATCGCCGGGTACTTCAATCTCAGGTACGAATTCAAGCGTTACCCAATCAGACTCAGGCGATTTCGCAACCGGTAACCCTTCTTTACGGTAACTTCCACCCGTTCGATTCTGTGGGGGGGCATATAGTTGCCTGTAAAGGGGTTGCTGATGAAACCACGATCGAAGGTGGCCCTTATTGGCAGCTGGTCAAAGGTCCAGTTGGAGCCGCCTACGGGGGTTCCAAGGTTCGACGAGTACTTGCTGTGCGCCAAGTGTTATTGTGCCACCGATCTCTTCGCCGCGACGCAGAGTACTGGGCCACAGGGCTGTACTGGATACGCCTTGCGCTAGGTCGGAAGCGACACTAACGTCAGCACGGCGGGGGAACATAGGAAATTTGGTCAACCGTGTAAATACGGGGGGGTGAGTCTTGGAACGCGAGTTCTAAGGCTCTCGAATAGAGTTCTTTTCTTTCTTCCATAGTGGTGAATCTCTTGTAGTATAGTTTTTCAGAGATTTCGTCTAACTCCGGAATTGGTTCCAGTGCCTGCCAGAGAGGTTGGCTCATGGTTCTTCTGGTATACATTTGATCGAAGATATGTCCTTGGTCTCTGTAAACTGCACCGGCACCCCAACCGCCAGTGTAGACATGCCATTTGCCTTCCCACGGATCGCCCATCATCCAGATCGGGGGGGAAGCCTCGGCACCACTTCTGTAATCCACTGTGGCCACGAAGCCGCATTTTTCCATTTGTTCGGCGAAATAGTCGCCAACGTCCATACGCTGGTCTTCGCTGCGAGCGAGGATTAAGATTTCAATGGGCTCACCGTTATAGTGCCATTTGCCGTTGACAAGCTCAGCACCGGCATTAAGCATTTCTTCAGTGATAATCCGTTTGCCTTCTTCAAAGTTGTAGGCGTACTTCTGCTCAAGGGCGCGCGCCGTTTCAACAACTCTGGAGTAGTCTACATAGGCGTTGTTCAACATATTGTACTTGGGCAGGGCTAAGCCGCCATAGAGTTCTTGTGCAATGTAGTCGCGATCAATGATCAAGTTTGACGCTTCGCGGATTCTCATAATCCCAAACGGATTTAGACGACCATCGGTGAAAGTTGGGCCTACCGGGTTGAACGTGAGTTCACTGTAGGAGCCAAATGTCTGATAATAGTCTAGGTTTGGATCGGCGAGAATGGTTGCGAAAGGAACGGGCTCAGATGATGTGCTGGTGTAGACATCAAGATCACCGGCTTGCAGGCGAGAGACAGCGGTGGTCACAGATGGCTCTTCCACGATAATGACTTCATCGACCCAGGTGGCTTTGCGCTTTTCTTCTGCCAAACCAGCGAAAGCCAAAGAGAAAATCATCACAAGGACTAGCCCGGCCAATAAACCGGTTCTTCTAAATGCTCTCATTAAACAATTCCTCCTTAAAATAAATTCCTCTGTCACAAGACAGTACCTATCGTACTTAGCTAAAGACTTGCTCATTTCGCGATATAACGGTGTCCCTATGTTTACGCCTCAATCACCACCCTTGCTGTTAAGTGAAATGGCTAAGCCTCCGCTGTTAACCGTCCGCAAGTGTAAATCGCACACAACGCCGGCGAGCGAATTAGGCCATTTGCACAGAAATTAGTACGCAGAAACCTACTATACTAATTCTTGTTAACTTGGCAAATTCCTGCTTAAAATAATATTAAACTATTGGTGAAGTGCATAAACTTTCTGTTTTCTGAAGACTTTTATAGTTATACTGGTAAATAAACTGCAAAAAAAAGGGGGGGCCGTTTTGGTACGAAAATCGCAAATCGCGGCGGAATTCGGGGCGAAATATACTGAATTATCGAAGCGTTTTAGGAAGAATTAATTAAAACGATGAAATTCCACTCGCTCCCAGCGTATTGGGCCGCATATGTTTGGGGGGGAATCCCTATTCTTAAAGGGCTAAATGTGCTAAATGATTGGCGCCAAGGCAAAGGGAAGAGGAAAGGGGGGGATATCATGGGCAGCAGGAAATACGATCGCCAATTGGGAATTCGAACAGTTGGATTAAGGGAATGGGATGGCAACAGTCAGTACAATCGTTATGAGGCAACCCCCCCTATGAGGCCCTGGACGCACTATTTCGCTATTATAAATTCAAAAAAAACCACCGCGTTGTGGATTTTGGCTGCGGCCGGGGGGTAGAGTGGCCTTTTACATTCATCGCCATTTCGCTGTGCCGGTGCTGGGTATTGAGGCCCACGACAGGACCTACGAAGAGGCTTTGAACAACAAAGCCGCCTATCGCCTGCGGGCCGGCCACATTCAGGCCCCCCCATCCGCCTTAAGTATGGTTTGGCGGAGCAGTACCGGATCAGGCCGGATGATAGCTGTTTTTATTTCTTCAATCCGTTTTCAGGTAAGATTTTCCGGAGCGTACTGGAAAATATAAGCGCTTCGCTGAAAGAATACCCGCGCACGGTGGATATAATTCTTTATTACCCGCTACCGGTATACAAAAGAGCCTTGCGGCACCATTCTTTTCATCAGATCAACAAGATCCGGGTTCCGGACGTGGAAGAACCCCCCAGGGAAAAATTCTTGGTATATCGCTGGGCCCCCGGGCAGATCGAAGAGGATGACTGAATAAGCGGGCGTTTTGTGTCAATCTCACATACACCCGGGGGGGTGAAGGCAATCGTACTTTGCTCCGGTGTTTTTTTTCGGTTCGTGCAGGACACGGTCCGCGGACGGACAATAATATCTTTACGCCGAAGGAAAACAGGGAACGGAGTGTGGCGATTTTGCAGCGTAATTTTAGCATACTATCTGTTATTGTCATGATCAGCTTGCTTGCCCTGGGTTGTTTAGGGGGGCAGGCACAGGCCAGTATACCGTTGCGGGTACAATCCGGGATCAGGGCGGCAGCGGTGTGGCGGGTGTAGTAATCAGATTCAAGGGGGCTAAAATTGACAATCGTGTCCGGACCGAAGCAGACGGCTCCTGGCGGTCGGGGCCCCCCCTTAGTGGGACGGTCATCGTTGCGCCCGAAGGCGATCTAATCTTTGAACCGCCATCGCGGCAGGTTCGAGGTGCGGAAAAAAAACGTGGATTTTGTCGTGCTGACAGAAAAGCCGGCCTACTTGGAAGGCTTTCTTACATTAGTACATAGTTTCTCAACGCCCGGTCGGGATGAGCCTTCTTTCGCCGCTCGTTGGCCCGATAAAATGGCGATTGGGCCGTGAAACTGCAGAGGCCCATCTGCAGGAGCAGGTGATCATATTTGATTCCGCACTGGAACCGTTTGAACAAAAGAGGATGCTGATGGCAGCGGGCTTTGAATTGGTGGACACAATTGAAATTCTCAATGCTCATCTTGTTCAAACGGAGGGGGGGCGAAAAAGGGCCGCCGATTTTAGCCGTCTGCAGGGGGATTATCTCCATTGATTATGATGCCCCAAGATCGGTAACGGGCAACGTTGTTCCCAATGATCCGGACTATCCACTGCAGTGGCAGTACCCCTTGATCCGCCTGCCGCAGGCGTGGTCCGCCGTAACGGGTGACCCTACCGTCCGAGTGGCGATTATTGACAGCGGTATCGATCTACAGCACCCGGACTTGGTCGCTAATCTGGATCTTAATTCAGCCGCCGGGTTTGTTAAGGGCGAACCGGGCGCGGATGATCTGCACGGCCACGGTACACACGTGGCCGGAATAATCGGGGCTGTTGCCAATAACAGCAGGGGGGTGTGGCCGGGGGGGTGATGTGGGAAGTGGAACTCATACCGCTCAAAGTTTTGGGTGCGGATGGCAGAGGTTCGGCCTGGGCGGTTTCAAAGGCAATTCTTTATGCCGCGGGCTTGGCTCCGGATCCGGAAGGCAGAGACAATGAAAAACCCGCCCATATTATCAACTTGTCTTTGGGAGGGCCGGCGTCGCCGTTGGAAGAACAGGCCATCGGGTTGGCGCAAGAGGCGGGCATGATCATGGTCGCGGCAACCGGAAACGACGGAATCGCATCTTTAGCTTACCCGGCCGCATATCCGCAGGTGATTGCGGTGGGCGCGGTTGGTGGCGGCGGAACTCCACATCTGGCCCCCCCCTATTCCAATTATGGGCCCGGGATTGACGTTGTGGCTCCGGGCGGCGATGGGGGGGTTAGGGAAGACTATTCAGATTGGATTTTAAGCACTTATCCCGGTGGCTATGGGCATTTAGCGGGAACATCCATGGCCTGCGCCCATGTGACCGGGGGGGTGATTGGATTAATGCTCGCTAACGGCATTGCAAAGAATGAAATAGAAGATATACTGCAGCGCACCGCCATGGAAATTGGGGATTCGCATTATTTTGGGAACGGCCTGATTCACGCCGCCTGGGCCGTTAACGGCGTAGACCGCATGCGGATTATACTGGGCAGCAGAGAGGACTATCGTATTAACGCAGTAAAAGAAATATCGCTTTCGCCTCAAGGCGGCGATTTTTCTATGCGGCTGCTGCCGGGCCGGCAGCAGTTGATGGCCTGGGTTGATGTTAATGGGAATGGGTCCGTTGATAGAGGTGATTATTATTGTGAAACTCCGTTACTGGAGATCAGCGGCGGACAAAAATGGTCATGGCGGGCCGCCCTCGAGGAAGTAAAGGACTTAGAAATGATTCAGCCGATTGAGCCTGTGCGAGTAATTGATTAGCCATCCGTTGCTACCACCAATGAAACGGGAAAATCGAGCGCTAAAGTCAAAGGTACCGTAAACGTGATTCCCCCGCAAAGAGATGTGGGAATTCGACCAAGAATACCAGGTGGTCAAGAAAAAGAACAGTGCTGTTGATTTTATCGGTATTCCCAATCTCTTCATTCATAAGGATGGCGGGGACAGAGAAATAATTAGGACGCTTCTGGAGGAAGGGCAGCTTGAATTAGAAGATATTCCGGCGGAAGGTTATACTTTTTCCGGTTGGGATGTGCGCAGCCCGCTCGATCCACCTTTTGATTTTGAAAACGATGAAGTGGATTCGGAAAACCCCCCCATCGTAATATCGCTCGAGGGACCGCTGATTATTACTGCCTACTTCGAAGCAGTTAGGGGGCTTATATTTCCGGTTCGTTTGAGGTAGTTCACAGCGCTCCAGTGTGAGAGAAGGCGATAGTGGGATGTTGCAGCCGAAACCAGCATACCCCCCTGAAGGGCGGCTAGTTCCGCTTGGATCTTCTTGAAGGCGAATATCAATTCATAGCTGGATAGATGCGGTAAAACGTGTAGGTACAACCTTTTTTTCGCCCATGCGGGATAGACGTCCTTGTCATGGGCTTTTCCATTGTTTGTTTGTGCTTGCGACTGTACAATAGGA
>JMBX01000250.1_pt1 | contig 14409 bp, 19 predicted proteins | sample 616521 | NCBI WGS metagenome assembly JMBX01 (sample SAMN02727906, study PRJNA239997) | anaerobic digester metagenome | biome: anaerobic digester; isolation source: mesophilic anaerobic digester inoculated with municipal waste water sludge... | place: Germany: Bielefeld University, CeBiTec ...
TGCTCAATAAGCTTAATTATTCCGGTATAAAGAGATTTCCGAAGTGGGTGGTGGGTTTTAGTGATATCACTGCTCTTCACGCCGCTTTGCAGGTGAATGGCATTGCGTCAGTACATGGGCCTATGGCTAAGCATTTGTCTGACGAAGGAGCAGAAGATGAAGCTGTCAGATATATGCGAAGTCTCCTGTTTGGTGAATCTGTTGAGTATCGGATGCCTGTGAGGCAGTATGATATTCTGAATCGCAGGGGGGGAACTGCTGAAGGCAGGCTCTTCGGAGGCAACCTGTCAGTCTTTTGTGCTCTTATGGGTACTAAGTTTGTAAAAATCCCCAACAAAGGCATCTTGTTTATAGAGGATATCGGTGAAGCTCCATACCGGGTTGACAGGATGATATATCAGTTAAAGCTTTCAGGTGTCTTTGAGAAACCGGAGGTTGATCGTTGGACAGTTCACTGGCTACGAAGAGGATGCCCGGATGTACTCATCATTACAAGAATCGATATTCAATGCAGTGAGAGAATACGATTTTCCGGTATGTTTTGATTTTCCGGTGGGGCATGTGAAACAGAACTACCCTCTTATCATGGGTGAACATGCCTCGTTGAACATAGGTGGTGATTATATCACATTCATTCAATAAACAAAATTATTCATAATGACGATCAGTACAGAGTTGATGTTACTTGTAGGATCTGTCTTGTTTTTTTTATAAGCATGTTGGTCGGAAAGGCCGGACATCGTTTTGGTGTTCCTGTATTGTTGCTTTTTCTAGTTGTGGGAATGGTTTTCGGATCCGATGGGTTCGGTTTGATTTTCGACAATGTTCAAACCGCACAGACTATAGGAACAATCTGTTTGACTATCATCCTTTTTTTTCCGGAGGGTTAGATACCAGGTTTACTGAGATAAGGCCGGTAATATGGCCGGGTGCAGTTCTTGCCACGTTAGGCGTACTAATTACAGCTATACTTACAGGATTTTTCACCTACTGGTTGTCGGGACTTATGTTTCCTTCTTTGGGAATAAGCCTGCTGACAGCTATGCTGCTAGCCTCTACCTTCTCTTCTACCGATTCAGCTTCTGTTTTCGGGATACTTCGCTCCAAAGGATTGGTACTAAAGAATAATCTGAGGCCTTTGCTTGAGCTTGAGAGTGGTAGTAACGACCCCCATGGCGTATATGCTTACCCTTATGTTTATGAGCATCATTCAGTCGGGAGGTGATCCCAATATCGGAATGGTAGCCTTTAACATACTTGTTCAGCTGGTGGTAGGTACGGCAATGGGTTATCTTCTTGGAAGAGCTGCGGTAATCATTATCAACCGCATCAGAATGGATAACGCCTCACTTTATCCAATTTTACTGTTAACTTTCGGTGTGTTTATCTTTGCGTTAACCTACTATCTGAAAGGTAACGGATATCTTGCTGTATATATTGCCGGATTGGTGATAGGGAACTCAAAATTCTCTCATAAGCGTACTTCTATGAAGTTTATGGATGGTTTCGCCTGGATGAGCCAGATACTGCTCTTTCTAACACTGGGATTGCTTGTTAACCCGGGCGAGCTGGTGCAAGTTCTGGTACCGGCATTGATTATATCATTTTTTTATTATTTATCGGCCGTCCGGTAGCCGTCTTTCTTTCGCTGACTCCTTTCCGCGAGATAGGCCTCAAAGATAAACTATACGTATCCTGGGTCGGGTTGAGAGGTGCCGTACCAATTATTTTTGCTATTCTGCCTCTTGCAGCCGGAGTGCAGGATGCAAGATGGATTTTCAATATTGTATTCGTAATAACTATTGTCTCCCTGCTTGTACAGGGGGGACTTCCCTGCCTATTGTTGCAAGGTGTCTGGGGCTGGCTGAAAATCCTCCAAAATATAAAGCTTTCGAAGATTTCGATGTGGAGTTTGCAGAAGAGATAAAATCTGCTATGACAGAGATTTTAATTACCGAAGAGACATTGACATATGGTAAGAATCTGATAGAGATGCCGCTGCCCGACAAAACTCTGGTGGTTATGATTAAACGAGAAGAGCAGTATTTTGTGCCGACCGGTCAAACCGAACTGCATGCAGGAGATAAACTATTGGTTATTTCTGATGACGAAGATGCACTAAAAGAAACATATTCCAACATAGGAATTTCAGATTTCTCATATCAGAAGAATAAGTAGGGTATACCTTTGATTTTTCACCTTCTTGCTGTATGCAAGTGACATTTATTGTGAGAATAAGAGTAGCCAGAACAGGTTGAAGCGTTACAAATTAAAGATTTACTGACGGGAAAGTAATTGAATCAGTAGAGAAAATATTGGCTGAAAAAAATCCGGAAGGAAAAAGAACGAAACAGAGCCAGCTGATTGGAGACTAGTAATAATAAAGTTTGATTTATAAAGATTTTCGGATTAGAAAGTCATAACTTTGCAGAAATAAAAAAAATAGAGGAAAGTGAAAACTAAAATATATATACCGGTTTTATTGATAACCGGGTTGCTGTTTACCATTTCGTGTAACTCATGCCAGTCAAGCAAGAATACTGTTGTTATGGAGCCATACCGGCGGCTATCACCTGGATTTAACGCCGACAGCGCCTATCTGTTTGTGGAGAAGCAGGTGCGTTTTGGTCCCAGGGTTCCCGGTACGGAAGCTCACAATGCCTGTGGCGATTATCTCGTTGCAAAACTGACTGAATTTGGCGCCCGGGTAGTAGAACAGCGCGCCAATATTACTCACTACGATGGCAAAAATTTGACCGTACGCAATATCATTGGGAGCTATCAACCAGAAAAAGAGAAGAGAGTATTGCTTTTTGCCCATTGGGACTCGCGCCCCCCCTTTGCCGATGAGGAGACAGATGTCGGCAGGCAACGTCAGCCTGTTCAGGGTGCCGACGATGGCGCAAGCGGTGTAGGTGTACTGCTTGAGATTGCCCGCCAGCTGCATCAACAACCGCCTGAAGTGGGTATTGATATTATATTCTTCGATCTGGAAGATTGGGGGCAACCCTCTTTCGAAAGCGAATGGGTAGAGGGTGACTGGTGGTGTCTTGGTTCCCAATATTGGTCTGAACAGCCGCATGTTGAAGGTTATAAAGCTTCTTTCGGAATTCTGCTGGATATGGTGGGTGGTGCAAATGCTACATTTTTGAAAGAGGGGGTATTCAATGAAATATGCTCCGTATGTTGTGGAAAAAGTGTGGGGGGGCATAGCTTCCAAAATGGGCTTTGGTAGTTATTTCTCTTCCGGCAGTGGAGGATATATTACCGATGATCATCTGATGGTGAACCAAATGAAACTTGCTCCAAGCATAAACATCATAAATCTGAAAAAGGATTCCCCCCTACCGGATTTGTTCCTTATTGGCATACACTCAGCGATGATATGCGAAATATCGACCGTAATACGTTGGAAGTAGTAGGTATTACAGTAATGGAGGTAGTTACTCGGAAAAATCCGTTGATTCAGCTACCGGAAAAGTAGGTAATGATAAGACAAAATAGTGAAAATGCAGACGATAAACGAAGTACAACAAGAGATTATTGAAGAATTCAGCATTTACGATGACTGGATGGATAAATACGCGATCATCATAGAACAGGGTAATGCCCTGCAGCCTCTAGATGAGAAATACAAGATTCCCGAGAATATCATCCAGGGATGTCAGAGCAGGGTCTGGTTGCAGACAGATTATTGTGACGGCAAGCTCTATTTTCAGGCCGAGAGCGATGCTATTATTGTTAAAGGCCTTCTGGCGCTTGTACTGCGTGTGTTTAATGGGCGCACTCCGGATGAGATTATCAGTGTGGATTTGCGTTTTATGAAAGAGATAGGACTTACCGAACATCTTTCACCAACACGCTCCAACGGGCTGCTCTCAGTAATTAAACAGATCCGTTATTATGCTATTGCATATAAAGCCAAAGCAGAAAAAAAACTAATTCCCGTTACTGCTCATTTCAGCCGACCTGTTTCTGGCGGCATCGAGTACACCCTCGAAATGCTTTCCCAACTCGTGTAAGCGGAAATAATCCAATCCTGCCTGCGTGGTGCCTCCCTTGCTTGTAATATTTCTTATCAGCTCTTCAATGCTGTATTGCTTCTGGTTTTGGGCAAAATATATTGTGGTCCCCTGTGTAAGTTCAAGCAAAAGTTCGTCAAGGAGAGGCCCGGGCAGATTAAATTCTTGCATCTTATTCTTGAAGATCTGAATAAACGCCAGTATAAATGCCGGGCCACTTCCGAACACAGAGGTAAAAAGGTCGAACCCGCTCTCCTCAAGCTGTACTACTTTTCCCAGCTTACCCATAATACGGCAAACATACATAGCCTTTTTGTTGCCCGGACGGTTGGTGGCAAAAGCTGTCACCGATTTGCGATAAGCCATAGCCAGATTGGGCATAATACGCACTATAAGATGCTCCTTTCCCAAATACTTTTCAATATATGAAATACTCTTTCCTGCTACAGGTGAAACGATAGCCTTCCCTTTTATATCGAACTTTTTCAACTGATCTAATATACCGGCAAGGTCCTGTGGCTTTACCGCCAGCCATATGACATCGGAAAAGGTGACCAGGTCTTCCATTTTATCACAAAATAATATATCAACCTCTTTTCGGTTTCTGTTAAAATAGGCGAACTCCATCTCTTTCTCATCTTTCAATCCATGATAAACCGCTCTTGCCAGATTGCCGAATCCTATAAATCCATGTTTCATTGCCTTCTGTTTTGACTCTTAATCTTTAATACTACGTGAATATTTCTATTTTTAGATCTTCTATGTAACTCTGTGAGTATTTACTTTACTTAAATTTTGTGAAAGGAATCTGTTTTTTTCAGAGCCTTAATTATATAATTAGCACGCTGTCCGTTAACTATCCACATCTCTACTCCGCTCTTCATACATATTTCAGCAGCATGCACTTTAGATGACATACCTCCTGTACCCAGAGTAGATTCCTTTTCTTCTATGCATCCTTCGATAGAGTTTAAATCAGCCACATCTGTAATAAGCTGTGCATCAGGGTGAAGGTGAGGGTTTTTGTTGAATATTCCATCAATATCCGATACAATGATCAGCAGATCCGCTTCCGTAATCACAGCAACAAGTGCCGACAGCTTATCGTTATCTCCCAGTACGATCTCCTCGATGGAAACAGTGTCGTTCTCATTCACTATCGGTATATAATCGGCATGCCACAGCCTTTTGATGGTGTTCCGGGTATTTTCGTTAGCAACCGGGTTCTCAAAGTCGCGGTAGGTAAGAAGTATCTGAGCGATATTCAATCCAAAAGTACGGAAGATAGTGTCGTAAAGCTCAATCAACTTGGTCTGACCGATAGCAGCCATAGCCTGTTTTGAATCTACCCGTTTGTTAAATCCGTTGATCTCAACAAATTGCCTAGCGGTAGCTATAGCTCCTGATGATACGATTACCACATCATATTCGTTCTTCAGCTCCACGATCTGACGTGCCAGACTCTCGATTACGGCAAATGATATTCTGTTTGTTCCTGCCGTCAGCGTGGAAGTGCCAATTTTTATGATCAGTTTCTTTTTCATATTATTCCCTGATATGTCCGTTTCCAAAGACGAACCATTTGTTTGTCACAAGCTCCTGTGTCCCCCCAGGGGACCGCGGAAGTGAAGTTTTTGCGTGCTGATAGCTATTTCAGCACCTACGCCAAACTGTCCACCGTCGGTAAAACGTGAAGAGGCGTTATGATACACTGCTGCACAGTCCACCTTTTGCATGAAATCTCCTGCTTTCCCTGAATTATTGGTGACGATTACCGCAGTATGCCCTCCGGAGTAGCGGTTGATCATTTCAATGGCTTCAGATTCAGTATCTACGAGAGAAAGGTAGAGTTTCGGAGCCAGGTACTCCTCACAAAGTGTATGTGCATCGTTCTCCTCCTTGATGAAATGGCAAAGGGATGCTATCTCCCTGTTTCCCCCCATACCTCGATACTATTCTCCAATAGTTGCGTTACAAGGTCATTAAGCTTTTTCTCCAGCTGATGCAGTCTTTTGTTTATGAGCACCTTATCGATAGCGTTGCATACGCTTATACGCTTTTTACCATTCAATATCAGCTGAATGGCCATTTTGAAATCTGAATCATCATCCACATACAGAAAATTGTTCCCCCTGCCGCTTACAATCACCGGAACGGAAGAGTTCTCCTGCACAAACCTGATTAGCCCTTCTCCACCACGCGGAATTATCAGATCCGCCTTATGACTGTTTTCCTTGATAAGCATCTGGGTCTCTTCGCGGGACAGGCTCAGGTATTTCACATAACTTTTGTCGGCTCCATTTTCCGACAGCGCCCGTTGCCAAAGCTCTGTAAGCAAAATGTTAGTATTAGAAGCCTCTTTGCCTCCTTTAAGCAGAATGCGGTTACCAGCTTTGAAAGCGGTAGCCGCCGCTTCAATGGTAACATCGGGACGCGACTCGTAAATAATAAGAATTGTCCCAAACGGGACTGTTCTGTTTACAATCCTTAACCCGTCTTCACGTGCAATCTCATACAATATTTTCCTTCGGGGTCGGGTTGTAAAGCCACCTCCTCGAGTGAGCGTATCATCCCTTCAATTTTTTTCTCATCTACCTTCAGGCGATCTTTCATTGAATCGTCCATATCGGGAAAAGCCAGCATATCGGTGTTATTGGCATCCATGATCTCCTTCCTGTTTTGTTGTAACAGAAAGGCAAGGGATGATAACACGCTATTTTTTTTGTGTTATATCCATATTGCTATAAAAAAAAGAAATTATTTCGGCCCCCAAAGGTAGCAATTTATTCTTAAACAACATGTTTGTACATCTATTTATTATTTTAACGTGTGAGTCCTCTCCGAAAACCTCGAAACCCAATTTTATTGATTTTCAATAAGTTGAAAATCAATGATCATCTTTTGAAATTTTCAAGAAAAAAAGACTTATCGGAGGAGACTCACGTGTAGAATCTTAAACCGTAACAGCAATGTTAGTTACGGATAGGTTAGATAAAGAGATGCAATAACCAGAGGTTAAGTTCAACTTATAAGTCCAATTTTTTTCGATTAAATTCGGTTCATAAGAACACCATTTCCGGTTAAGATCTACTCAGAAGTTCAACGCTCAGGCGTGGTTTTCAGAAAATATCGCGAATAATTCCGGCTAAAATGGTAACTTTGCACCTCTTTTAAGATATAAGTGGATTTACTTTCAATAATCATTATTGCCGTAGGACTGGCGATGGACTCTTTTGCTGTCTGCATTGGCAAGGGCATGTGTCGTAAACGTTTTTACGTCTGGAGATCACTCAAGATTGCCATCGTATTTGGTCTGTTCCAGGGTTTGATGCCTCTGGCGGGATATCTGCTGGGTATTGGGCTGTCGGCCTGGATAAAGCAGCTTGATCATTGGGTCGCATTCGGTATTTTAGTTCTTTTGGGATTTAAAATGATATACGAAGGTTTATTGCCTGAAGATGAACCAGACTGTATAGGCTGTGATTGCAGAGCAAATCTGTCCATCGATTGGAAGAGAGTATGTATACTGGCTGTTGCTACAAGTATTGATGCCATGGCAACAGGGTTAATCTTTGCCACTTATCCCGGAACAATACTCTCAGCAGTAGTTGCTATTGCATTGGTAACAATTCTTTTTTTCCTTCACAGGTATCTTTCTTGGTGTTCGTCTTGGAAATAAATTCAGATTCAATTTCGAGATTTTAGGTGGAGTTATCCTTACAGTAATAGGATTGAAAATATTGCTGGAACATCTTTTAATGGTGGTTGATTTTCTATTTCTTTTCTTCGCTTGACATCGAGTCTCTTTCAGGATGATAAAACCTCTCTGCCGGATAATACCTCAATCAGAACCGCTGCCTGAGAATGATCCCCGTCCTTTGCAGCATAGAGCAATGTGACTTTCCATGCTCCTTTTCCAGATCTTTTATCTGTTGCAGAAGCTCTCCCTTTTCGGTCAGCTCTTTCCTGTATAACCTGTCAAACTCGTTCCATTTGGCGGGATCGTGATGAAACCATTTCCGTAACTCTGTTGACGGAGCTATCTCTTTCATCCAGAGATCTACATGTACTTTTCTTTCGATAAACCGCGTGGCCAGAGTCTGTCTATCAATATACGGTAGCCGTCGTCGCCCAATTGTTCATATATACGCTTAATTCCGATCATTGTTTATTCAGGATTATTCTTCCCTCCTTCTATGGTTGAAGGGTAAGTCATTATTCGTTTCCGGAAACTAACCGGTTCCCAGGTTATAACGAATAAGTTGTCCTGTAAGTTCAGATCTGCTTCGCTATTCCTGCGCGGTTCAGGATGAAGGCGAACTCGAAAGCGGTGTCTTTTATTCCTTCGTAACGTCCGGTGGCCCCCCCTCCGTGTCCCGAGTCCATATTAATACGAAGCAGCAGGATATTATTGTCGGTTTTTAGCGACCGGAGTTTTGCCACGTACTTGGCGGGTTCGTGGAATAACACCTGTGAGTCGTTTATTCCACCTGTCACCAGAATGTTTGGATAATCTTGAGCCTTTATATTGTCATATGGCGAGTAGGAGAGGATATAGTTATAATACTCCTCCTCGTTGGGGGGGTTACCCCCACTCCTCGTATTCGCCGGTCGTTAGCGGCAGTGTGTCGTCGAGCATTGTGTTTATAACATCCACAAAGGGTACCTGTGCTACGATGGTATTATATAGGTCCGGGCGCATATTCGCAACTGCACCCATCAGCAGTCCGCCCGCCACTTCCTCCCATGGCAGCCAGCTTGCAGGGGGGGAGGTATAACCCTCTTGCACCAGTTTCTCACTGCAGGCAATGAAATCGTTGAAAGTGTTCTTTTCCTGAGCAACTTCCCATCCTCGTACCACTGTTCTCCAAGATCACTGCCACCCCCCGGATCTGGGCGATAGCGTACACGAATCCTCTATCTATCAGGCTATACATGCTTGCACTGAAATAAACATCAGAGCTGCTGCCGTAACTTCCGTATGAGTAGATAAGTGCAGGGCTGCTACCATCTTTCTTCAATCCCTTTTTATAAACAACTGCCATCGGGACCTTTACTCCATCCGGAGCGGTCGCCCAGAGGCGTTCTACTGAATAATCATCTGGATTGAACCCTGACGGTATCTCCTGTTCCTTCAGTTTCTCTGTTTTTCCCGTTTCAATATTGTACTCATAAAGCGTGGTGGGCCGGTTGAGAGATGTGTAGGAATAGCGGAAGGTAATGGCATCATACTCCGGATTTCCACTTAGCCATGCAGAATAGACTGGCTCAGGAAAAGCAATGGTCTTTACATTATTGCCCGAAACAGGTTTGACCTGTATCTCAGTAAGTCCGTTTTGCGCAATTCCATCGACACATAGTCTTTCAGGATATCAATCCCTCTATGCGAACATCTTTGTTATGTGGCACAAAAACTTTCCAGGCCGACCGCTCCTCGTATCCATTGAGCGGAAGTTCAAAATCATCCCGTTCAGGTTTTCTTTATCCTTATAGCGCATAAAAAAATTTCTCTTTATGAGGATAAATGCTGTATTCTACATCTTTTACACGGGGAAAGAAAATTTTGAATTCATCCATCGGACGATCGGCCCTAATGTATCGTTCTTCAGATGTAGTTGAGCTGGTACAGCCTATAAAAATATACTCTTTGGTTTTACTGCCTGAAACGTATGTACTGAATTTGTTGTCCGTCTCTTCATAGACAAGCGTACCTTCGGGAGAGTCGAGCATACGCCGATATATATAACAGGAACGTAATGTGTTGTCTATAGTGCTGTAAAATAGCGTTTCGTTGTCGTTTGCCCATGCTGCAGAGGTAGCTCCACTGACACTGAAACCCACCTCTTCGCCAGAGGCGAGATCTTTCACTTTCATCATGAACTCGGCATACGAACCTGTTTCATTGAAAAAATAGGCTGCTTTGCTGTTGTCGGGGGGGCTGATGGAATACCCTGCAAAAATAAATGCCGGTTTACCTTCAGCCATCCTGTTCACATCAAAGATAATCTCTTCCGGTGCCTCCATTGTACCTTTGCGGCGACAATAGGTACGGTACTGTTTCCCTTTTTCCGTACGGCTGTAGTAGTAATAGCCATCGCTAAAAGAGGGATATGTTTCATCGTCCTCTTTTATGCGCCCTACAATTTCATTGTAGATGGTTTGCCTGAGAGTTTCCGTAGAAGCCATTAAGCTATCTGTATATGCATTCTCGGCTTTCAGATAATCTATCACCTTAGGATTTTTTTGTCCTTCAGCCAATAGTAGTTGTCGATGCGTTGTTTTCCGAAATTTGTAAACGTAACGGAATTTATTTCTGCCACCGGGGGGGGCAGGAAAATCGGATTGCTTTAAAATCTTCACTTCTTCTTTTTTTAGGATTGCACGATAGAGATAATAATGCCATTGCGTAGACTGCAATTAAATTTTTTTGATTTCATGATAAGTTCAATTAAGATTTTATATATTATTCCTTTTTCTTCTTCCTCTTCTCTTTTTTTTATATAAACGGCTGATAACCAAAGAATAAAAGATAATAAGATAATAGCCCATAGATTAGTGATGCCTATCAGCACCCAGAGCAGGTTGCTCCATCCGTTTTTGAATGCGTTGCTTATTTTATCAAAAAAAACTGAATTGTCTGTTTATGACGTAATAAGTAACCGTTAGTGTGCTGTAATCAACCTGTTTGGAAAGATAACGCATACTGCCTTCTGCAGATTCAATCTCAGTTTGAATTTTTCCTATTTGCTCTTCAATCTTCAGGATATCTTCCACTGTATTGGCGCGTTTCAACAGTTCCTGATAACGTGCTTCAATCTCTTTTTTTGTATTAATACGTGTGACCAGGTCATAATATTCCTGGGTAACGTCATGTACATCAAACTTTATAGTCAATTTTAATGAGAAGGATTCGATTTTTGCAACAGATTATCAAATTTTCTGATGGAACGCGAATCGTGAGTGTATTCTCTGTCCTATTTTCATATCCTGACGTGGTTTCATTTGATATGTAACCTTTTAAATCAGTAACAGTTCTGTTTATATCGTTTTCTGTTTTGTTCATGTCCGAAGTGCGAAAACGAATTGTACCCGTTTTGGTAAGTTTTCGCTCCTGAATTTGAGTATCCCTATCTCCTGCTTCTGAAGTTACCGGAAGCGTGGCGGCTGGCATTATAGCCTCTTTATCTGTTTCGATCTCTTTATAAACATTGTTTTGAACCCCCCCTATCACAAAAAGTCAGAGAAAGAAGCAGTAATATAAATATAAAAGACCTGATTGATCGTCTCATAACAATTTTCATATAATAAAGAGCAAAAGTACACATTTCTTTTGAGAAAACTATATGAACAATCTTTTTCTCATAACGTTATAATCTGAACTTGATGATTGAAATGCATTCACACGAACAAAACCTCGGCACGAAGATGTGAAGAACATCAAAGCGGCATTTTTCCTGAATCTAACTTTTACGTTTATCGAGCTTGCCGGAGGGCTGCTGACCAACAGCGTAGCGATACTTTCGGATGCCGTTCACGACCTGGGCGACAGCTTTTCGCTCGGCTTATCATGGTATTTTCAGAAAGTTGCGAAAAAAAACCGCGTACAAAGGAGTATACATATGGCTTCAAACGATTTTCGTTGTTGGGTGCAGTAATAAATTCGTTAGTACTGATAGTGGGAAGCGTGGTAATCCTTGCTCACGCCATTCCCCGTCTGTTCAACCCTCAGCAACCCGATGTGAAGGGTATGTTGCTGCTCGCAGTGTTGGGCGTGATTATCAACGGACTGGCGGTCATTCGCCTGAGAAAGGGAAGTTCTATTAATGAACGGGTAGTATCTCTGCATATGCTTGAAGATGTGCTGGGATGGATGGCTGTACTTATAGGAGCGGGTATAATGTATTTCATCGATGCTCCCTTTATCGATCCTCTGCTTTCCGTTGCCATATCTCTTTTCATCCTTTATAATGTGTACAGTAATATTCGTCGGAGTCTGCATATCATTCTGCAGGGAAGTCCCCCCCTTGAATTGGATATGGAAGAGGTGAAGCAGTCGATCATGGATATCAATGAGGTTCAGAGCGTGCATGATATACATGCCTGGTCGGTAGATGGTGAATACAACGTCATGACTATCCATGTTGTACTTAAAGATGCCCTAACTATGGAAGAGCACCAACGTCTGAAACTACTTATCCGTAAAAGATTAATGTCTATGGGAATACAGCATTCTACAATAGAACTTGAATCGTATGACGAGGATTGTGCTTTGGAAGATTGCTGATAAATATTACACCTGTTTCGTAAACAGACATATCTGCTTACCTTGAACAGATTATTCCAAATAAGTATACCCGTACAATCCTGAGCGGTAGTTTGAGAGGAACTCCTTCCCTTCCTCCACTGAGATTTCCCTGTTTCACAGAACTCATCACCCATGTTTCTACAGTCCGCACAAGTTTTTCGGGTTGTATTGAGCATACTCCAGCACTTCGGCTACCGACTCACCATCAATCACCTGTCTATTTTGTAGCCTGTTTCACTGGTGGATACGTGCACTACATTGGTGTCGCCGAACAGGTTGTGCAGATCGCCCAATATCTCCTGATAAGCTCCTACTAGAAATACGCCGATATAATAAGATTCGTTCTTTTTAGAGAGTGAACGGGGAGGAGATATGATGAACGGAAGCCATCCTGAGAGGCAAAATTGGCAATTTTTCCATCCGAATCACATGTGATATCCTGTAGAGTGGCTGTTTTGTCGGGTCTTTCGTCTAATCGATGAATAGGAATTATGGGAAATACCTGGTCAATAGCCCATGAGTCGGGAAGCGACTGAAACAGAGAGAAGTTGCAGAAATATTTGTCTGGTAGCAGACTCGATAACTGGCGCAATTCTTCGGGTGCATGTTTAGAACGATTGCTGGTAATGTTGATCTCTCGAGCAATTGAAAAGTATAGCTGTTCAACTTGTGCCCTGGTCTTCAAATCGAGCATACCCAGGCTGAAAAGGTCGAGGGATTCTTCACGTATTTGCTGAGCATCATGCCAGGCTTCCAGCATGCGTGCCTGTGTAAGTGAATCCCATATGTTATAGAGCTCTTTTACCAGCTCGTGATCGTTATCCTCAATATCCATCTCCTCCGACCATTCGGGAAGTGTAGCGGTTTCCAGTACTTCAAAAATCAGCACCGAATGGTGTGCCGTGAGCGCTCGCCCCGATTCGGTAATAATATTTGGGTGGGGGGGTATTCCATTCTTGTTGGCAGCATCCACGAAAGTGAAGATTGAGTCGTTTACATACTCCTGTATTGAATAGTTGATGCTGTTTTCGGTAAAAGAGGAGCGGGTTCCGTCATAATCAACCCCCCAGGCCACCGCCGATATCTACGAACTCAATTTTAAAACCCATAGAATGCAGTTGCACGTAGAACTGGGCTGCTTCGCGAAGGGCTGTCTTGATGCGGCGTATCTTTGTGATCTGACTACCGATATGAAAGTGAATCAGCCTGAAACATTCGCTCAGGTTATTATCTCTGAGTACTTCCAAAGCTTCCAGCAGTTCACTGGAATTGAGCCCGAACTTGCTGCCGTCACCGCCCGACTCCTCCCACTTGCCGCTTCCGGAACTGGCCAGCTTCACACGTATGCCTATGTTTGGCTTTACTTTCAGCCGCTTAGCTATCTTGATGGTCAGGCCCAGCTCATTCAGCTTTTCCACCACTATAAACACTTTTTTACCCATCTTTTGTGCAAGTAGAGCCAGTTCTATATAACTTTCATCTTTATAGCCGTTACAGATAATAAAGGAGTTGCTTCCGTGTTGATGGCAAGCACTGCATGGAGTTCCGGTTTTGAGCCTGCTTCCAGTCCTATGTGGAATCGCTTTCCGCTTGATACGATCTCTTCAACTACCTGGCGCATCTGGTTTACCTTGATGGGGGTAGATAATATAGTGCTGGGCTTCGTATTCATACTCTTTGAGGCAATGGCGAAACTGTTGGATATTTTTTTTCGATTCTGTTATCAAGTATCTCGGGAAAACGTATCAGTACAGGAGAGGAAACATCTCGAAGATAAAGTTCACGCATCAGATCGCTCAGATCAACGCTACTGCCCTCTTTTTTACGTGGTGTAACCTGAACATGCCCCTTTTCGTTTATGGAGAAATAACCATTTCCCCCCCATCCGTTGATATTATACAACTCTTCCGAATCTTCAATTCGCCATTTTCTCATTCCAACAAACACTAATTAAAGGTGATACATTAAAACTGACAAATCAGCACACAAAAATAGTGATTAATTTTGTCATTTAATGTTGCAATGGTTAAAATGATATGGAAAACAAATTGTTTATGCAGATATATCAGGAAGTAAAGTATA
>JMBX01000251.1_pt1 | contig 14368 bp, 28 predicted proteins | sample 616521 | NCBI WGS metagenome assembly JMBX01 (sample SAMN02727906, study PRJNA239997) | anaerobic digester metagenome | biome: anaerobic digester; isolation source: mesophilic anaerobic digester inoculated with municipal waste water sludge... | place: Germany: Bielefeld University, CeBiTec ...
GATGCTAATATCCATTGGAAGCTAGAATTGCCTCCAACGGATATCAATAGTAGATTCTTTTTTCATATTCCTTTTAGTTTCAGTTTTCATGCGATATTTAATGATTTTATATAAAGAGATAAAAAAAAGTGAAAATATATCATTCCAAGAACCATTTGAATACCCTAGATAAAATAAAAAAAAGGATAATAAACAAAACAATATTAAAACAAATAAATTGATCAATATTTCCTTATTAGGTATACTAGATGAGTCTAAAATCAACCCCCTAATTATATTTGCCGCATAGGTACTGGGGGGGAAAAAAATAGGACATGGCTCTTAATACTACATTCAAATTATCCATTGGATAATATATGGGGGGGACAGAAAGACTATCCCATAGGATACTAAGCTGGATATAGTTAAATTTTGATTGAAGTTTTAGATTTATATCCTATTATGGTTCCAATACCAACTAAGGATAGTGAAAGCAGTATTAGGAATATTATCAACATTATATAATTAGTGTTGCTATAGATTCCTAAATATGCTTTCCCAAAGGCTAAGACAATAATACTACTGGGCAAATAAATTATTAGTTCTGCAGTAATCAAAGCTAATATGAATTCAAATTTACTTATTGGAAAGCCTAAAAAGAATTCCATCCCATCGGATGTTACTATATTGTTTACCTTTGAACTTAAGGTTGATAAGCTAGTGCTTATGGCTCCTATGATTAGGCTCCCCGTTAGGATAAACTGAATTCTATCCATAGCTAATTCCCCATAAATTCGCCTAAAAAACACAATCATAATCGAGGGAAGAGTACCGTATTTAGTAAAGTCGAAATTTTAGAATTTTTCATGGGCAGAACAAATAATTCGGTTAAGGATATGTAATTATTCCAAAATTTCTTCAATCTTAAAGTTAAAGCCATTATATTTCATCCTTTCATAGATTGGAGTTAAATACTCTTAAAAGTAACTAAAACAAATATCTTCAAGATTTATTCTATCTACACTATATGTAGTTGGATAAAAGCTATTTAATTCATCAGTAATCTTATCTAAATAATCTTGATGGATATTTAAGCTTAAAGTAAGGTCTTTTTTCTCTAAAACTTCTACAAAATCATAAGATTTTAAAGCATTATCATATCTATTGAAATAATCACTATTTGCAAAAGCAATCTTAAGCTTAAGTTTGTTTTCAAAAGGCCTCGTTAACTCTTTTAAGGAACTATCTACCGTAACTTCCCCCCCTTTAGAAAGAATAATAACCCTATCTACTAGGCTTTCAACCTCCTTTATATTGTGGGTTACCAGTATTATGGTGCTTCCATTATTTTTAAAATGAAGTATTCTATCCCATAATAATTTTCTTTTTTTTAGGGTTCTAATTCATTGGATGGTTCATCGAAAATATATATAGGTTTATCCTTTAGGGTGGATATTATAAATACTACCATCTTTTTCATTCCACCAGATAGGCTTCCAAATGTGGTTTCATCTATTCCATCCCTTAAAGAAAAATACTCCTTATAAAAGGCATACCTTTTTTTCCGTCACAGCATCGGGCAAATCATGAAGTCTACCACTTAATTTAATGGCTTCTTTGACCTTTAAACCCCCATAAGGCAGCATATGCAGACTGGCTCATATATCCTATTTCTCTTTTGTATTTTAGTATCCTTCATTATATCCCTACCATTGATCATTATATGGCCTGATGAAGGTTTCATAATGCCTGTAACCTGCCTAACTAAAGTAGTCTTCCCACTTCCGTTGGCCCCCAAACAACCCTATCAATTCATTTTTGCCTATGGATATATTGATATTTGAATTAGCATACAATTTTTCCCCATTAAGATCAAAATATTTAGATACATTAACTATTTCTATGACCGGTTTCAACTAGCTATCCCCCCTTTAATATGCACCAGGGACAGTTCTTGGTGCATGTTTATTTATCTTTTCTATGCACCGGGGGGGACAGTTCTCGGTGCAGTCCACTTTTTTTCCAATTAATCATAATCTTTTGGCAATATTATGAACAATTCCTCTATTTATACCTAATAAATCAGCTACTCTCCTATGTGATAATTTGCTTAATTGCAATAAATCAATAACTATCTCATCTATAGCATCTTGATTCTTACACAATTGTTTTATATCCTCTACTTTATATTTATCGCAATAGTCTTTTAAAATTTTTCTCCCCCCCTTTATTTCTCGTTCCCTTTCTAAGTCCTCTTTAATCTCTAAAAATTCCACCATATCATCTTTTAAATGAAATCGTTGAAATTGGTCAATTGAACCTCCGAACATGTCCATTATCATTTCTTTTTCATTAGAATCCAATAAACTACTGCTACTATTTAGATAATCTTTATAGCTACTCCATTTGTAATTTTCAGCCTTCAATACTATTCCAGCTTTTACAGGATTATTATGTATATATCTTATGGCACTAAGTAAATATTGATCTGTATTTACTACTTCGCTTTTATATCTACCTTGAAATACATGGCCTACCTGATTATATTTTTTTATTATATCTTAATGCAAATTTTAAATTAATTCTTCTAAATGCATCTGCCATTGAATCAGTATCTGAATTGATTAAGAGATGGATGTGATTATCCATTATACAATAAGATAGTAATGTAAGACCTCCTTCTTCTATTTCCTGTTCTAATTCATCTAAATAATACTGCTTCTCTGAAGGATTTTTAAATATTATTTCTTTATTATTACCCCCCCTGGCCATTACATGATAATATCCTGAATCACTAACTAGTCTAGCTACCCTAGCCATATTATCACTTCCTGTTTTTATTTTTGTTAAATTCATTCATATCCTATTAATAAAATATTATATATCCTATTAATAGTCAATCAGTTTCAGAAATATACAAAAATAATATAGGATAATTTCTTTTACATAAGAAACTATCCTATATTAAGCAAGTAATTGGTAATAACGCCTTGGAAAAAAAACTGGACTGCAAGGAGAACTGTCCCCCCCGGTGCACTAACTTCCTGTTGATTTATAATGCTTAACTCCAAATTTCCAAACCCAAAGACTAAATAAGAAAAACACTATTCCAGCAATAGGGGGGGATAGCCATTGAAACCATATTGGAGATTTTAATGGATCATTCTTTTCTAGTATTACCATGGCTGGAAAATAATTTATACATGCTAGAGGAATTATAAATATAAATATTTTCCTAAACCAAGATTTATATATAGATAGTGGATATTGGGCTGCTTCTACTCCTCCATAGGTAAAGGAATTTATTATTTCTAAGCTCTGTATAGACCAAATAGACAATGTGGCTTGGAGTATAATAAGGGCTGAAAATAGAAAGTTGCCACCTATTATTGAAAATATTAAAAGCATTACTTTTCCAAAGGTCCAGCTTATATTTAATTTATAGGCCGCCCAAAGTAAAACTATAAGTCCTTGAAGAAATCTTCCTACTCTCATTATTTGAAAATCATGACCTAATACTTGTAATACTGTATTTCTAGGTCTTGTAAGAATTCTATCAAAGTCTCCATTTCTAATTAATCTAGGAAAAGTATCAAAACCTCTAGTCCAGGCTTCTGTTATTGCAAAGGCAATATGTACCATTCCATAAAATACAGCCGCTTCTTCAAAGGTAAATCCCTTTAGGTTTCCAAATCTATCAAATAAAACCCATATACCTAAAAAGTCTATAAAAGTTATTAAAAAAAATGTCCTATACTCATCATTATAAAAGAGGCCCTATACTGCAATTGACTTTGTATACATAAAGACAAGTATCTAAAATAAAGTCTAAATCCATTCATATTTATCCCCCCCTGTACTATAATGTCTTTTAATTTTCTATTTAACAGCCATTGTCCAAATCCATATAATATAATAGCCCAAGTAGTTTGGAAGATAAAATATTTATAAATTTCATTAATGGGAATATCCCCCCCAGTGTAAAACCTTATTGGTATATCAACTAAGCCACTAAAGGGTAATATTTTTAAAATGTTTTTAAGCCAATCTGGAAAAAGAGGAAGTGGAACTATCATTCCTGAAGTAAAGGTTATAATTGCTGATAAAAGCCTAGTAATCCCATCTCCAGACAAGGACCATAGGGTACAAATATTAATAATATTAGTTATGGTGCAAGAAATCATCAAAGCCCCCCCAAAGGTGGTAATTATCCATCCAATAAATGCTCCAAAAGTGGGTGGAAACATCATCCCATATTCTTTTGGTAATAAAAATAATGTTATTGTGAACATAGGTATGGCACGGAGAACAGTAGGGGCAGTCCTTAAAGCAAAAGCTCTACAAAACCATTGATTGTATAAATTTATAGGTCTTAATAATTCATAACTAACATTTCCCGTTCTAATTAAATTTTGTATTTCACTATCCCCCCATTCCAAGGCAACATACCAATCATAGCCTGCCCTATCCATATGTAAGTTATAGCTTGACTATAACTTAAAGGCGTTTTATCAGTGGCCATACTATAGAAAGCAGAAAAAAACCATTACCCGAACCATTCCAAAAAAAGAACTGAGTAAATAATCCCGCCATGGCAGCCATTCTATATTGAAGAAGTAAAATAAACCTAATTTTAATTATAGATAAATAAGCTCTCATATTTTCAGCTCCTCATATAAATTAGCTATAGTTTCTTCTATGGGAGGATTTTCAACAAATACATCTTTTATTTCATAGGTCTCTGATATAGTGGCAATTAATTTGGCAGGTGAAATTATTTCAGGGTCAAAATTAATAAAGGCTCTATTGCCTTCCCATTTTACTAAATATGCTCCCTTAATAGAAAGATTAAATCCATTGTTTTCTAATTCAATAATCAATCTCCGTTCTTTTGATACTCTTTTTCTCAATTCATCAAGGGAACTATCAGAAAGAATTTGTCCTTTTCCAATGACAATAACTCTGCTGCATAGAGTTTCAATATCGTCCATATCGTGGGTAGTGAGTATAACTGTAGTCTTTTTCTTATGGTTCAATTCCTTTATAAATTCACGAACAGCTAATTTGGATACTGCATCTAGACCAATTGTAGGTTCATCTAGAAATAGTATGGCTGGAGAATGAAGTAATGAAGCTGCCAATTCGCATCTCATTTTTTTGTCCAAGACTTAATTGCCTAACGGGAGTGTTTATAAAATCTCCCAAATCTAATCGTTCTACAAGCTCATTTTTATTTTTTTTCATAGTCCCTATGGGGCACTTTATATATATCTCTTAAAAGTTCAAAAGAATCTATAACAGGCAAGTCCCACCATAATTGAGTTCTCTGTCCAAATACTACCCCCCCAATATTTGCCACATGTTCTACCCTTTCCTTCCAAGGAACCTTCCCTAATACTTGACAATTCCCCCCCGAATCTGGAGTAAGAATTCCACTTAATATTTTAACTGTAGTAGACTTTCCTGCTCCATTAGGCCCTATATATCCTACTAATTCCCCCCCTTCTTCAATTTCAAAGGATACTTTGTCCAAAGCATTTATGGTTTTGTATTCCCTATGAAAGAAATTTTTGAAAGCATTACCTACACCAGGATTTCTTTTGAAAATTTTATAAGATTTACTTAAGTCCTCTGCTACAATGTGCATATTAAAGCCCTCCTTTCAAATTTTAATTTTAGACGTATTGAGAATATTATCAAAATTAAATAACCTTGTCAATAAGAAAAACACCTCTTTTTCAAAAGGTGTTTTTTCTTATTTTATTTATCTTTTTTCATAAGTTCCATCAGAATACTTAGCAAACCTAATTTCTTCATTGGAGTGTACTGGATCTCGTCTATCCCAAGGCCATCCACCAAAACCAGTTTCCTGAAAATCCATATAAGCTTCTCTAATTTCTTCCATAGTATTCATAACAAAAGGTCCACGAGCTACTACTGGTTCATTAATAGGTTCTCCTTCTAAAAGAAGAAAATAACTTTCCTTATTTCCATTTCTTATGCTTATTTCTTCATGACCTATTAATTTTATTCTATTATTAGAATTTATAGTAGTATTATCAATTTTAATAGTATCTCCTTTGTAATAATACAGATTCCTAGAAATAGTATTAGATGATGCTGATATTTTAAATTCTGCTTCCCCCCCTTCCATTTTATCAGCCAAATATTTACATTGTTTTTCTCATCCTTTGCCCAAGATGCTGGTGCTGGTTCTAAACTATTGGCATCTTTATACTTACCTGCAATTAATTTTATAATAGACCTTCTCCCATTGGAATCTGTTTCTTCTATAACTGGTATATCCTCTGCCCAAAGCATTTTATAATAAGGCTCAGTAAACTTATCTTTCTTAGGTAGATTTAACCATACTTGGAATAAATGCAATGGATTGTCTTTATTCTTATGCACTAATGGAAACATTTCTGCATGCTGTAGTCCACTTCCAGCAGTCATCCACTGTACATCTCCGTTTCCATATCTTCCAGAGGCTCCATGGGAATCAGAATGATCTACAAAGCCTTCTAAAACAATGGTTACAGTTTCAAAGCCTCTATGGGGGGTGGACTGGAAATCCAGGTACCTTTTCTCCATGATACATTCTCCACCCATCTTTTATTTCAAAATCATTGCCAATATTTCTCCCTGCTAAACTTGATACTGGTGGCCCTAAATCTTCATTCCCTTTTGGATAATAATCCTTATGATGGGCACAGAATAAAAATGGATCTTCAACTCCAAACATAAAATCTAATTTCTCTATTTTAATTATTGCATTTTGCATTTTATTCCCTCCTAAAATTATTTGATATTTAATCTATACCCCCCCAATAAAGAAATAAAATGCACAAGTGCACCAGACCCTGTATCCCCTTTGAATAGGCAGATGAAAGGACAACTGTCCCTGGTGCACCTGGTGCATCTACAATTCTTCCAATCTATGTTTAATACATAATTATATATAATAGGTGAAATTATTCCCTTTATAATACTAGATACACTTATACTCCACCAAATGCCTACAATCCCTAATCTAGTGCTACTTAATGCCAATGCTAATGGTACTCGTAAAACATTAAAATGATACCTATTAAAGTAGGAGGTAGGGTTTCCCAATTCCATTAAAGGCACCTGCAGTGCCTATTTCCATAGTCATAAAAAAATTGAGATAATCCCAGTATCCTTAGGTATTTAATCCCTTCTTCTATGGCTATGGGGGTCCCTTGGTGTAAAGGCTGTAAATATTGGCCTTGCCCCCCCAAAACCAATAAAATAGTAGCAAAAATACCAATACTGCCTAGTATCTGCATTCCCTTGTGATAACCTTCCTTAATCCTATCTATCTTTTTAGCTCCAAAATTCTGGCCTATAAAGGCTGATATGGCAGATGAAAATCCCTCTGCAGACATCCAAGATATAGATTCTATTTGAGAACCTATATTGTAAACTGCAACAGGTGTATGTCCAAATTGAGCTACAATTCTAGTTAAAACCATGCTCATACTAGAGTGAATGGCAGTTTGTACAAAAGGTGGAAAGCCTAGTTTTGCCATATCTCCAATATACTTAAAATCTGGTTTTATAAATAAATTTACATGAGAATAAATTGCATTATCCCTTTTCCCTAAAATTATAAATGCCATACTCACTATAAACTGTGCAGCTACAGTAGCTATGGCAGCACCTTTTGATCCTAGGGCGGGAATAGGCCCTAGTCCAAATATTAGTATAGGATCTAGTATCATATTGATTATCAAACCTAGGGCATTTAGTTTAAATGGGGTTACACTATTTCCCGTACTATTTAAAGTAGTAGAGAAAATAGGGTTTAAAAAGTGGAAAGTAAGGCCAATGGCAATTATTCTAAGATATTCCTCTGCCATTTTAATTACTTCTATATCATTTAAATTAAAAAAAACCTATAATTTGAGAATTAAATATAAATAAAATCAATGAATATAAGATTGCAATAAAAATGTCCAATTGAAAACCATGGGATATATATTTTTTTAACTGCCTCCATATCCCCCCCGGCCAAAGGACTGTGCTACACTAACGCCTAGTCCTACTTGAGTAATTAAAATCAAACCTGCTCCAAACCACATTAGATTACCTGCAGTTCCTACAGCTGCTACAGCCTTAGTGCTAAATCTGCCTAACCACATGGTATCGGTCAAACTATAGGCCATTTGAATAAAAGCTGTTCCCATAATAGGCAATGCCAATTTAACCAATGTGCTTGTAATTTTTCCTTCTGTTAATTTTAAATTTCTGTCCATAATATCCTCCAATTAAATCTATAATCTTAGTTAATTTTATAGAGTAATAATGAATTAGTCAATATTAATTTAGAGCTCCAAACTAAAATAAAAAAAATCGGGGGGGCAAGCCCCGATTTATTTTCAAATTAGCATCTTCCACCGAACATATCTGAATTACAAAATAGAACAACTAGTAATAAAAGAAAATAATAGTGAATCATCCATGCCACAGCCTCCACCACCAAATAACCCACCACGTCTACCACTTTGATTGTCAGTCATATTGAAATCCTCCTCTATTTAATATATTCTAAAGCCTACTATAATCTATGTTTTTTAGGCGAAAGTGTGAATAATTATTCTTTAGTGGAAGAAAATGGACTGCACAGAGAACTGTCCCTGGTGCATTGTCTTTTATTTTCCCCCCAAAATTATATATATAATTTTGTCGAAAAAATGCAAAGGAGAAACCTTGCATTTATTCTATAGCGCTAAAGGCCACATTTGCAATATTTCTCCTAAGGTCTACTAATTTATTATTTTCTCTAGATGGGTGTACTCTATTTTAAATAAACTGTAAATATGGAATTATTTCCTCCTTCTACTTTCCCAGAATTTTTCTCTATTTTCTCTACTTTATCCATATTAGTTATGATTATTGGAGTTACGGTGGGTTTGCCACCTTCTTTAAGTTTTTCTAAATCTACTTCCATTAGTAGATCCCCCTTTTTTTTACCCCCCCTTTCCCTTCTTCTGCAATTCTAGTAAAACCTTCTCCTTTTAATTCTACAGTATCTATTCCAATATGAATTAGTATTTCTAAACCTTCTTTATTTACTAAGCCAATGGCATGATTTGTAGGAAAAATAGTAGCTATTTTCCCATCAATAGGGGATAATACTTTACCTTCACTAGGCTCTATGGCAATTCCATCTCCCATCATTTTCTCGGAAAATACTGGATCTGGAACTTCTTCTAAGGGAATTATATCTCCAGTCATTGGAGAGATTAATTCTATTTCTTTGTTTTTCTTTAGAAATTTAAACATAATATTACCTGCCTTTCGATGTTTTGTTATTATATTACCCTAATGAGGGTGGTTCAATCTATAGATATAATCCCCCTATATTATAACTCATGGAAGCCTATTAAATCAATTTTTTTTGTTCCCTTAGCCAATAGGTTAATTCCTCATTTGTCAATATTTCCAGTTCTTTTCTCTATGGGTATTATAACTACTAATTCCCATTAATTCTTCGTCTATAAGAGCTGGATGGCACATAAATTCAAAGGTATTTTCATTGAAATTTATTAGGTTTTCTTTAATAGTATCTATATTTGCCCTATCCCCCCATAAAACTCCATGGAAAACCATCTGTAGTTCTTATATTGTTCATTTCTAAATATCTTTTAGTCTCCTCATTTGCATATCTTACAGGTAAATTATATTCTTTTGCTAATTCTCCTACTATTTCCCTAAGCCCATCATACATATGAATATGATGATGGCCATCTAAATGAGAGGGCTTAAGACCAGTTTTTATAAATAATTCAATTTGATTTCTAAGTTCTTTTTCTGCTTCACCTAGTATAAGCCTAGGGAACAACTCCCCCCCTCTTCTTTTATAAAACTTGCCTTTACTATTTACTAAGGAGGGAATTTCCACTGGGGGGGATAATGTTGGGCTACCAGCAGTTAAGGTTAAATGAACCCCAGCAGATTTAAAACCCATGGATTTTAGAGTTTCAATACCTTCCCCAGCATAGGGCATATTTATCATTACTGTAGTGCTACTAATAATACCTTCCTTCATGCCTTTAATTATACCAGCATTGACACCTTTAGTTAGTCCAAAATCATCTGCATTTACAATTACTTTCTTCATTTTATCACCTGCTAAATTGAGTTAAATATTCTTTATTTTCCCTTAGTATATCATCTAGTATTTTTCTCGCTATTTTTACTGATGGAATCAAGGGACTAGTAGATAATGCCATAAGGGCTTTTTCATAATCCCCCCCACTAATGCCTGCCTCTGCTGTTAGCAATTCATAGGCTTTAACATGATTTACTAAACCAGAAATTTCTGAAGGCATATTCCCTAGAGTAAGGGGGGTTGCACCTGTTTTATCTATAAAGGCATTACATTCTATAACTACATCCTTGTCTAAGTTTTCAATGGCACCATTATTTTTAATATTTACTGTATGGATTTCTCCCTTATTATTGTGAATAGCAGAAATTAAGGATACAGCAGCCTCTGAATAATAGGCTCCTCCTCTTTTTTTTCTAATTGGGGAGGTTTAATATCCAAATTCTCATCTTCATATAATTTAAATAATTCCTCTTCGATTTTCATTACCTGTTCTCCACGACTGCCCTTGCCTTCTTTTACATCTTTGATTTGGTTTTCTACCATTTCATCTGTCATATAAAAATATCTAAGATATGGGCTTGGTAACATATTTAAATTATTTAGATAATCTTTATCCCAATTAAGATTTGGGATATTATTCATATTTAAAGCCTCATCATCTAGATTTTTTTTCTATTACTTTAGCCATAATATTTTCCCCCCCATCTAAATATATTCGATTTGCCCAATTTAGATGATTTAAACCTATAAAGTCCATTCTAAGTCTTTCAGGTTCTACATTAAACATCTTAGCTGTAGTGTTTTTCATATTTATAGGCACATTACATAATCCCATAGCTTTCACATTGGTATACCTTAAAACTGTTTCTGCTATTAGACCTGCAGGATTTGTAAAGTTAATTAGCCAGGCATCTGGAGATAGTTCTTCAATATCTTCACATATATCCATTATTACAGGTATTGTCCTCAAAGCTTTTGCAAACCCCCCTGCACCAGTTGTTTCTTGACCTAAAACATTATATCTTAAGGAAATATTTTCATCTCTAGCTCTAGCTTTTAATCCACCTACTCTAAATTGAGTGATTACATAATCCGCATCCTTAATGGCCTCTCTTCTATCTAGAGTTAATATTACTTCAGTATCTAATCCAGCTTTTTTTTACCATTCTCTTGGCTAAATTTCCTACTATATTTAACTTTTCTTCTCCTTCTTTTATATCAACCAAATATATTTCCTTTACTGGCAATTCGTCTTTTCTCTTAATTATTCCGTCTATTAATTCAGGTGTATAGCTACTACCACCACCTATTACTGCAATTTTTAGGCCTTCCATTTTCTATGCCTCCCTTTCATTTTCTAGCTTATCTATTCTCTTATATAGATCTATCATATTTTCTATTAGACCTTTTTCAGCCATGGCTGTCATTAAATGGTCCTGAGCATGTACAAATAAAACTGATATATCAACCTTTTCCCCCCCTGCTGCTTCCTTTTGTATAATATCGGTTTGAATTCTATGAGCATTGCCTAATTCTTCTTCTGCTTCTTTTAGGAATTTCTCTGCCTCATTAAAATTTCCATTTTGTGCAGCTCTTAGTGCATCATAAGATTTAGCCCTTGCATTTCCTCCATGAATTATTATAGAAAATACTATTTCTTCTAAATTGTCCATTTTATCTCCTCCAATCTATGTATTTATGCTTCTAAAAGCACCAGTAAAACTGGTGCTTTTTACTATTCAGTTACTGCTCCTTGTTCTTCTTGCAATAATTGTTTTTCATATGCTTTGAAGAACGGGAAATATATTGCTGTCATAATAGCTATATTTACAAGTACTAAAACTATGGCTCTCCAGTCTCCATTAGTTGCTAAATATGCTCCTATTGGTGCTGGCAATGTCCAAGGTGGCGTAATTGCTGGTCTTGCTACTAAATTAAAGTACATTGCAAAATAAGTTATTATTGATGTAATAATAGGCCCAATAATAAATGGTATACCTAATAATGGATTTAATACTATTGGTGCACCAAATATAATTGGTTCATTTATATTACATATTCCTGGTATTAAACTAGCTCTACCTAATCTCTTTAGATAGTCTGATTTAGAAGTTAAGAATAGAAATACTAATCCTAATGTGGCGCCTGAACCACCTATCCATACAAACCATTGGAAAAATGGCTCTGGTGCAATATTTGGTAAAACTTTTGCGCCATCTGCTAATGCTGCCATGTTTTCGTCTAATAATACCATCCATATTGGACGAGCAATTGAACCTACTACTGAAACTCCATGTATACCTGCTGCCCAAAGTAAAGTAATTAATAATACTGGTATTAATATTCCTGGTAATGTATTTCCAGCCTTAACTAATGGTTTAAACAAATTCATAATAAATGCTTGTATATCAAACCCTAACATTACTCTAACTAGCCAAATAATTGTTATAACAACTGCTGCTGGTATTAAAGCCTCAAAAGATCTGGCTACTGAATCCGGTACACCTTCAGGCATTTTAAACATTATATTTCTAGTTTGTAATGCCCTCATAATTTCTACAGCCAATATTGCCATTAATATGGCTACGAACATTCCTGAACCTCCAAGATTACCCATTGGTAGTACAAATCCTACATCTTCCATAACTAATGGAATAGAAGTCATAATAAATGCGGCCATGGATAAAATTCCGCCTGAAATCCCGTCTAGTTTATAGGATCTAGCTAAACTATATCCAATACCATAGGATGCATATAATGACATTAAGCCCATAGTAAGTCTAAAAGGTATTAAAATATTGCCAACCAGTTCTGGACTCATTTTCTCTGCTAGCTTTGGTATTGGTGGAAATGCAAATATTAAGAAAAATGAACCTACAATCAATAATGGTAATGTAGACACAATACCATCTCTTATAGCTCTTAAATGCCTTTGCTCAGATAGTTTTGCCATTGGTGGCATTAAAACTCTTTCAACCCACGCAAAAAAACTTTTCCATAATTATCCCCCTTATAAATATTTTTTTAATTTGTTCCATTAACTTTGGTCCTCCTAAAGGACTATAGCTTTGGGGGGGTGGAATTAATTCTATAGGTATACCTTCTTCCTTTGCCATAGCTTTAAAGCCATCATATCTATGTCTTACCTGCGGTGCTACCAGAACTAAATTCCAATTGCCTTTAATCTCATCTGTAAATGCTCCAGTACCAACTGCCTTAATATTGATTTCTATACTTTCTTTTTCTGCTTCTTTTTAAGTGCATTTTCTACTATAGCACTGGACATTCCTCCTGAGCATACCATTAAAATATTAAGCATTCTTTTCACCTCCTTCTAAAAATTAACTTGATAATTTATATCTAATTGATTTATATATAGAACCATCGAATTTATCTAGTAAATATATAGCTTCTTCATAATTACAATTAGTTTCTATCATTACTATAGCTATTTTAGGGCTATTTCCTGATAGTTCTAAATACCTTTCTGCCTTTTCTTCATCTATACCTGTGGCCTCCATAATTATTCTTTTAGACCTATCAATTAATTTCTCATTAGATGGATTTAAATCCACCATTAAATTTCCATATACTTTTCCTATTCCTATCATAGAAGCAGTGGTAAGCATATTTAAAACCATTTTTTTGTGCTGTGCCTGCCTTCAATCTAGTAGAACCTGTAATTACTTCTGGACCTACTATTGGTGTAATTGGAATCTTTGCTAATTTAGGAAGTTTACTATTTTTATTACAGGATAGTCCAATAGTAGTGGCACCTCTACTATTAGCATATTCAATGGCCCCCCCTAATACATAGGGTGTATTACCACTAGCTGTAATTCCCACTACAGTATCTGTTTTTGTAAGATTAACACTTTTTAAATCTGTCTTTCCTGCCTCTATATTGTCCTCTGCCCCCCCTTCCATAGCATCTATTATGGCACCATAGCCTCCTGCCATTATTCCAATTACTTGATCTTTATCTGTGCTGAAAGTAGGGGGGGCATTCTGAAGCATCTAAAATACCTAATCTTCCACTGGTTCCAGCACCAATATATATTAATCTTCCACCACTTTGAAAGGAAGCTACTATTTTCTCCACCGCCTTTTCTATGCTAGGCAATTCTTTTTCCACTGCATAGGCCACCTTTTTTATCTTCTTCATTCATAATCCTCAATATTTCCATAGTAGATTTTTTTATCTATATTTTTTTGTTTTTTTCATTAGATTTTTCCGTTATTAATTCCATA
>JMBX01000252.1_pt1 | contig 14317 bp, 32 predicted proteins | sample 616521 | NCBI WGS metagenome assembly JMBX01 (sample SAMN02727906, study PRJNA239997) | anaerobic digester metagenome | biome: anaerobic digester; isolation source: mesophilic anaerobic digester inoculated with municipal waste water sludge... | place: Germany: Bielefeld University, CeBiTec ...
TATATAAAATATTAGTTCTCAAATTCTCTAAATGAGGAAAGGCCTCTTTTAAAGCAAGGGGGATTTAAATTAGAACTCCAGAAATATACAATAATAGGGAAGAATTATATTTAAATAGTGGGAATATATAATTTTATAGATAATAAACTGTAGATGAAATAGGGAATGAGATTATTAGTATTTATAAAAAAAATTAATACTTGTTCTTAGTTTTAAGTATTGATATAATAAAATAGTTATAAAAAAAGGAGATAACAATGAATGTACTTATTATTCATGGGCCTAATCTAGATATTTTAGGTAAAAGGGATAAAAATATATATGGCAAACTTAATTTAGAGGAAATTAATTCTCTTATAGAAAATAGGGCTAAGGAACAAAATATAAATGTAGAATTTTTTTTCAAAGTAATTTCGAAGGGGGGAAATAATTGAAAGAATCCACGAAACTATGGAGGATAACACTGATGGGATTATTATAAATCCTGCAGCATTTACACACTATAGTATAGCCATAAGGGATGCCATAGAGGCCATTGATACTCCAGTAATAGAGGTTCATCTATCCAATATATATAATAGAGAAGAATTTAGAAATAAATCTGTAATAGCTCCTGTATGTATGGGACAAATTGCTGGCTTTGGCTATAATAGCTATTTATTAGCATTAGATGCATTGGTTTATTATAAATATTGAAGGAGGTAATATATTTGATTTCAGCAGGTGACTTTAGAAAAGGTGTAACTTTTGAAATGGATGGAGATGTATATCAAATAGTAGATTTTCAACATGTTAAACCTGGAAAGGGTGCAGCTTTCGTAAGAAGCAAGATAAAAAAATATTATGACTGGAGCTATTAAGGACCATACATTTAATCCAAATGATAGATATCCAAGGGCGAGAATTGAGGCTAAGGAAATGCAATATCTATACAATGATGGTACATTATATTATTTTATGGACAATGAAACCTATGAACAATTGCCTTTAAATAGTGAAGATGTAGAGGATGCAATTATATATATTAAGGAAAATAGTAGTGCTACTATTAGATTCTATCAAGGGAAACCCTTTGATGTAGAGGCTCCAAATTTTGTAGAATTAGAAATTACCCATACAGAGCCAGGAGTAAAGGGAGATACTGCTACAGGCGCTACAAAGCCAGCTACTTTAGAAACTGGGGGGCAACTGTAAATGTACCCTTATTTGTAAATATAGGTGATATAGTGAAATAGACACTAGGACAGGTGAGTATTTGTCTAGAGTATAGGCAATAATATAAATATATTATTTAAGGAGGGATTTAGATGGATTATTTGTATCAAAAGGTAGCCTATTTAAAGGGTCTAGCTGAAGGCTTAGGTATTGAAGAGGAATCAAAAGAGGGTAAACTATTATTACATATAATTGATACCCTAGAGGATTTCGCCGATGTCATAAGTGAAATTGCGGAGGAACAAGAGGAATTAGAGGAGTATGTAAACTATATAGACGAAGACTTAACTGATGTAGAAGAAGATCTATATGGATTAGATGACGAAGATTTTTATCCTTTTGAAGATTTTGATGAAGAGGATTTCGATCACATTGACTTCGATATTATTTGCTGCAATGATGAAGAAGATTTTGATATAGACGAATAAAATTATTTTTTTAGGACTTAAAACCTTAAGGTTTTAAGTCCTAATTTTTTTGCATAATTTTTTTGCCATTCATATTTATATATAAAGGAGGACAGGTTATGAAATCAGATGATATTAATATATATAATAAAGTTTTAGAATACATTTGTTTAGAATTAAGCCATTCCTTGGGAGTCATCGACAATGAATATAAAAAAAGTATAGAAGAGATTAGATTGAGAGTAGGGATGCCATTAAATGTTTATTTAAAGGGGGGGGAAGATTATTTTGTCTCCCCCAAATGGAAGATTAAACAAAGGGGGGAGAGAGATGGTATATTGGTTCAATCTAATCATATTTATAAAACTTTCCAATTAATTAGTAATTATTCTATTTATGCATTTCAGGAGGAAATTAGAAATGGCTTTATAACATTAAAAGGAGGACATAGGGTAGGGGGGGTAGGTGGTAAGGTTCTATATGGAAACAATGGAATTGAAACCATTAAAAATATTTCGTCCTTAAATATTAGAATTGCTAGAGAAAAAAAATTGGAGTTTCAAATAATATTCTTCCGTATATTTTAGATTTTCATAATTCCATATATAATACATTGATTATTTCCCCACCTCAATGCGGAAAAACTACATTATTAAGAGATATAATTAGAAATTTATCCAATGGAGACTTGCCAAAAAGAAGGGGGGGTTTTAAAATAGCTATCATAGACGAACGTTCGGAATTATCTGGCATGTATAATGGTGTACCTCAACATAATATTGGCATAAGGACAGATGTATTAGATGGCTGTAATAAAAAAAAGATGGTACTACAATTTTAATAAGGGCCATGTCTCCAGATATTATTGCAATGGATGAAATTGGAGGTATAGGGGGGGATGTGGAAGCTATTCACGAGAGTTTAAAAGCAGGCATAAGGGTTATAGCCACAGTTCATGGGAATAGTTTAGAGGATTTATTATCTAAGAGAAGTCTTAGAATTTTAATTGAAGAAAGAGTCTTCGATAGGTATATTTTTTTTAGACAATTCCATGGGAGTAGGGACAGTTAAAGAAATTCTCCAAGGTAAAGATTTTAAACCCATAAGAAAATAGAGGGGGGAAATCCGATGTTTTATCTAAAAATAATAGGTTCGGCACTAATTGTATTCTCTACTGGCATTATGGGCTATTGTTATGGAAAACAATTTTCCAATAGATTAAACAATCTAATTTATATGGAACAGTGTATAAAGATATTAGAAACAGAAATTGTATATGGTAGCAATTTGTTAACTGAAGCATTAAATAATGTATATCTCAGAGGAAATAAAAAAAAGTATCCTTTATATTTAGGGAAATAAAAGATCATCTTTTAAATAATAGGGAAGGAGATGTATATAGTAGTTTTTTAGTAGTATCTAATTCCCTAAAAAAAACACATTAAGTTTCAAGGATGAAGATATAGATCTTTTTTTATCCTTAGGAAGGGTATTAGGTTCTTCTGACAGAAGGGACCAGGAGAAAAACTTTAGTTTAATCCTAAAACAAATTTCCTTCCTAGAGGTCAATGCCAGAATAGAAAGGGATAAAAGTGAAAGAATGTTTAAAGGCTTGGGAATACTATTAGGCTTTACAATTGTAATAATACTATTATAGGAGAGATAGATATGGATATTGATTTAATCTTTAAAATAGCTAGTATAGGTATATTATTATCTATACTTCATACATTATTAAATAAGGCAGGTAAGGAAGAATTTGCCTACATCATCAATTTAGTTGGGGGGGTTATAATTGTATTTGGTATGGTAATTACTTTGATTGCAAAGTTTTTCAATGATATAAAAAGCATTTTTAGACTCTATTAACGGATGTGATAATATGGAGATTTTCAAAATTGTATCCATTGGGATAATAGCTACACTATTATCAGTTTTTCTTCGTCAATCTAATAGAGGAGATTTTGCATTATTAATTAGTCTAGTAACTGGATTGATTATATTTTCTTTTATATTAGAAAAGTTAAAATATATAATTCATACTTTAAATCAATTAATAAGAGGTACAAATGTAGAGTTGGCTTATTTTTCCACCATAATAAAGATAATTGCTATTGCTTATTTAATAGAATTTGGTTCGCAAATCTCCAGAGATGCAGGAGAGGATTCCATTGCAAATAAAATTGAATTAGGTGGAAAGGTCATAATGATGGTATTGGCTATGCCAATATTATTGACACTAATGGATTTAATTATAAAAATACTTCCTTAAAGGTGAAAATAATGTATAAAAAAAATTGACTTTAATTTTTTTCTAATATTCATGATTTTCCTCATTCCAAACTCTTCTATTGCACAGGAAAATCATGAAGATTTAGATTTAATAGATAGGTTTTACGAGAACAATTAAACAATTTAAATATTGAGGAACTGGAATTAGTATTAGAAGACATATTTAGGGGGGGAGATATAGATTATCCTAAAATTAAATCAAGGATGCTATTATATCTACTATAAATGGAAAAAAGATACTAAGTTTTAATGAAATATTATCTGTAATATTTAATTTATTTTATTGGAAATTAGGGACAATTTAATTTTAATTATACAAATTTTTGCTATAACCATAGCCTTTGCACTATTGACAAATTTAGCATCTTCTTTTCAGAGAGAAAATGTTACCCAATTAGCTCAATATGCTTGTTATACTATTTTAACCATGCTAAGTATTAATAGTTTTGTACTGGCATTAGAATTAGGGAAAAAAACTGTGATACAAATGGTGGATTTTATGCAAATAATATTGCCTATACTATTAAGTCTGTTGACAATAGTTAGTGGCCCAAATACTAGATTATTATTTCATCCTATAATACTAGGCAGCATGGGGGATTATAGCCTCTATAGTTAAGAATCTAATATTTCCACTAATACTCTTTCCTTTATTATAGGGATAATTGGGAATATCTCTGAGAAAGTTCCCTTTTTTTTCAGTTATCAGAACTAATGAGGCAAATAATCGTAGGGGGGGTAGTAGCTGGTGCATTAACAATATTTATTGGGGGGGTAATTACCATATTTGGCATAGGAAGCAAAGTAGATGGTATAACTATCCGAACGGCCAAATTTGCTGTAGATAATTTGGTGCCAATAGTAGGGAAATTTTTATCAGATGCGGTAGAAACTGTAGTTAGTTGTTCTGCAATATTAAAAAAATGGAATTGGACTAATTGGACTGATTATACTGTTTTTAATATGTGTAATTCCTATTATTAAAATAGTGACCCTAATACTAAGTTATAAAATCATAGCTGCAATTGCACAGCCTATTGCATCAGAAAATATAATTAACTTTTTCAATGAAGTGGGGGGGAAAGGATTATTACTTATAATGATAGGAGTTTTATCAGTGGCCACTATGTTTTTTTATAACTATTGCAATTGTAGTTGAACTAGGCAATGCTACAATAATGCTCAGGTAGGTGTTAATATGAAAATCGTAGAATTTTTAAGCTTATGGTTAAGAGATATTGTTTTAGTTTTTATATTTATATCTATAGTGGAAATTATAATTCCAAATGGCAATATGAAAAAAAATATATTAATATGATTATAGGTTTTTTTTAATAATATTTACTATTATAAATCCATTTATAAAGTTATTTCAAAAGGATTATAATTTTAATAAAAAATTTCTATGAAAAACAAATAGAGGGTATTGATTTTCTATATAGGAACAACGAAGAGCTAAAAAAATACAAGAGGAACAAATAAAAAGTTTTTATATTGGAAAATTTGAACAAGATTTAGAAGAATTAATAGCTAAGAGTACAGATTATCAGGTAGAAAGAATTCAAACTACATTTAACGAAGGGAATGGAAGCGAACCCCCTAGGGATTAAAATCTTCTTAATAGAAGGAGAGAAAAACATAGGAAAAAAGAATATAATTCAAATAAAAAAAATTCAAGAGGTATCCATTCAAGAGGACGGGAATAGCAGGACAAAATATATGGAAATAGAGAATAAGAAAATTAAAAAAAAGTAATATCAGAATACTATAAATTACCTGAGGAAAATATAAGATTCTTTTTAAATAATATAGGGGAAGGTGAATCAGATGGATAAATTGATTCATAAATTAAAGGCACTTTTAGAAAAAATGGACAATAAAAAGATAATCTATAATTCAATTCATAATTTTAATTATTGGAATCATATTTTTAATAATAGCGAATTATTTTTTAGACTATAAAAAAGATTTAGACACTAACTCACAATTAAATTCTATAGGGCTGGAAAACACTAATATAGATCAGGATTATACTACAATTTTAGAAAGAAAATTAGAAGAAATACTAGGAGAATTAAAGGGAGTAGGAAAAGTAAAGGTAATGGTAACTTTAGAGGATACTATAGAAAAAGTCCCGGCTTTTAATACAAATAAAAACAATGAAACTACTAGTGAAATAGACTCTCAGGGAGGAACAAGGGAAATTGTAAGGGAGGATATGAGCATACAAATGGTAACTAGCAATGATGGTAACCTAATGTTTATAAAGGAAATAAAACCCACTGTACGTGGGGGGGTTATAGTAATAGCAGAGGGGGGGCGGAAAATTTAGAAGTGAAGGAAATGCTTTATGAGGCAGTAAAGACAGTATTAGGTATATCTGGCAATAGAGTTGAGGTATATTCAAGTAAATAGGGGGGGGATATAGATGCTTACTATGAAAAAGCCAGTTATAATCTTGGTGCTAATTGTATTATTGTTTTTTTAGCGGTTATATTAATCACAATTTAACTCTTAGGGCTAATTCCAAAGTTTCATCGGATTATCAAAGATATGAGGAATTTGAAATGGTAAAGAGATTTGAATTAGATGAAAAAGATTTAGTGGAAGCCATTTCTGAGGGGGGATGGAGATGAAGTAGATATAGAGATTTAGATACAATAGAGGGGAAAAATCTAGGAGATATAACTCAAGAAACTAATAAAATCATCGGTCAAGAAATCAGCAGAGAAACTAGTATGCAGTCGAAAAACTATTTCATTGAACAGAGATTGGCTAGGGATAAATTAAGGGCTAGTCTAATTGATAGAATCAATGAAATAGTAAATAATGAAAATACCAGTGATGAAACTAGGACTGAGGCACAAAAAAAGATAATGGCTATTGGGGGGGATTTGGCGGAGAAAGAATTGACCATAGAGGGTCTTATTAAGGCAAAGGGTTTTGAAGAGGCCTTGGTCTTTTTAACTGAGGAAAATCTAAAATAATAGTCTCTGTAGCGGAATTGACAGAGCAAGATGTAGTAAAGATTTTAAATATCGCAATGGGTGAGACGGACTTAGATGCCGACAATATAAAAATTATGAAAAAAATATTAGAAATGTTTGTAAATCCCAGGGGGGGCTTTGATATAATAATTTTATAGCTCAATGTATAATGGGAGGTGTAAAAATGACAGAATTTATAAATGATGAAAAAGTCAAATACGGTACAGTTAAAATTGCTAATGAAGTAGTGGCTATTATAGCGGGATTAGCAGCTACAGAAATAGATGGTGTGGCAGGAATGAGTGGAGGTATGACTGCAGATTTTACAGAAATGCTAGGGATGAAAAAACCTCTCCAAGGGGGGATAAAAGTAGAAGTAGGAGAAAAGGAAACAGCTATAGATGTATTCATTATAGTAGAATATGGTTCTAAAATTTCTGAGGTTGCAAATTTAGTTCAGGAAAATATAAGGGACACTGTAGAAACCATGACTGGATTAAATGTAATAGAGGTCAATGTAAATGTACAGGGTGTAAAAATTCCAAAGGAACCAAAAGAGCCTAAAGAGCCAAAACCAGAAGTAGAGCCAAGAGTAAAATAATATAATTACCCTCTGCAGAACAGAGGGTAATTTTGAATACTTTTAGAGGAGGAAAATAATCATGAGTGTATTTGATAGGATATTATTAATATTAGTTTCTATACTATTAGCACTATTTTCTATTCTAATAATACTATTCCCAATTGAGAGCCCAGATATTATATCTTTATATTATGCAAATAATTTATTAAGATTAATGAAGGGTAATTATCTATTTATGGGAATAGGTATAATATTGTTATTAATAAGTATTAGACTTATTGTGGTCAATATTAAAACCAAGGAAAGGCAATCTAAGAGCCATTATATTATACAAAGAACTGATCACGGGGGGGAGATAAATATATCTTCGGAAACTATTATTGGATTAGCTCAATCAGTGGCAGATAAATTTGTTGGTGTTAGAAATGTAAAAACTAATGTGGATATAATAGAAGACCAATTATTTATAGATTTAAAGGAGAAGTAACACCAGAGATAAATATTCCCGAAACAATTGAAGAATTACAAAATAAAGTTAAAGAACATGTGGAGTCCTGCACTGGTGTCAATGTAAATGAAATTCGTGTTATCATCACAAATGTAACTGCACCTGTAAGAAATATTAAATAATTGATGAGGTGTTTCTAATTGGTAAGGGAAATATTTAATGAATTAATTAATTGGATAGGGAATAATATAGGAAGAACCCTAGGTGGTATTACAGGTTTTATAATTGCCATTTTAGTATTGACTATTGGCTTTTTTTTAAGACTCTATTTATGGTGATTTGTATTGGCTTAGGTATATATATAGGCGGTATAAATAATAAAAGGGAAAAGTTTAAGGCATTAATAGAAAAACTATTTAGTTCTTCAAATAGGAATTTATAAATCATTTGGGAGGAAAATATGGGTAGGAAGTATGCGAGAGAATCGGCAATGAAATTGCTATATCAGATGGAAATAAACTCTGATTTTACAGAGAATGCAACGGAAATATTTTTTTTAACAATTTTACTTTTGATTATGGTGAAATCATGTATATTGAAAATGCTGCGGGAACAATTATTGAAAACTTAAATATTATAGATAAATATATAGAAGACAATATTGAGAGATGGGAAATACATAGACTTGCAAAAGTAGATTTGTCTATATTAAGAATAGCCATTTATGAAATGCTATACAGAACAGACATTCCTGTACAAGTTTCTATTAATGAGGCCATTGAAATATCTAAGAAGTATAGTAATGAGGAATCTCCAAAATTTATAAATGGAATACTGGGAGGCTTTGGTAAGATCGGGGGGGGTGTTGGAGGAATATGGGGGGGACAAAACCACTAAAGGTTAGTGAGGTAAATAATTATATTAAAAGAACCTTTGCAGGAGATTGGTTACTTTCTAATATTAAAGTAGAAGGTGAAATTTCAAATTTTAAGCATCACTATAGTGGACATATGTATTTTTCCTTAAAGGATGAGAAGGGAAAATTAAAATGTGTTATGTTTAAATCTGACAATCAATCTGTAAATTTTCAATTGGAAGATGGACTTAAAGTAGTAATTACAGGATTTGTTTCTGTTTATGAAAGAGAAGGAGAGTATCAATTATATGCAAAGAAAATTGAAAAGGCTGGTATAGGAGATTTATTTCAAGCCTTTGAGGAGCTAAAAAAAAGAAATTAGAACAGGAAGGTCTCTTCAATCCCTTAGATAAGAAAGAAATGCCTTTTATGCCTAAAAAAAATAGGTTTAGTCACTTCCTCTACAGGGGGGGCAGCAGTTAGGGATATTATTACTGTTATAAAGAGAAGATACCCCCCCATAGCAGATATTGTAATATATCCAGTATTAGTTCAAGGTGTACAAGCCCCCCCAAAAGAAATTTGCGAAGGCCTAGTGTGTTTAGATAATAGAGAAGATATAGATATTATAATTACAGGTCGTGGAGGTGGCTCTATAGAAGAATTATTTGCATTTAATGACGAAATATTGGCTAGAACTATATACAATATGGACACTCCTGTGGTTTCTGCTGTAGGTCATGAGGTTGATTTTACCATAGCAGACTTTGTTGCAGATTTAAGGGCACCTACACCTTCTGCTGCTGCAGAGATGATTACTCCTGAATTGGATAAACTAAAAGCAGATTTAAATGCTAATATGATTAAATTAAATAGAAATTACAATTATCTTATGGAAAAACTCAATAGGGATTTAGAGTATATAAATAGAGATTTAAAATATTATAATCCTCTAAATCAATTAAAAGACAAATATCAAATACTTGATGATTTATTCCGAAGATTATTAATTTCTATGGAAAGAAGTATTTTAGAAAATAAAAACAAAGTCGATAATTTGCATAGTAAAATTAATTACTTAAGCCCTATTTCCTCACTAGATAGGGGGGGATATACTATTTTATTAGATAAAGATGAGGATTTGGTATCGGAAATTGAACAACTATCTATTGAGGGAAATTATAGTTTAATTCTAAAGGATGGTATGGCTGAGGTTAAAGTGGTTAAAATTAATAAGGGGGGGAATTTTCCATGAATAAAGAAAAATTATCTTATGAAGAAGCTATTGAAGAATTAGAAGAAATAATAAATGCATTAGAAAGTGGGGAGCTTTCCCTTAAGGATTCTTTGGATAATTTTAAAAGAGGTATAGAATTATATAATTGTTGTAATGAAATATTAGAAGACATTGAGGGTGAAGTGAAAATTTTATTAAAAGATGAAAGTGGAGATTTAAAAGAAGAGGTTTTTGATTTGGAGGTATAAGAGAATATGGCAATGGAAGAAGAAATAAAAGAGATTACCAGTATAATAAATAAGGAACTTAAAAATGGGTTAAAACATGAAGAAAGCTATCAAAGTATAATATTTGAATCTATTAATTATAGTATTTTTACTGGTGGGAAAAGGCTAAGGCCTATATTATTATTAAAAACCTATGAATTATTTGGAGATAATTATGAGGATGCTATAGCCTTTGCATTGGCCATAGAAATGATACATACCTATTCCCTAATTCACGATGATTTACCCAGTATGGATGACGATGATTTTAGAAGGGGGGGAAAACTAACTAATCATAAAGTATATGGAGAAGCTATGGCAATTTTATCTGGGGGGGATGGACTATTAAACTTGGCCTTTGAAACCATGTTAAAATATACATTAGAAAATTCTACAGATATAGAGGATTATAAAAAAACACTAGAGCTATGAAAGAAGTTGCCAAATATGCTGGTGTTCATGGTATGATTGGTGGTCAGGTAGTAGATTTAATTTCCAACGATATTTCTATAAATGAGCATAAGTTAATATATATGTATGAAAAGAAAACTGCTGGATTAATACAGGCTTCTGTAGTATCGAGGGCAATACTAGGGGGGGAGCGTACAGAAGAAGAAATTGAAAACATAAGAGATTTTGGCTTTAATCTAGGTTTAGCCTATCAGTCAAAGATGATATTTAGATGTAGATGAAGATAGTAAAATAGGAAAACTAACCTATGCTACTTATTTAGGATCTGAAAAAGCTGAGATAAAAATAAATGAATTTAGTCAAAAGGCCATTAAAAGTTTAATGAAAATAAAAAAACCGAAATATTAATTTTTTTTGAAAGAATTAACTAATTTTTTTAATTTGTAGAAATTATTAAAGCATATTGAATAATTTTAAATTCTATGCTATAATTAATTGATATTAAAGTGGCACAGTATTCTAGTCAACACAGCTAATCTCGAGGGCGGGGGGGCTAAAAATCCGTCGAAGGGCATATCGATGAAGTTCCTTGTTTCGGCTCGCGACGCCCAGTCGAGGGTCGTTGCTGGGAGTAAGGAAGCTGGGGCGATCTGCAATGGCATGCAGGCGTGGACCCTACTTTCGTGGAGACTTATCTTTGTGATAAGATAAACCTGTAAATATAAAGATAAATTTACAGAGTAGCCTGCCTTGAGTGGTATAGGTAGATGATAGGCCAACTTTACCTATTTAGGGCCCAAATAGATAAAGTTTTGTTATCGAAACCTATATTGCAAAAGAGGCTAAGGGTTAGACTGGTTGTGGAGGAAAACTCCTAGACTGTTCTAAGGTGAGGTATTCTGGGGATTACAGTGCGGACTAAATGGCAATCCAGTTCTACTTTTGGCGACAGAGTAGTAATAGAGTTAAAGGGAAACCGCTGTTATGGCGACATACAGTTTTTATTAGGGAAATCCTGCTGGACCTTAAGCCGTAAGATTTACTCAGTTTACTGCCACTTTTGGGCTGATAGCATAGGCTATCAGCCTTTTATATACTATAAATTACGGAGGATTTATCCTTAAATGAATAAGAAAGATGAGATTGGTTTTAGAGAGAAATACAATATGAATTGGGTTAGAGCTATAAGTTTTTGGACTTTTATTATGGCAGTGGTTTTACCATAATCACAGAGGCCTTAGTAGAAAATCTAGATGTGTTTTGGCATTTATAATATTAATTCTAGTTATTTCCATTGGAATATTTTTTTTGACATTATTGGAATTGCAGTAACGACTGCAAAAGAAATGCCCTTCCATGCCATGGCTGCAAATAAAGTGGAGGAGGCAAAATATGCTATTAAATTAGTGAAAAATGCATCTCAGGTTTCTAATTTTTGTAATGATGTAATTGGAGATATATCTGGTATTATTAGTGGTTCCCTTGGTGCCACTATAATTTTTAAATTAGCTAATATTTATGATTTAAAAAAAATGCCAGTATTTTAAGTATAATAATTACTTCCCTAATAGCCTCTTTTACAGTTGGGGGAAAGGCCTTTGGGAAATCTGTGGCTATAATGAATTCAGAAAAAAATCATTTTTCAAACTGCAAGGATATTTAATTTTTTTAGAAAAGAAATTGGGAATAGATATACTACCAGATAAAAAGAAAAAGAATAGTAGATAAGGAGATTCTATGTCAAAAAAAAGAGCAGATGTTTTATTATTTGAAAAGGGCCTTGTGGATTCTAGGGAAAAGGCTAAGACTCTAATTATGGAGGGGGGGATTGTATTTATAGGGGGGATAGGAGAATTGATAAAGCTGGAGAAAAGGTAGAAATAGATGCCTCTATTAGGATTAAAGAAAATCCCATTACATATGTTAGTAGAGGCGGATTAAAATTAGAAAAGGCTATAGAAGTTTTTAATATTAAATTGCAAAATAAAATTTGTATGGATATTGGAGCATCAACTGGAGGTTTTACAGATTGTATGTTGAAGGAAGGGGCTATTAAAATTTTTGCCATAGATGTAGGCTATGGACAATTAGATTGGAAACTTAGAAATGATCCCCCCCGAGTTGTAGTAATGGAGAGGACTAATATTAGATATATTACTGGTGAAGATATAGAGGATATTGTGGATTTTATTTCTATAGATGTGTCCTTTATATCTCTGAATTTAGTTTTACCCGTAGCTAAAACCTTATTATCAGAAGCAGGTAGTATGGTGGCACTAGTAAAGCCACAGTTTGAAGCTGGAAGGGAAAAGGTAGGTAAAAGGGTATAGTGAGGGATAAAACACCCATATAGAAGTTTTAAACACTATAGTCAATATTTGCAATAGAGAAGGGCTTACAATTGCAGATTTAGATTTTTCTCCTGTAACAGGAGGTACTGGTAATATAGAATTCTTAGCTCATATAGTAAAATCAAATGAAATACTAGGAATTGATAATAAGAAAATAATTGAAACTGTAGAAAATGCCCATGAAAAACTAAAGGATTGATTTAAGGAGAAAAACATGAAAAAAAATATACTAGACAAAGAATAATCTTAGATATAATTGAAAATTTTGAAATAGAAACCCAGGAAGAACTAGCGGAGCATTTATTAGAAAAGGATATTGACATTACCCAGGCTACTATTTCTAGGGATATTAGGGAATTGAAATTAGTTAAGGTTTTAGGTTCAAATGGAAAGTATAAATATGCAACTATGGACAATCAAAGAGAAGGTATAGATGAAAGATTAAACAAAGTTTTTAGATCTACAGTATTGTCTGTTGATAAGGCAGTAAATATTATAGTTATAAAAACTTTGCCTGGAGCTGCCCAAATATGTGCTATGGCTATTGAAAATCTTAAAAATGAAACTATTGCAGGTATTCTTGCAGGAGATGATACTATTTTTGTTGCCATAAAAGAAAAACATTCCATGGAAAATGTATTGTTGGAAATTAAAGAACTACTTAAATAATTTGGAGGTATATATATGATAGTTGAGTTAAATATAAGTAACTTCGCTATTATAGATAATTTAAAAATTAATTTTACTAAGGGATTCAATGTCTTAACTGGAGAAACAGGTGCGGGAAAATCCATAATAGTAGAAGGTATCAGCATGATTTTAGGTGGACGAGCTAGTAAAGACTTAATTAAAACTGGGAAAAGTAAGGCTACTATAGAAGGTTTGTTTTATTTAGATGAACCAGATAGAATAAACAATTTATTAAATAATTTTGGCATAGATCAGGATCCAAATAATTATCTTTTAATATCTAGAGAAATACATGAAAATGGGCCCTCTATATCTAGATTAAATGGCAGGACTGTTACATTGGCAATGTTAAATAGAATCACACCTTATTTAGTGGATATACATGGACAGCATGAACATCAATCTTTATTAAATACAGATAATCATATAAAATTAATTGATAGTTTCGGAGACGGAGAATTAAACAATTTAAAGGGAAATATTAACACTAGACACAGAAAGCTTAATACAGAAAAAAAGAAAAAATTGAACAACTTTCATTAAACAACATGGAAAGAGATAGGGGAAATAGATT
>JMBX01000253.1_pt1 | contig 14260 bp, 26 predicted proteins | sample 616521 | NCBI WGS metagenome assembly JMBX01 (sample SAMN02727906, study PRJNA239997) | anaerobic digester metagenome | biome: anaerobic digester; isolation source: mesophilic anaerobic digester inoculated with municipal waste water sludge... | place: Germany: Bielefeld University, CeBiTec ...
TGTGTAATGGTAGTTTCACTTAGATAAAGGGGATAGTTATGAAAAGAAAAGACTGTTTATATATGTAGTAATTGTAATTATGAAACCATAGGCTATATGGGAAAATGCCCTGAGTGTAATTCTTGGAATACCCTTGTAGAAACTACCATATCTAAAGATACTCGAGGCTCTAGAGCTAATAGAGTATTATTTGAAAAAAACCTTTAAGAAGACTAGGTGAAATAGAATCTACTAATAGCCATAGGATCATAACTAGTATTAAAGAGTTTAATAGAGTTATGGGTGGTGGAGTAGTAAGGGATTCTGTTACTATATTGGCAGCTAAACCAGGTGCAGGGAAATCAACATTATTGTTACAAGTTGCCAATGACTTAGCTTCCATGGGTCATATGGTTTTATATGCATCTGGAGAGGAGTCTGAATCTCAAATTAAATCTAGGGCAGATAGGATAATAAATAGGATTCATTCAAATGTTTGGGTGGTTTCAGATAATAGTATGGATAATATACTGGAAAATATAGATGAAGTGGACCCAGATTTTATAATAGTAGATAGTATACAGACATTTTCTCTAGGGGGGGCCTTTCCAGGCTCTAGGGCAGGATCACCTACACAGACTATGGAATGTGCTTACGAGCTAGTTAAGAAGGCCAAGGACCCTTCTAGGCCGAGGGCTATCTTTATAGTAGGGCAAATGACCAAGGAAGATGAATTGGCTGGAGTAAGGGCTCTTGAACATCTAGTAGATACTGTTCTTATTATTGAAGGAGAAAGTGGAGAAGAACTTAGAACATTATTAACTACTAAAAACAGATATGGTTCTACAGGTGAAATGGGATTTTTCAATATGACTGAGGAAGGTATGGTATCTATAGACAATCCATCAGAATATTTTATGACAAAGAGAGAAAAGAATGAATTGGTTTCAGGTAGTGCCATAACCGTTGTAAGGGAAGGAACGAGACCCATAATATTGGAAATAGAGTCATTGGTTTCAGACTCCTTTACACCTTATCCATCGAGAATAGGGGGGGAATGTATGAGAAGAGAACAGCTAAATACCCTAGTATCTATTCTTGAACAGAGAGGTAATACAAGATTATATGATAAAAATGTAGTCATAAAAACTACTGGTGGAATAAAATTAAGTGAGCAAGCATCCAACTTAGCTGTTATTATGAGTATTGCATCATCTGTATATCAAGTTGGCATACCAAATGATACTGTATTTATAGCAGATGTAGGTCTTACTGGAGAGTTAAAGAAAGTACCTTCCCTAGAAGCTAGGCTTAGAGAATTAGATAGGATTGGTTTTAAAAAGGCCTATATTCCGCCTAACAGTACACGAAAAAGTGAATTTAAAAATCTTAAGACTATTGAATTAAAGACACTAAAGGATGTAATCAATAGTTGCTTGAAATAAGAAAGAATCATAGTATTAAAGTTTAGCAAAGAAAACTTATTTTTATTATATAAAGTAAAAAAAACGGATTTCTTAGAATCCGTTTTTTTAATCCTTATTTTAAACTAAATACTCCCAAAGTCTTATTTCTTTCATGTTCTTGAGATAATATTTCAAATAAATCTAAATCTAAAGTATTACATAAAGATGCTAAATAAAACAAATAATTCCCTATTTCTCCCTCTAATATTTCCTTGCAGCTTTCACAAATATTTCCATTTAAATGGGATTGGACTTTACTTGCCAAATCTTCATAGGAATTGCCATCAAAATTTTGCTTTTTAGCATCTATGGAAATACAGCCGCAGCTAGTTACAGATTTTGCCACTGCTCTATTAATTCTTGCATTATATTCATCTAATTTAGTCATTATATCTAGAATGCTTTTATGCCTTATTAAGGACTTAGAAACTTCATTTTGAAAATCCTTACAAACAGAATTATTGTCATAAACTTTTAAATTAGTGTCCATATTATCCTCCCGTCACATTTTTCTTTATGTATCCATTATACTTTTAGGGACAAGTAGTTGTCAAATATTTCTAAAAATTATTTTTCGATAAATAATAATATTAACTAGTTGACAAGTCAAAACATCATATGGTAGAATATAAGCTTTACAACTATCCTTTACTGGTGTATAATATAAAATGGGACATTATTAATGAGGAGGTTGTAATATGTTTAATGTTGGTGATAAAATAGTATATCCTATGCATGGAGCTGGCATTATAGAAAACATTGAAGAAAAGGAAATACTTGGTGAAATTAGAAAATATTTTATTATGAGAATGCCTATAGGTGAAATGAAAGTAATGGTACCTGTAGATAATGTGGCAGAAGTAGGAGTAAGAGAAATTATTGATGAAGTTGAAATGGAAGAAGTTATTACGGTATTAAAAGGTAATAGATCTAATATGCCTCAAAACTGGAATAGAAGGTATAGGGCAAATATGGATAGAATAAAATCTGGAGATATCTTTGAAATTGCAGCAGTAGTTAGAAATCTTATGCTTTTAGACATAGAAAAGGGATTATCTACTGGTGAAAGAAAAATGTTAAGTGATGCTAAACAAATGTTGGTTTCTGAAATGGTGTTAGTATGTGATCTTAGCATTGAGGAAGTAGAAGAATTAGTAGTGGAAGCTATAAATTATAGTGAAGAAGATGAAGAATAGTCTAATTATTTTAAATTAGTATATTTAGAGAATTATAGTTATATAATTTATATTTCTGGTAATAGATATATATAGGAGGTGAGAGGATGATTGGTAAAATAATGAAAATTGCCATTGGAATTGTAGGGATGCTTATAGGCTTTGGAGTGACTACAATTCTAAAAGCATTAGAGATACTTAAATTTTCCAATAATGGGTGGTCAGCTTTAGCTATTTATTTAGGGTTTTCTTTATTTTTGGAATTATATTTTTTTATTTTATCTCCTACAATTATTCAAAAAGGTAAAAAGTTAATAGAAATAATAGAAGGTGAATTGCAAAAATTCCCAGCATCAGATATTGCTTTAGGTTCAGTTGGTTTGATAGTAGGCTTAATTATTGCGTATCTTATTAGTAAACCCTTAGACAAGTTGGAAATTCCATATATTGGATTTGTGGCTCAAATAATATTATTTGGTATATTTGGATATTTAGGAATTAAAATTACCGCTAGAAAAAGGGAAGATATTACTAATGCCATAGGAGAAATGAGTATTCAGAGAAAAGGTACTAAGGATAAATTAAAACAAAATTATAAATCTTGCCCTAAGATTTTAGATACTAGCGTAATTATAGATGGAAGAATAGCAGATATTTGCAAAACTGGATTTATAGAAGGGCCTTTAGTTATTCCAGAATTTGTGCTAGAAGAGTTACAACATATTGCAGATTCTTCTGATGGTTTGAAACGTAATAGAGGAAGACGAGGATTAGATATACTCAATAAAATTCAAAAAGAATTAGATATAGAAATAATTATTCATGAAAAACAATTCGAAGATATACAAGAAGTGGATTCAAAATTACTTAAACTAACCCAGTTCTTAAAGGGGAAAATCATAACTAATGATTATAATTTAAATAAAGTTGCCGAAGTACAAGGCATTGAAGTGTTAAATATTAACGAGTTAGCTAATGCTGTTAAGCCTGTGGTGTTGCCAGGAGAAGAAATGGTAGTTCAAGTAGTCAGAGATGGTAAAGAATCAGGTCAAGGATTAGCATATCTAGATGATGGTACTATGATAGTCGTTGAATCAGGAAGAAAATACATAGGTGAAACTATTGATGTAGTAGTAACTAGTGTATTACAGACATCTGCAGGTAGAATGATATTTGCAAAACCAAAGTCTATGGTAGATAAAGCTGTTTAAAGACCCTTAAGGGTCTTTTCTTTTGGAAGTTTATCCTAAATTTTTTTGTTTTATTATTTTTAGTATATGCTATAATAATAAAATAAGAGGTGAAATTAATGTACAAAAACTATTATGTATCTGTAATTATTGCAGCAGCGGGTATGAGCAATAGAATGGGTAGCAAAGTTAATAAACAATTTATTGCAATAGATAATAAACCTATACTTGTTCATACATTGGAAAAATTTGAAAAATGCAGATATGTGGATGAAATAATATTAGTATCTAAAGAAGAAGAAGTAGAGTATTGTAGAAAAGAAATAGTTAAGAAATATGGATTCAAAAAAAAGTTGCTAATATTATAAGAGGTGGAAAAGAACGACAAGATTCCATATATAATGGACTCCTTGCCTTAAATGAAAATACAGATATAGTACTAACTCATGATGGTGCTAGGCCCTTTATCAAACAGAGCATATAGAAGAGGGAATAAGAGGAGTATTAGAATATGGTGCCTGTGTAATAGGTGTTCCAGTAAAGGATACCATGAAAGTAGTAGAGGAATCTAATATAATACACCATACTCCTAAGAGAAGTCTACTATGGGCAGCTCAAACTCCTCAGTGTTTTTGGGCTCATGTTATAAAAGAGGATACGAACATGCTATTAATGAAGGGATTGTAGGAACAGACGATAGTTCCTTGGTAGAAAAAAATAGGTTATAATGTAAAGATGATTATGGGTAGTTATGATAATATAAAAATCACAACTCCCGAAGATTTAATTATTGCAGAATCCCTTTTAAAGGATATGGATAATTTATATTTACGTAGAGAATTTTTATTTCAAGGTAGATAGGTGATTAAATGCGAATTGGATTTGGATATGATGTCCATCAACTTGTTGAAGGTAGAGATTTAATTATAGGTGGGGTAAATATACCCTATAAGAAGGGACTGTTAGGACATTCCGATGCAGATGTATTAGTCCATTCCATAATGGATAGTATCCTTGGGGGGGCTTTGGCATTAGGAGATATTGGCAAGCATTTTCCCGATACAGATCCTAAATATAAAGACATATCTAGTTTATTACTATTAGAAAATGTATATAATACTATGAAGGATGCAGGATATATAATAGGGAATATAGATGCAACTATTGCTGCACAGTCTCCCAAACTAGCCCCTTATATAGAAGAAATGAAATATAATATAAGTAAAATATTAAACACATCATTAGATAATGTTAATATTAAAGGAACTACAACGGAAAATTTAGGATTTGTAGGTAGAAAGGAAGGAATATCTTCCTATAGTGTGTGCTTGTTAAAAAGGATTTAGGTTGACACAATAAGTTTTATTTAGTAAAATGCTTATATATTATAGCGAAGAAGGGAAATAGTATTTATTAATGGTCTAAAGAGAGGAAATCATAGGTGGAAGATTTCTGACCCTCTTAATAAGGAACCAGTCCCTAAGCTTTTAGGTGGAATTTAGTATATCTAAACGGTGGTTACGTTATAGCTATTGAGTGAACCTTTTGGGTTTATTGGAGTGGTACCGCGGAATGACCTTTCGTCTCTATATTGAGATGGAAGGTTTTTTTTATGACCTACCAAAACTATAAATTGTACAAGGAGTGATTTTATGAGAATGTCAAAGATGTATATGCCAACATTAAAAGAGGACCCAGCAGAAGCGGAAATAGAAAGTCATAAATTATTGTTAAGGGCAGGAATGATAAGGCGACTAGTAAGTGGTGTTTACTCATATCTACCTTTAGGCTATAGGGTTATTAGAAAAGTAGAGCAAATAGTAAGGGAAGAAATGGATGCTGCAGGCTCACAAGAACTTTTAATGTCTGCCATACAACCTAGAGAGTTATGGGAAGCTACAGGAAGATGGGATAATTTTGGACCAGAAATGTGGAAGTTAAAAGACAGAAACTCTAGGGAATTTTGTTTAGGTCCTACCCATGAAGAGTATTTTACAAATTTAATTAAAGATGAAATTAAATCTTATAAACAATTACCTTTAAATTTATATCAAATTCAAACTAAATACAGGGATGAAAAAAAAGGCCAAGGTTTGGGCTTATGCGTGGTAGAGAATTTATTATGAAAGATGCTTATAGTTTCGACACAAATCCCGAAAATATGGTTAAGTCTTATGATATAATGTGGGATGCATATGATAGAATTTTCACTAGATTAAGGTTAAAATATAAAGTTGTTCAAGGAGATACTGGAGCTATGGGAGGTAAGGTATCTCATGAATTTATGGCTATGTCTGATGCAGGAGAGGGTCTAATAGCATATTGTGACCACTGTGACTATGCTGCTACAGACGAAAAGGCTCATGTAGTATATGAAGTATTAGATGAAAATATAGAAGAATTAGAAAAGGAAAAAATTTATACTCCAGATTTAAAACCATAGACGATCTTGTTGAGTTTTTTTGAAATAGAAAAATCTAATTTTGCTAAGGCTGTAGTATATAGTGTTGCTGATGAACCAGTTGTAGTCATAATACCTGGCGATAGAGAATTAAATGAAACTAAATTGTGTAATTATTTAGGAGTTTCAAGTCATGAAATAGAAATGGCAAATGAGGACATGATTTTTTTTCTATTACTAATGCTGAAAAAGGATTTACAGGACCAATTGGGTTAAAAGAAGGAACTAGATTAGTAGTAGACTCTCGTATTACAAAGATGAAAAATTTAATTGTTGGAGGAAATGAAACAAATTATCATATTAAAAATGTTAATTATGGTAGAGATTTTAAAGGAGAAGTAGTAGAGGATCTTCTACTTGTAAGACAAGGAGATAAATGTCCAAAATGTAATAGTGAGTTACAAATGGCTAGAGGAATAGAGGTAGGAAATATATTTCAACTAGGTACTAAGTATTCAGAAGATTTAGGGGGGGCTAAATTTCTAGATGAAAATGGAAAAGAAAAGCCTTTTGTAATGGGTTCCTATGGAATAGGTGTTACTCGTTCTGTAGCTGCTATAATAGAACAGTATCACGATGAAAATGGTATTATATGGCCGTTAAACACTGCACCATATCACGTAATCATAACAGTTATAAATATAAAAAAACGAAGAACAAATGGAACTAGGAGAAAAACTATATAAAGAATTAACATCCCAAGGAATAGAGGTATTACTTGATGATAGAAATGAAAGAGCGGGAGTTAAATTTAATGATAGAGATTTAATAGGAATCCCCCCCATTAGAATAACTGTAGGTAAAAAAAGCTTCAGAATCTATTATTGAATACTCTTTAAGAACATCAAGTGATAAACAAGAAATAAAAGAGGAACAGGCTATTGATTTAATAAAAGAAGAATTTGAGAAGGCAGGCCTCATTCTAAAATAATATCTCTAATGAGTATTTTCACTTAAAAAGGAATATTAAAATATATAGTAGAATAATAATAGATAAAATAGGATTTGAGCTACAATAATATTTCTGAAAAGAGGTATTTAAAAAAATGAAAGATATTTTAATGAAGATGTGTGAAGATATGGTTGAGATTTTAATGTTATTACATCAACAAGGAAAGATTTCTGAATCGGAATTAACAATACATTTAAGGCCTAAATTAGACTTTTTAAGAGATGTAAAGAAATAAAGCCCTGTTTTCAAGGGTTTTATTTTCTGTTTTGGGGGGGAAAATATTCAAGATAGTTGATACTTGTAATCTAGTAATATATAATTAAATAGTAAAGAAATCTATAGGATAAAATTGTATAAATAACTTTGGAGGTGTAGATTTGAAAGAAGTTAGATTAAGATTTGCTCCAAGCCCAACAGGATATTTGCATATTGGAGGATTAAGAACTGCATTATATAATTATTTATTTGCTCAACATAATAAAGGGAAATTTATTTTAAGGATTGAAGATACAGATCAGACTAGATTTGTTGAAGGTGCTATTGAAAATTTAATTGAATCTCTTCATTGGGCAGGAATCAAATATGATGAAGGTGTTTTATAGAAAATGGGGGAAATAGTACAAAAAGGAGATTATGGTCCATATATTCAATCGGAAAGATTAGACATATATAGAAAATATGTAGATGAATTAGTAGAAGCAGGCCATGCATATTATTGTTTTTGCTCAAAGGAAAGATTAGATGCCGTAAGGGAAGAACAAAAAAAATAAAAGGACTTATACCAAAATATGATGGTTTCTGTAGAAGCTTAACCTTAGAAGAAGCTAGAGAAAGAATAGCCAATGGTGAAGAATATGTAGTAAGACTAAAATTACCACCTAACAAGGACATTAAATTCCATGATTTAGTAAGGGGGGGAGATATCACCATTAATACTGATGATACAGATGATCAGGTATTGTTAAAATCCGATGGTTATCCAACATATCATATGGCAGTAGTAGTAGACGATCACCTAATGAACATAACCCATATTGTTAGGGGGGGAGAAGAATGGTTACCATCTACTCCAAAGCATGTATATTTATATGAAGTTTTTGGATGGGAGAAACCAACTTATGTTCATTTGCCAACAGTCTTAAATAAGGAAAGGAAAAAAACTAAGTAAGAGACATGGCGATGTTTCTGTAGATGATTTTAGAAGTAAAGGCTATCTTCCAGAAGGATTAATTAATTACTTAGCATTAGTAGGATGGAGCCCAGAAGACAATGAAGAAATACTTTCCATGGAAGATATGATTGAAAAATTCACCTTTGATAGAGTATCCAAAACTGGTGGAATATTTGATAAAGATAAATTAGACTGGGTTAATGGACACTATATAAGATCTGAATCTATTGATAGAATAACTGATTTATCCATTCCATATTTAATAGAATCTGGCCTTATTGATAAAAAAATTTGCAGAAGAAAATAGAGAATGGTTAAAGATTTTAGTTGATATAGTTAGGGAAGGAATACACCATATATCTGAAATAGTGGAAAAGGTTAGCTTTATGTTTGATAATGAAATTCAGGTTGAAGATGAAGAAGCTTTAGAAATTTTAAAAGGCGAATATACTCAAACTATATTAGATGCTATGAAAGATGAATTAGATAAAGTAGATGAAATAGATGAAGAATTTTCAAATAAACTAATGAAGACTATACAAAAGGCAACTGGAGTTAAAGGTAAAAATTTATTTATGCCAACTAGGGTTGCTCTTTCAGGAAGCTTACATGGGCCAGAATTTGCAAGATAATATATTTATTAGGCAAGGAAAATATCTTAGAAAGAATAAAATATGTAGAAAAGAAGTATCTATAATTTAAATTAGTTGAAAAATAAAGGATTATATTATAAAATAACAATAAATAATATGAAAAGTAGAGATAAGGAGAGTAAGCTTAAATAATATTAAAGAGAGAGATCTTCATAGGCTGAGAGAGGTTTCAATGAGTTATTAAGCTGAAGTGCACCTTTGAACTGTTATCTGATTAATTAGGATATACCGGGTAGCGTCGTTATTCGCCTTAAGTGGACTTAGGTCTATTAGAGTGGAACCGCGGAATTAACCTTTCGTCTCTATTTGAGATGAGAGGTTTTTTTTATAACTGTATATTATGAATTTTTAAAATATAAGGAGGGAATTGTATGAAACTATATAATACTTTGACTAGAAAAAAAAGAAGATTTTATACCAGTGGAACAAGGAAAGGTAAGTATGTATAATTGTGGACCTACAGTATATAACTATATTCATGTAGGAAATGCTAGGCCTCTAGTTGTATTTGACACACTACGAAGATTTTTTTATCTACAAAGGATATGATGTAAAGTTTGTAGTGAATTTTACAGATATAGATGATAAATTAATAGATAAGGCTAATAAAGAAAATACAAGTGTTAAGGCTATAGCTGAAAGATATATTGAAGCCTTTATGGAAGATGCTCATGGACTTAATCTTTATGATTACAAAACCATCAACCCTAGAGCTACAGACTATATACAACAGATGATCCAATTTATACAGGGGGGGCTAATGGATAAGGGAGCAGCTTATGCTGTAGAGGGGGGGAATGTATATTTTAATATCAATAGTGCTAAAGATTATGGAAAACTATCAAAGAAAAATCTTGATGAATTAATTAGTGGAGCGAGAATTGAAGTAAATGAAGATAAAAATAATCCTATGGACTTTGTTTTATGGAAAAAAAGCAAAACCTGGTGAGCCATTTTGGGAAAGCCCTTGGGGGGGGAATGGTAGACCAGGATGGCATATAGAATGTTCAGTAATGGCAAAGAGCATATTAGGTGAGACTATTGATATACATTCAGGAGGCGAAGATTTACAATTTCCTCACCATGAAAATGAAATAGCACAATCAGAAACCTTAACAGAGAAACCTTTTGCAAATTATTGGCTACACAATGGTATGATTACTGTAGATAACAAGAAAATGTCTAAATCAGAAGGAAATTTTTTTACAATTAAAGATGTTGCTAAAGAATATGATTTAGAAGCTTTAAGATTCTTTTTATTATCAGCCCATTATAGATCACCTATTAATTTTAGCAGAGAAGTAATGGAACATACTGAAAAAGGACTTGAAAGATTATATAATAGTAGAAACAATCTAGAATATTTATTAGAAAAAGCTCAAGACAGAGACTTAACAGATGAAGAACGTAGTGATTTAGAAAACATTGATAAATTTAAAAAGGCTTTTATAGAAGCTATGGAAGATGATCTAAATACAGCTGATGCTATAGCCGCTATATTTGAGTTAGTTAAATATGTAAATACAAATTTAAATAATAATTCAAATAAGAAGATAATAAATAAAGCCTATGAAGTTTTAGAAGAGTTAACAGATGTATTGGGAATATTATCTAAGAAAGATGAAATCTTAGAAGAAGAAATATTAGAATTAATAGAAAAAAAGAACTGAAGCAAGAAAGAATAAGGATTACAAACTATCCGATGAAATTAGGGATTTATTAAAGGATAAAGGCATAATCTTAGAAGATACTCAAGATGGTGTAAAATGGAAGAGAGTGTAAGTATGAATAAAGAACAAAATATTTTTAGGAAAGTTAATACAAGATTAACTGGAGAGGATATAGCTATGCTATCGCCTCTCCAGTTAGCATATATTGGAGATGCAGTTTATGAACTATTAGTAAGAACTTACTTGTTAAATAGAGATTTATCTGTAAATGAACTTCACAAAGGAGCCACTAAATACGTAAGAGCTGGAGCCCAAGCAAATATAGTTCACAGTTTAGAGGAGATTTTGACAGAAAAGGAAATAAATATAGTAAAAAAAGGGGCGAAATGCTAAAACCAATACTAGTCCTAAGAATGCTGATATGATAGATTATAAGTATGCAACAGGATTTGAAGCCTTATTTGGTTATCTATACCTTAAGTCAGAAGAAGATAGAATATATGAATTGTTTGAAAAGATTATTGAATTATAAATAAATAAGGTATAATAGAATTATTACTTATAATTATATTTTGAGGGGGGGGATGAATACAGTGAAGGTTGAACTTTTAAGATATACTCCAGATGGAGAAAAACTCATTGCTTCTGCAGCTAGATTATGTTATTCAGAAGTTGGCGTAAGTGAGATTGAAGAGAATTTAAAGGAAGATAATATTGCTTCTTTTTTTAAATATGCTAGTAGACTTAGGTCATGAAAGTCCAATAGAACATGTAAACTTTACTTTTGGTGTAGAAGGGGGGTGTCTCGAACATTAACTCATCAATTGGTACGTCATAGGATTGCCAGTTATTCACAACAATCTCAAAGATATGTAAAATTAGACCAGTTTGAATATATTATTCCTCCTGCCATAAAGAATAATGAGAAGGCTAGGGAATTATTCATAGAAACTATGGAGCAGGATCAAAAATGTTATAATGAATTATCTAATATTTTATTTCATGAACATTATAATAAATACATTAAAGAGGGAAATACTGAAAAAGAAGCAAGAAGAAAGGCAGAAAAAGAATCAATAGAAGATGCAAGATATGTTTTCCTAATGCCTGTGAAACAAAGATAGTGTTTACAATGAATGCCCGAACTCTTATGAATTTCTTTAGGTTGAGATGTTGTAATAGGGCCCAATGGGAAATAAGACAACTGGCCATAGAGATGTTGAAGGAATTGAAAAAGTATACCCTACATTATTTAAAAATGCAGGACCAGGATGTTTAAATGGGCCTTGTCCAGAGGGCAAGATGACTTGTGGTAAAATAGTGGAAGTTAGAGAGAAGTTTAAGATGCAAAATCAATAAAATGTGAATCATATATTAAGGAGAGAAACTATGGATGAAATATATGTAGTAGGGAGAAATCCCGTATTGGAATTGTTAAAAACCAATAAAGAAATAGATAAGATCTATATATTAAAAGGAGATTTACAAGGTTCTATAAAAAAAATAGTAGGTATGGCTAAAGATAGGAAAATCATCATTCAAGAGGTTGATAAAAACAAACTTGACTTAATGGCTGGAAATAATGCACATCAAGGAGTGGCAGCTTTGGTTACTGGATTTAAATATTCTACTATTGATGATATTTTAAATAAGGCTAAAACAAGGGAGAGAGTCCATTTGTAATAATATTAGATGGAATTGAAGACCCTCATAACTTAGGGGCGATAATTCGAACGGCAGAATGTGCAGGTGTACATGGGATTATTATTCCTAAAAGGAGAGCTGCTCGAGTAAACCAAACGGTTTATAAATCTTCTGCAGGTGCAGTTGAACATGTTTTAATTGCAGACGTAGTTAATATATCAGATACAATTACCCGTTTGAAGAAAGAAGGATTATGGATATATGGTGCAGATATGGATGGGCAAAGTTATCATTTCCATACATCTTTAGATGGTCCAATAGCTTTAGTAATTGGAAATGAAGGTAAAGGCATATCTAGAATAGTAAAAGAAAATGTGATGTATTAGTTAAAATCCCAATGGTAGGTAAAATTTCTTCCCTAAATGCTTCAGCCTCAGCGGCAATATTAATATATGAGGTTGTAAGGCAGAATTATGATAAAAAGAAAAAAATAGTCATAAAGAGTATCTCTTTGTAGATGGGTATAATATTATTAATTATTGGGAAAATTTGAGGGAAAAGGCCACAATAAGTTTAGAAGAAGCTAGGGAAGAATTAATAGAAATACTAGCAGAATATCATCATTATTCAGGAATAGAGATAATTGTAGTATTTGATGCCCATTTAGTAAAAGGTAATAATGGAACTGAAGAAGACTATAAAGGTATAAAACTAGTATATACAAAGGAAAACGAGACAGCGGACCATTATATAGAAAGAACACTGGATATATTAGGTAGAGTAAAGCGTATAAGAGTTGCAACTTCAGATTGGTTAGAGCAACAAATAGTTCTTTCTAGGGGAGGTACCAGGATATCAGCTAGAGAATTGGAGATGGAAGTATCCAATATGAAAAACTTAATGAATAAGAAAAAGAATTATATTAATAAGAAAAATGAGGCTCAATTAGGAAGATTAGAAAATAGATTATTTGACAAGCTTGATACTTGGAACAAATCCAAGGATTAAGCTTGACTCAGGCTTGAAAATTAATTATAATTATGTTAATTGGTTACAGCGAAGGAGGGTGCTTTGTGGTATATGAGCTATATGATAATCTTAGTATGTTAGATTATAAAAACATGGAAGATGAAGATATCGTTGATGCTGCCAAAATGGGTAATCCTTTTGCGCTGGAATACTTGATAAGTAGATATAAAGGTTTTGTAAAAAGCAAAGCAAGGACATACTTTCTAGTAGGTGCTGATAGAGATGATATAATCCAAGAAGGAATGATAGGCCTCTATAAGGCCATAAGAGATTATGATAGGGACAAGCTTGCATCTTTTAGGTCATTTGCAGAAATATGTATAACTAGGCAGATTATTACTGCTATTAAAAGCGCGACTAGGCAAAAACATATTCCTTTAAACTCCTATGTTTCTTTAAATAGGCCCATGTATGAAGAAGATTCTGAGCGAACTCTTATGGATATAATTGAAGGTGCTAGGATATCAGATCCAATGGAAGTTTTCATAGGAAGAGAAAGCATGTATAATATTGAAACGAGAATTGGTGAAGTTCTTAGTGAGTTAGAAGCTGAAGTACTAAGGCACTATATACAAGGGAAATCCTATTCTGAGATAGCAGCAGAAATGAAAAGGGATGTTAAGAGCATTGATAACGCTTTACAGAGGGTAAAAAAAAGAAATTAGAATCTTGTTTGGAATAAGTTTAAATTACCTATTGACAAGAAGATAATAAAGTAGTAAACTGTTTAGCAGCTAGCCCACGTAGCTCAGTAGGTGGAGCACTTGCATGGTAAGCAAGAGGTCACCGGTTCAAATCCGGTCGTGGGCTCCATTATTGAAATGTAAAAATGAAACACCCGGATGAGTTTACTTGAATTTACTTAAATAC
>JMBX01000254.1_pt1 | contig 14239 bp, 24 predicted proteins | sample 616521 | NCBI WGS metagenome assembly JMBX01 (sample SAMN02727906, study PRJNA239997) | anaerobic digester metagenome | biome: anaerobic digester; isolation source: mesophilic anaerobic digester inoculated with municipal waste water sludge... | place: Germany: Bielefeld University, CeBiTec ...
TTTTATTTGATGGGCAGGGCGAAGTGCGGAGTAGAACAAGAGGCGGGGGGGGCATCAATGGGGGGCATTACAAATGGTATGCCTATCGTGCTGAATGCAGCGATCAAACCAACCGCTTCTATTGGCAAACCGCAAGCCGGTGTTGATCTGCATACGGGTCAGGCCAAAACGTTCTCCCTTCGGGGGCGCCACGATCCCTGCATCGTCCCCAGGGCGGTTCCCGCGGTGGAAGCGGCGGTGGCGGTGGCGGTTCTTGACGCTCTACTGGTGGCATACGGCATTCAAGGCCATTTGTGGACAAAATGAGGTGGTTTGTGCATGGATAACAATGGTGCGGCAGAAGAGTTGAAATGGCTGCGCAAGGAAATCTCACGCCTGGATGAGCAGTTGTTATCTCTTTTGCTCAGCGGATGGAAGTGATTGAGCGGGTTGCTGAGTCTAAAAAACAAAGCGGTGCACCCATATTAGATCGGCGCCGTGAAGCGGAGCTTTTAGCCGGGTTGGGGGCCCCCCCGCGCGGGTGTTTGTTGAAACTTTACTGCGCCTCTCGCGGCAAAGGCAGTATGAGCTGTTGTTGGAATCCCAAACACGAGATGTAAATGGCAGTTGGGGCTGAATTGAAGGGAGCGCCCTTAAGCCCGCCCATCGTGAGCCAAGTCGCAATAAGCGGCATCGGCCCGGGCGAGAACCCGCCGGCTATCTATTTCCATCCGCTGTGGTTGTGCCTGCCGGCAGCGCCGCTGCCGCGCTTGGGCAGGTTGTGCAGAAAAAAGCCCAAGCCGCACTGCTGCCCTTGACCAACCCGCGGCAGGCGGCCGAAATCTACAGTCTGCTGGCGGAGAAGGGCCTATACATTCAAGCGGCCCTAGATCCGCTAAACGCACCACATACCCGTTATATTGCGGTGGGCGGCACACTGATTGCACCTTCGCAGGAGCATAGGGTAAGCCTGCTGCTGCACATAGTTGATCAGCTGGGGGGGCTTTAGCGGCTGCTTTGAACATTTTTGCCGATGTGGGCATCAATCTGGACAAAATTGAGTGCATCTCTCGGCGGCGCCTCCCCCGGCCGAGGGTGTTTTTATCTCGAATTTTGTGCCCCCACCCGCCAGCGGCGCGGCAAGGGTCGCCCTCTACCAGCTGGAACAGGAATTTTCCCGCCTTTACCTGTTAGGCTGCTATGAAGCAAAAAGTATGCCCTTGGCTTAGGGCCTAAGGGCAGACCAGATCGGCCAATTCTAGCGGGCCCACCGATTTGCCCTGCCTAAAAGCGCGCAGGTTGCCCCCCCGGATATTTCGTCGATCAGCATAATTTCTCCCGTTTTTGAACGGCCGAATTCCAGCTTGATGTCGAACAGCTCAATCTCTCTTTGGGCCAGCTCTGCTCGGATGATACCACTGATTCGCCTGGTAAGATCGGTTAAATGGGCATATTCGGCCGAGGACAGAATGCCCAGTATCTGTAAGGCCTCTTTTGTGATGGGCGGATCCTGACGTTTGTCATCTTTTAGGGTAAACTCCACGAAGGCATTTAAAGGGTCGCCTTCTTGAATATATTTTCCATAGCGCCTAAAAAAAACTACCTACTGCCCGATAGCGGCAGATTACTTCCAAACCGTGCCCGAAAGGGGGCCGCTTGTTTTACCGTCATTGTCAGCCGCTCAAGGTCGGCCTGAATATAATGGGTAGGGATTTCTTGCGCTGCAAGCAGGGTAAAAAAAATATTTGCTCAGGCGCAAGGCGGCCTGCCCCCCCGCGCCGGGCAGTGTTAAACCTACCGTATCCGCGCCCGGATCAAAAACGCCGTGTGTTCCGGTCAAATCATCCTTAAACTGCAGTAGGTAGTCGCCGTTTTCTAGACGAAAACGTCCTTTGTTTTGCCCTTGATTATCAATTCCATTTATCCAGCCCCCCCTCTGTGTGAATCCTTTGTGTTCGCAATGAATATGTATCGCTTCAATTGTACAAAAAAAACGGCTGCCTTAATCAATAGTAGGCAGGGATGGTGGGGCTTAAGTTGAACTATTTCAGCAGGATTTGAGGTGGCATTATGCTGCAAGTGTTTATTCAGTCGCTTTTGATAGGTTATTCCGGTGCGGTTATGCCGGGCTCACTTTTGACCTTTACAATCGACCGCAGCCTTAAATACGGGGGGGCCGGGCCCGCAATGCTTGTGCCATTGGGCCATGTTGGCGTGGAAGCCTTGTTGGTGGTGGCAATTTTTTCGGTTTCGGCCGATACCTCAGCTCCGCGGCGGCCCAAATCGCCATAGGCCTACTGGGCGGTTTGCTGTTGATTTATCTGGGCGGCAGCATGATTAAAGAAGGCCTGGGGGGACTGTAAAGTTAGAAGTCAATCAGTATAGCAAGAACCCCCGGCCGCGGTGGGCTGCTTATTGCCGGTGCGCTGCTTAGTGTGAGCAACCCCTATTTTATAATCTGGTGGGCAGTTGTGGGCTTGGGGGGGCTGATCATGAGTGCATATCAATTATTGGGTATGGGTGGTATTATCCTTTTTTTACCTGGGCCATGCCGCGGCCGATCTGACTTGGTACGGGTTTGTGTCCATATTAGTCAGCAAAACGCGGGCCCTTTTTACCCAGAAGGCCTATAGCGCCCTGGTGATCGTTCTGGGCGCTTTGTTGGTCATTTTTGGCGGTGGTTTTCTGCTCAATGCGCTGCGCGCCCTGCGTTAGTGGGAAGATTCAACGGTGAATTTACATTGCGATAGCGGGGGGGAGGTCAAAGCGAATGGTCCTAATTTTGGCTCCGGCCATCCTGGTCCTTGTTTTTTTTCGTTCTACATATCGTTTCGTTCCGCCGCTTCACCGAGGCGGGGGGGTGCGTGCTCCATGTTACGCTGCCGCGGGAAGGCGCCGCAGACCCACGGGTGCGTGAACTGGTCAAGGGGGGTATGCCCAAAACAATGCGCGTCTTTTCCTATTCGCGGCTGCCCTAGGGACCCTATTTTTGCTGCCTGTCCCCCCCTCCCTTAGTATCAGTGGGCCTTTCTGCTGGATGGGCCTTATTCATGTTTTGGGTAGCCTTAATCTGGCGGCCTATTCCAAAAAGCTGGCCGTTTTGAAGCGGTCGGAAGGTTGGTTTGTGGGTGAAACCAAGCTGGTCCGCCCGGATACGAGCGCGGCGGGCGTAGCGGAAAAAAAAGGCCGTTTCGCGCTTGTGGTTTCTACCGCCTTCAGTGATCGCTTTGGCCTTATTTGTACCGGGTTTTAAAGGCGGATCATTGCATATGCCTATCTATGCGGCAATTGGGCCTGCGGCCTACATGTTGGCTTGGCAATTTTCGGTACGATCGGGTGGAATTTCGGTTCGGCCCCGGACACTCGCTTGGGTGGGGGGGCTAGCCAATGCGCACGGAGTAATCGTGCTGTTAGCAGCTGTACTGCTGCGGCACGCGGATATAATCACTTCTAGTTTAATTATCTTCTTTTGGACGCGTTCTTTCTCTCAGCCGCGGTTATTTGGACATCCGGCATGATTAGGCGCAGCCAAGAACGCATCTTGTCTGAGGCGGGGGGGCCGGCCATAACGGTTGATCAGGATCATTACTGGCACGGCGGGTTTTACAATAACCCGGATGACAGTAGGGTTTTGGTAGAAAAACGAGTGGGCTATGGGGCCACAATCAATTTTGGCACACGCAAGGGAAAAATGGTAGGAGGAGTGGTTTTCAGTGGCGTCGCTGTCCTACTTATTTCTCTGCTTTTCATCTTGATTGCCTTTGACACGGCAGAGTACAGCCTGCAGATTACGGGGGGGAACAAATAACGGTGGAAGCACCCTTTTACGGGATTTCCTTTGCTAGCCATGAACTAAAATCAGTTGCTGCCTTGGAACACTTACCCTCGGGGATGCGCACTAACGGAGCCGAAACAAGTCGGTACAGTTTAGGTAACTATGTGCTGCAGGGTTATGGCAAAAGCAAACTTTATATCCATAAAGGAAAACCGCCTTACTTAGTTATGGAATTAGGGCACCTGCATGTGTTTTTCAACGCGAAAACAGCGGAACAAACCAAAGAGCACTATGCTGATCTACAGGCGTTGTTAGGCCGTTAGGGATCTTACTCGGGCCGGAGGAAGGTACGGAAAAAGAAAAACGAAAAATCCCGGTGGAAGTTCTCCGCGAGATTTTCTACTTCTGTTTCTGTTCAGTTCAGGCAAATTGGGACTGCATGCCGCAGTTTTCGTTTTAGCCAAGCCTTTCTTCGACAAAGGCTTGGTCTTCGCCATCTTGCTTTGTTTTTTTTGAACAGTACTTCTTTGGCCACAAACTCTTCGTACTTCTCCAAATTGTAAAAGCCCGGGTGCAATGACATCATTTTTTTCTTCCCCCCCTCATTGTTTTTGTGGTTTTGTTTGATGTTGTCTTCATTCTATCGCCTTCGGTAAGCGGTGTAACCGGGCGTAAGGGGGTTTTTCGCCTCGGGCTGCAGACCGAATCGGACTCGGACTTTAGCGCCCGCGTGGGGGGGTGGCAGGATATTTGCATCCTGCGGCGAATGATGGAGTAACGTTAGGGGGGGAGGACAATGCCCACGGATATTGCCGCAGTAGCAAGTTCTTTAAAACAGTATCACCTGCGCCACGAGGTAAGCGTCCGTTTGGCGAAAACAGCGATAGCGTCGGTGGAGGCCCAAAGCGAGGCGGTACTCAAATTATTGGAATCGGCTCAAGTTCTTTTGGACGATCCTAACTTGGGTTCCCTGATTGATGTCCTTGTGTAATGGTGAATAACAAAACGAGCGATCCGCGGATCGCTCGTTTTCTCTTAAGGGGGGGTTGGCTCAGAGGTGTGCCTGTTGAAGCGCTGCTACCGTTTGCTTGCCCCAGGGGGGGACGCCGCCTTTTTCCAAGGCGTAAAGGCAGGCACCAGGATGGGGGGGTTAATTCGGGTTTTTGCAGTGTAATATTGAACCGTTTCAACTCAGATTGCAGGGGGGGTTTGAGAACAAAATCCCCGCCTTGAAACACCGCCGCTGTACGAAGCGGGCAGCAGCTCGGTGGGCGGGAAATTGAGCTGTTTGGCCAGCCCCCGGTAAGTCTGGCTTAGTTCCGAAGCAGTGTTTGGTACAGCCCGATCGCGTGCTCATCACCTGCCAGTGCCGCCTCGTAAATCAGCTTGGCCAGGCGGGCGATGGCATCCCGCTCATTGTCCGCCGTGATCAGCGGAACAAGGTCAAGATCGCGGGTTAAGCTAAAATGCTTGCGTACGATGGTATATAAAGCTGTTTTTCTAAACGATGGTCTGCCTGCTTGGAAAAAAAAGCTGCAGCAGTTTACGGCCCAGCCAGTGGGCGGAGCCTTCGTCGCCGATAAACTCGCCCCCCAGCCCCCCCGCAGCGGGCGGTACACCCTTGCGGATCTCTGCCAAAGCCGATGGAGCCGGTGCCCGCCACCATATGCAGCCCGGGCTTGCAGGCCAAAGAACCGGCCCAGCCCACTTCAACATCGTTGACACACTGATAATCCCGCCCGCCGACAAGTTCGCCCACCATTGCCTCTTGGTGGCGGGCATGTTCTAGGTTTTCACCATACCCCCCGGCAGGCCCCCCCACATGCTGTAAGCGATTTGGCCTCGAGTAATCCCGGCTGCGGCACATACTCTGTCAAGTCCTTGAGTTAGAGTTTCCCGCACTTGATCAAGCCCAATCTGATCTGGATGCGATGTACCTGCCACATAAGATGCTAAAACTTGCCCGCTGCGGGAGCAGAGGCAAAGGCGGTCTTTGTGCCGCCGCCATCTACGCCTAAATAGAACATTGTTTCCTTCCTCTCCCTATACTGATTTCTATGTGAAGTGGCTATCTTTATTTTTCGAAGCTATTATAGCCCATTTCCGGGTGGGTTGCCAATCAGGTACCAGGTGGTTTTCGGCCCTTTTCGGACCGGGTCGGGTTTCTTGACTTTTTAAGCCGATTAGATATGATGTTATTATAACAACTGTGGAGGATGACTATGGAACTTGAGAAGAATGGTTCGGCAGTAGCCTTGTATTTTCAGCTTAAAGAAATTCTAAACAAAAAAATTTTAGAAAACACTTGGTTACACGGGGGGGAAAAACTGCCCACCGAACAGGAACTGTGTGAACAGTACGAGGTCAGCAGGATTACGGTCAGGCGGGCGCTCGCGGAATTGGAACGAGAAGGCCTGATTGTTCGCAGACAGGGCTTAGGCACGTTTGTTTCCATGCCGAAAATTGAGCAAAACTTGGCCAGTTTCTATAGTTTTTCAGAAGAATTTAAGAAACGGGGGGGTTTTAAGCCGCGCAATGAAGTGACCGAGTTTACTGTGGAAGCGGCTGATGCCAAGATCCGAAAGATTTTCGGCCTTGGAGAAAAACAGGAGGTATACGCCTTTACTCGCCTTCGTTTTGCCAGTGATATTCCCATCGCGATTGAATCCACCTATTTGCCGGTGCATTTTTTTTCGCGGCTTGAAAAAGGAAGCCTTAGAGAGGTTGCCCCCCCTCTATCAAATTATGAATGAGGAGTTCGGGGGTGATTGCCAATACGGCTCAGGAAAGCTTTGGGGGGGCTATCGCTTTAGGTAGGGAAGAAGCGGCAATATTCGGGTTGAAGGTTGGTGCCCCGGCCCTAGACCTGGAGCGGTTGGCTTACCGTGGTTCGGAGTGCGTGGAATACACCCGCGGTGTGGTGCGGGGGGGCGATAAATTTAGATTCCGGGTGAAACTGGACTAGGCCCGGGGGGGCGAGGAATTGTTGAAACAGAGGAACTATTTCTCCATCAAGGTTATAACAATATAACCTCCCTGAGCGGTTGATGGCCGCTAGGATTTAACTTATGAATGAAGTCTGAAGAAACAATATAACCTTTTGCAATTGTAAGCAGGAATTTTCCGTTTGTTCGCTAATATGGTAATTGCTAAAGATTATAAAGTCATAACAAGTAGAGTTGTTAAGTTGGGTTGTGCGAAGTTGGGCTTTGTGAACTAACCATCGCACGTATCTTAGGAGGCCATCAACAGTGAAAAAGACGACTTCGAGTCTTTTTGAAAACCCCCCCACATTATTAGCTGCGGTTTTGTTATTACCCGTCCTTATACTGGTCTTAGGTGTTCTTCTTTACCCCCATTTTAAATACATTTTGGTTGAGTTTCACCGATCTAAAATTGTCGGCTCCCAAAAGCGGCGTTTTTGTAGGCCTAAAAAACTACATAGAAGCGTTTGGTGATACAGAGTTTAGAGCGGCGCTCGGAAGGACTTTGCTCTTTGCCGTCTCGACTGTCCCCCGTGGAGACGATTCTGGGTTTGCTTGTGGCATTGGTCCTGCACCAAAAATTCGTAGGACGCGGATTTGTGCGTGGGCTCATTTGCTGCCCTGGGCACTGCCGTACGTCGTAAACGGTGCCATGTGGAAGTGGATCTTCAACGCTAATTACGGTGCTCTTAATGCGCTGCTTTTGCAGTCAGGTTTGATTGATAATTATCAGATCTGGCTGGGGAACCCAAAGACGGCTTTCCTATTAGTGACCATAGCAAATATTTGGAAGGAAACACCCGTTGCGGCGATTCTGATTCATGCGGCCTTACAAGGAATACCCGAAGAATTGTACGAAGCGGCCTGGGTGGATGGTGCCGGCTCGTTTCGCCGGTTTTTGCACATTACATTGCCGATATTACGGCCCGTCATTGCTGTCACTATGGTCGTAAAGACTGTCTGGGCCCTGAAGGAATTTGACTTGATTTATGTGATAACAGGGGGGCGGCCCGGCAAACGCCACCAATCTCGCCACATTTTATACTTATTTGACAACGTTCAAGTTTCTAAACTTTGGTTACGGTTCTGCTCTCGCATTCATTATTGTGATAGCTGCCTTGGTTGTAGCTCTGTTTTATGTCCGGATTGTCTCGACAAACGAAGTGTGACGGCGGAGGGATTTGAGCGCTCATGAGAAAAATGAGGAAAAGATTATTTCGTATAGGTCTCTACGTGGCTGTGCTTACTATTTGCGTAGTTGTGATTGCGCCTTTCGCCTGGCTTGTGATCAGCAGCATCTCCACGCGGGCTCAGTTAACTGCGGTTCCCTTAAAGTGGTTTCCCGCAAAGCCTAATGTTGAACATTATCTACGGGTATTCATCGGCGGACCGGGGGGGTCTACGAGTATACATCGCAGCCTAAGACGGGGGTGCTGTGAACAGTATCATCATCGCGGGAACTTCAACTTTCATTTCGCTTGCGGCCGGTTCTTTTGCCGCTTACGCTTTTACTCGGTTAAATTTCAAACTGAAAGGGCCGCTGCTGGCCACTTTGTTGGTTACACAACTGCTTCCCACCGTCTCAATTATTATTCCCTTATATATTATCATGCGGACTTTTGGCCTTTTGGATACAAGATGGGCGTTGATTTTGGCGAATATAACGATCATTTTGCCTTTAATCATCTGGATTTTAAAAGTTATTTTGAGAGTATCCCGGAGTCTAGAAGAAGCCGCCCGCATCGATGGGTGTACCCGTTTTGGCACGATATTTCGCATTATTCTGCCCTTATCCGCCCCCCCGGGTTGGCGGCAAGCGGCATGTTTGCTTTTATTATTGCCTGGAACGAATTCTTTACCGCCTTCATTCTTAGTTCTACCATCAACGCCAAGACACTAAGCGTAATCGTTTCGGAGTTTCCAGTAAAGTGGGCATTGATTACGTAGCCATGTCCACTGCCGGAGTTTTGACAAGCCTGCCGCCGGTGATCTTGGCTTTGATCTTTCAAAGGTATATAGTGCAAGGTTTAACTGCCGGTGCGGTAAAAGGTTAGCCGAATGAGATCTTTTATCGGAAAGGGGGGTTGATGGGCGGATTAGATCGTTGTGCAGCACACAAGGCATTTGCGACAACATTATACAAGGAGGACAAAAGATGAAAAGGCGTTACTTGGTACTGCTGATGTTATCTATCTTTGTGGTGTTTGGGACTATGAATGCCGCGGCGGAAAGAATCACAGTTATTATGCCCCCGTCACGAAATGGATTTAATAGGCCTTTGGGAAGAGCAAACCCACCAGTTTGAACTAGAAACAGGTATCGAAGTCGAGTTAATCCAGATGTCTTGGGATGAGGTTGCCAGTAAAGTCCTGACCGATTTGGCAACGGGTAGCGCGACGTTTGATGTCATTGAATTTGATAATGGCTGGGTTGCTAAATTTGCCGCGGCCGATTGGGTAGAGCCCCCCCTCAATGATTATGCGAGCGAGGCCTATTTTGACGGTATAGTCGGCGGCCTGCTTGACACCTTTTCCTACGATGGAGACATTTTGGGCGTTCCCTGGAATGACGGGTTGTGTTTTTTTTCCTGTACAACGAGCGGATGCTGAAGGATGCCGGATTTGAGTCCCCGCCGGCAACCTGGGACGAGGTTCTTGAGCAGAGCAGGGCGTTACAGGAACAGGGTCTTGCGTATCCCATAGCCGAATACTGGAATCAAGAATGGGCCTTGCAAATTCGATAGCCTTCTATCTGTATAGTTTTGGTGCCGATTATATAGATGATCAGGGCAACATTACCATCGATAAATCGCCGGCCGTTGATGCACTTGCTTTTATGGTGGAGATGCTGCGGGATACTAAAATTGTGGATCCATCGAGCGTAACTCTATCACAAGAGGCGGCAGCTGATCTATTCTATCGCGGCTCATCGGCCTTCTTCTTCCAAGGTTATGCTGTTACGTTTGCGTACGCAAATGATCCTGAATTTTCATCAGTAATTGGTGAGGTGAAGGCATCGCCTTGGTTGCCTGCAGCTAATCCGGAAACACAGACAACATTGACCTTACCCGAAGCATTCGCTATTCCTAAAACGAGCAAAAATAAAGAAGCCGCGTGGAAATACATTGAGTTTATGATTTCACCGGAAAAGGACAAAGAAAGGGCAGATGCTCTTGGAAGCCTTCCTCTCTTTAAGTCTCTTTACAAGGACCCGGATCTTTTGGCCAAGTACCCCCCCACTGGAAGCAGTTCGAGGCCCAGTCCGCCAAGGCGAAGCCGCTGCTTCAGGTAGAATGGTATGATGAGTTGGTTCAGACCACAATAGTTGCGGTTCAAAGAGCGCTATTGGGAATGGTTACCCCCGCAGGAAGCCGCTGATCAAATTGCGGATTTCATGGTGGGTTTAGAAGTGGACGGAGTTCCACTAGTGCGGTAGACAGCATGGGGGGGGTGTCCTACCCCCCCTTTTTACCCCCTTTTTTTTCTGTGTATAGTGAAAAAAAAGGCCTATTGCGCCAAATTTTTGGTCTCCTACAAATAACGCTATCTTATGTTTGCGCGGCTAGGCCTGGAATACACTACTGTTAGCTGTAGGTAAATGGGTACTACTAGAAAGGTGATTGTATGTATTTGACTCGCAAAGAGATCTTCGGCCAGTATGAAGCACTGCGCAAAACTTATGATTACATTTTGGCCAAACAACAACAGATCAAAGCGGTTTTTGAGGAACGTAAGCCCAAAAGCCTAACATTTATTGGCTGCGGTTCGGGATACACTCTCTGCCATTCGGGCGAGGTTTCAACCAAATTGCGTTTGAACCTGCCCGCGAATGCGGTGGCGGCAGGTGATTTACTGATTAATTTCAAGCAATACAGCCCCCCATGCTTCAAGACACCATGATTATTGCGGCCTCGCGTTCGGGGGGGAACAAGCGAGGTTGTTCTCAGCGTGGAAAGGGCCGGGCAGATGGGCGTGCTCACAATCGCTATTCCCGCCAAGGAGAACTCACCACTGGCCGAACTGGCCGAATTAAGTCTGGAAATCCCCCTGGGCTTTCGATGAAAGCGTGTGCCAAACCCGCACTGTTACTAACTTTTACGCAGCCCAGCTGCTTTTGATCGCCATCTTGGCGGGGGGGGACGATGGCCTGGTCGGGGGGGAAATAGATAAGGCAATTACCCACGGCGAACAGTATATGGCCCAATATTCTGCGTTGGCCGAACAAGTTGCGGAGCGAGATTGGAATAAAGTGGTTATTCTAGCCGATTCCGAATTAGAGGGAATCGCTTCTGAAGCGGCACTGGCCTTTGCGGAAATCCCGCAGCTACCCGCTAATTATTATCATGTTCTGGATGTCCGCCACGGGCCCATGGTCTTGGTCGATCAAAAAAACGCTGGTGGTTATGGCCGTTTCGCCGGAAGAGACAAAGCTGCAGCGCGATCTAATCGGCGATTTGCGCAGCAAACAGGCTCAAGTTATAAGCATCAGCATGGAAGGGCAGCAGGGTTTGGGCGCTGATTGGGAAGTTGTGGTGCCAAAATACGAGAATTTCGCGGTGCTCGGCATCCCCCTTTATCTTTATTCCTCAAGCCGTTGCTTTTTTCAAGGCCTTGCGGCGCGGCTTAAATCCTGATCAACCCGGGGATCTGCAGGCTTGGATCGATCTTGATCAAGAAGATTAGCGGAGTAGGGGCACTTTTTTTTAATAGTGGAGGTAAATTTGTGGAGAATAAACATTACTTGCTCAGTGTTGTAGAAAAGCAGAAAAAAAAGGAATTCAGCAAGGGATATTTTCAGTCTGCAGCGCTAACGAATTTGTTATTGAGGCCGCGCTGGAATTCGGTAGGGAGAAAGAAACGGCCATTCTGATTGAGGCCACTTCAAACCAAGTCAACCAGTTTGGGGGGCTATACCGGCATGAAACCGGTGGAATTTGCGGAACTTGTTTTTTTCTTGGCCGAAAAACAGGGCTGCCCCCCGCCAGTCTGTGCTGCTCGGCGGTGATCACCTCGGGCCTAATCCGTGGCAGAAAAAGCCTGCTCACACAGCTATGGAAAAAGCGGTAGAGCTGGTAGAAGCCTATGCTGCCGCGGGGTTTAGTAAGATTCACCTCGATGCCAGCATGTACCTGGGCGATGATGCAGGCGATCGCGAAAAAACCTTTAGAAGCCCGGGTTGTGGCGGAACGGACGGCGGTGCTTTGCGCTGCCGCAGAGAAAGGTTATCTTCGCTGGCGCGAGTCGAATCCTGATGCGTGTGCCCCCCCCGTTTATGTTGTGGGCAGTGAAGTCCCGGTACCAGGGGGCGTGCAGGAGAATCACGGTGCATTGGAAGTAACCGATCCCGACGATTTTCGCCAAACAGTCGCTTTGACGAAAAACGCTTTCAGCAAACAGGGCCTGGATAAGGCTTGGGCCCGGGTGGTGGGTGTAGTGGTACAGCCCGGTGTTGAATTCGGGGGGATGCATCTATCGATGAATATAACTCCGCTGCGGCCCGCGGGCTTACTCGGGCGCTGCAGGAATTCAGCGGCATCGTTTTTGAAGGCCATTCCACCGACTATCAGCAGGCACATAAGCTTAGGGAGATGGTCCGGGATGGTGTGGGCATTCTCAAAGTTGGCCCAGAATTGACTTTTGCCTACAGGGAAGCGCTGTTTGCGCTGCACCACATAGAACGGGAACTGCTGGCGGGCTCCGATCAAAGGCCCTCTCGCTTGGTGCAGGTTGTGGAACAAACGATGCTGAAGCGGCCCCGAGAACTGGCGGCCCTATTATGGAGGCACAGAGGCCGAACAGCGTTTGGCCCGTAAATATAGCTTTTCTGATCGGATTAGGTATTACTGGCCGCAGCCGGAAGTGGCCCACGCAGTTGAGTTACTTTTAGCAAACCTGGCTTCGCGGGAGATACCCCCCTCACACTGCTCAGCCAATATTTTCCGGTGCAATATACCAAAATTCGGGCCGGCAAACTTGATAATACGCCGCAAGCGCTAATTAAAGATCGGATTAAGGAGATTTATGAAAAATATTTCTCTGCCACCGAGGCTTAGAAATCCGGCTCAAGGAAAAGGGGGGGCCCATATGGCGCTAGTTACAGCAGTTAAAATCTTAACGCCGCGTCCTCGAGGCTGGGCGGTCGGCGCTTTCAATGTGCATAATCTCGAGGATACGCAGGCGGTTGTCCGGGCCGCCGAAAAACTGCGGGCACCTGTCATTATTCAGGTGTCCGAAACGCGCTGAATTATGCCGGGGCCCCCCCCTACATCAGCCGCATAGTGCAGGCAGCCGCGGAAGAAACAACTGTTCCTGTTGCACTGCAGCTCGATCACGCCAAAAGCTTTGAGCTGGCGCTGCAGTGCATGAAACTGGGTTTACCTCAATTATGATTGATGGTTCACACCTGCCTTTTGCCGAAAACGTGGCCTTGACCAAGAAAGTGGTACAGGCAGCCCGCGATTTTAATGTTTCTGTGGAAGGGGGGAACTAGGAAGGGTGGGCGGCAAAACGGGGGGATCCCGTGCTCGGCCCAAAAGATTATCTGACTGATCCCCCCCGACAAGCGGTGGAATTTATACAAGCTACGGGCATCAATCTGTTCGCACCCGCAATCGGCACCCAGCATGGGCTTTACTCCGGACGGCCAAACATTGACTTTGATCGCCTGCAAGAGATCCGCGCCGCCGTTTCCATACCCCCCTCGCCCTGCACGGAGGTTCTGATCTGGGCGATGGAATTATTCACAGGCTCATCGCCTGCGGGGGTTGAAAAAAATCAATGTGGGAACCGATTTGAAAATCGCCATTACTTCAGGCTTAAGGGATTTTCTGCAGGCTAACCCGACTGAATATGAACCGCGCCGTGTTTTGCGGCGGCGCGCGCCCGGGCCGAGCGGGTCGTGATGGAAAAAATTCACCTTTTCGGGGGGGCTGCCGGCAAAGCGGGGGGGCCCCTTCTTAACCGAGTGGATTTTGCAGGTATTGTGGAAAGGCTTGGCGAAAACAAGCTGAGGGCGATTATTTCAAAGGAGGGGGGGCAAACAGCCATGAAATATGTGGTAGGTGTTGATGTGGGTGGTACCACAATCAAGATTGCTATCTTTGATCAACCGGGAAAATCGTCGGTTTCAGCGAAATTGCAACCAGGACCGAGAATCAAGGAGCATCCATTCTTCCCGATACTGCCGCTGAGATCAAAAGCTGATCGCGAAACATAATATTGCTTCCGGGCAGGTTTCCGGGATCGGTGTGGGCGTGCCGGGGGGGCCCGTAGTGGACGGCCGCAGCGTTTCGAGGTGTGTCAATTTGGGTTGGGAAAGCGCGGATGTAGCCACATTCATGGAAGAAAACCTTGGTTGGAAATGTAAAATCAACAACGATGCAAACGTTGCCGCCTTGGGCGAAGCCTGGAAAGGGGGGGCATCGCGAAAATAGCCATTCTTCTGTCATGCTTACAATCGGCACCGGTATTGGCGGAGGTATTATCATTGACGGTGAAATCAT
>JMBX01000255.1_pt1 | contig 14197 bp, 23 predicted proteins | sample 616521 | NCBI WGS metagenome assembly JMBX01 (sample SAMN02727906, study PRJNA239997) | anaerobic digester metagenome | biome: anaerobic digester; isolation source: mesophilic anaerobic digester inoculated with municipal waste water sludge... | place: Germany: Bielefeld University, CeBiTec ...
TATATATAGGGGGGGTGATCGGATTGGGTGAGGGTATATCCAATGAACAATTATTTGAATTTATGACAAAGATGTACGGGGGGGAAATGCAAGAAGGGTTTAAAGAAGTAAAACAGGATATAGGCAGACTTGAAAACAATGTAGTTAGACTTGAAAACAATGTAGTTAGACTTGAAAACAATGTAGTTAAACTTGAAAACAAAATGGATACAAACCACAAGGCATTATATGATGGATACAAACTAACTTATGAAAAGTTGATTACACTTGAAAAGGTTGATGAAATAGATAGTAAAGTTGAAAAACAAGATGTTGAAATAAGGGTAATCAAGGGAGCAAAATGATATTTAAAAACACTTAATAGGTAAATTTACCTGTGAAGTGTTTTTTTATAATGTTTTATCTATTGTATTGATAATGAGTTTGCAGAAAATCATTATAGAATGCTTGTAGTTAGAAATTTTGCTGGTTCCTTTACCTTATCCACAAAGATTAATTTTTAACTTCCTCAAAAAAAATGGAGAAATTTTAGGCGAATTATTATTGACAATTAATTTAAAATGATATATTATAAGAATTAAGATGATTTAAACCGAACAACGTACGCATATATGAACGGAGATGATATTGTGAGTATTAATAGATCTGTAGCAAGAGCAATAGATATATTAGAACTTATATCAAATAGCGAGACTCCCCCCCTAGGGATAACAGAAATTAGCAATAGTTTAGCTATACCTAAAAGTAGTACTTTTGATATAGTGTATACATTAGTCGAGAAAAATGTTTTAGAAATTGCAGATGAAAAATTAAGAACCTTTGAACTAGGTCTGAAATCGTTTACAATAGGTGCTGCTTTTTTTAAAAAAAGGAAAATTTAATTCAAACTGCTAGACCATATCTTGAGAGGGTTATGGAGGAAACTCAAGATACAGTTTTTTTTAGCAGTTGAAAATGAAAGAGGAGAAGTAGTTTATGTAGACAAGGTGGAACCTATAACTCATGGAATAAAACCTACAGCAACTTTAGGCTCTACAAACCCTATGTCTATTACAGCATTAGGGAGAGCAATGCTTTCTACTTATTCAGCAGAAAAAGTTAAGGAAATTGTTGGAGAAGACCCTTTAGTTACTAAAACAAAATATTCTATTGATAATTATGCTGATTTAACGAAAGAATTGGAAGCTACTAGAAAAAGAGGGTATGCTGTAGATAATAGAGAAAGTCAAGAAGAAATTTGTTGTGTAGCTGCCCCCCCATATATGATTATTCAAATAAAGTTATTGCTGCTATAAGTATTGCTAGCTTAGCTTATAATATGAATGAATCTAGACGAGAAAAGTTAGGTAAAATTATTACAGAAACAGCTTTGAAGATATCATCTAGATTGGGATATACAAGTAGAAAGTTATTTTAGCAAAAAAAAGGAAGGGCATTTTTTTAGCGTTACCTTGAACACAGTTCATATATGTGAACACAAATCATTTTACTATTAAAGAAGGTGAAGGTTTGGAATATATAATAATAGATGTTGGGACTACTAATACCAGAGTTAGATATGTAGAAGATGAAAAAATTTTAGCTATTTATGAGCATAAAATTGGAGTAAAAGATACTGCTATTATGGGAAGTTTATCAAAGTTAAAAAAAAGAATTAAAGGAAGGGATAGAATATTGTCTAATTAATTGCAATAAAGATTTTAACAAGATAGATAAAATTGTTGCTTCAGGCATGATCACATCTAGTTTAGGCTTAGTAGAAATACAACATTTGGAAGCACCTGTAGGAATAGAAGATATATCAGCAGGTGTAGTAGTTGAAAAAAATTGATGAAATTGTGGATAAACCAATATATTTCATTCCAGGAGTAAAAAAATAGATTAAATGAATGTACTCATGAAGTTGCACAATTTGATATTATGCGAGGAGAAGAAGTAGAAGTAATGGGTATATTAGATTTATATAATATCAATGAAAATATTATTTATATTTCCCCCCAGGTTCTCATACTAAATTTATATTTATTAATAAAAATGGTGAAATTGAGAAATGCAGCACAACTCTTGCTGGAGAGTTGCTTTGGGGCTCTTTCTAGAGAAACTATACTAGCAGATTCTATTCCAAAAGAATTGATTGATTCAGTTGATAAAGAATATATTAAGAAGGGGGGGCTTGACGTCGCGAAAGTATATGGATTTTCTAGGGCATGTTTTCTTGCTCGTATTATAGATCTTTTTACACAAGCAAGTAAAAATCAGATAGCTAATTTTATTGCTGGTTCTATTGGATATTATGATGTAAAGTCTATCGAAAAAGATTTGAAGAACGGGGGGGACGTAAAATTTTTAATAGGAGGTAAAATGATTTTAAGGGAGTTATATAATACTATTTTAAAGCTTATGGGATATCCAAAAGATAATATATGTATTCTAGATAATAAAATGGTTGAAAAAGCTGGTATAATTGGTGCCATTAGAATAGTTGAACAATTTGAAAAGAAGGTGGTAAGGTGAAAAGACATGAGACATTGGTTAAAATGTTAGATGATAAATTACTGGGAATTATTAGAACCAATTCGTTTGATGATGCTTTAAAAATTGCAGATGCTTGTATTGAAGGTGGAATAGAAATTATTGAAGTAACATTTACTTATTCTAGAGCTCATGATATTATTAGAGAATTATCAAAAAAAATATAAAGAAACGGATGTTATGCTTGGAGCTGGGACTATATTAGATGCAGAAACAGCACGCATAGCCTTGCTTAATGGAGCAGAGTTTATAATTTCACCATCACTAAATGAAGATGTTATAAAATTATGTAATAGATATAACAAATTATCTATACCTGGAGTTATGACAGTAACAGAGATTAAGAAAGCATTAGAGTTAGGTGTAGAGCTTGTAAAGGTGTTTCCAGCAGCTACTCTTGGTGTGGATTTTATAAGATCTATCAAGGCTCCTATACCTCAAGTAATGATAATGCCTACAGGAGGGATTTCTTTGGAAAATGCAACATGTTGGTTGGAAGCTGGAAGTTCTGTTTTAGGCATTGGTGGGAACTTGACTAATGTTGCTGAAAACGGTGATTTTGAGAAAATTACTGAAATTGCTAGGAAATTTAGAGACGTTATTGATAATTACAAATTAAGGGAGGAATAAAACATGAAAATAAGTAATAGAGCATTAAATACACCACCTTCGGGCATACGTGAAATGTTTGAGATAGCAAATAATTATAGCAATGTAATTAATCTATGCATTGGTGAACCTGGATTTATTACACCGAAAAATATCATTGAAGCAGGGAAACGAGCACTAGATGAAGGGCATACTAAATATACATCTAATGCAGGAGTCATTGAATTAAGAGAAGTTTTAGCTAAAAAAAATTAGAAAAAGAAAATGGAATCAAAGCGGATGCTGAAATGAAATTATTGTAACTACAGGAGCAGGTGAAGCCATAATTTTAACTCTTATGGTATTAGTGAATGAAGGCGATGAAGTGATTCTTCCAAATCCATCTTGGCCGAATTATTTAGGACAAATTATAAATGTTGGAGGGAAACCAGTACCAGTTTTGACTAAAGAGGAGGAAGGTTTTGTATTAAAGGCAGATGCAATAAAAAAAGTCATCAGTGAAAAAAAACAAAGGTAATTATTATAAATTCTCCATCTAATCCTACAGGATCTGTAATTCCTAAGGAGGAATTAATAGCAATTGGGAAATTAGCAAAGGAAAATGATATTGTAGTTTTGTCTGATGAGCCGTATGAAAAATTAATATATGATGAGATGACTCATTTTAGTATAGGATCCGTAGATGAGTTCAGAGATAATATTGTTACGGTGAATAGTTTTTCAAAGACTTATGCTATGACAGGATGGAGAGTTGGATATGCTCATGGACCAAAGTCTATAATAGAGGCTATGGTTAAATTGAAAGAAAGCCTTACATCTTGTGTGAATGCTGCTGCACAGCAAGCTTGTATAGAAGCTATTATGGGACCACAAGATACAGTTTTTAAAATGGTGAAAGAATACAATAAAAGGAGAGATTTATTAGTTAATGGGCTTAATGAGTTAAAAGGAGTATTTTGTACTGTACCAAAGGGAGCTTTTTATGCTTTCCCAAATGTTAAAGAATTAGGAATGACTAGTAAAGATGTAGCAAAAACAATAATAGAAGAAGTCCAGGTTGTAACTACACCAGGTAGTGCATTTGGTTCTGCAGGAGAAGGATATTTACGTTTATCTTTTGCATCTAGTGAAGAGGATATTATAGAGGCTTTAAATAGATTAAAAAGATGTTCTCTTTTTAATAAATAATAATTAATGAATGTGTAGTTTGTAGTTTAATCTTGTAGTTTTGAACTGCTATTAGTAAGCTTGAAATTTTATATTTTTATAAAAAAACATTATTTGTAACGATTACTGTTGACTATTTACTAACTTTTACACAATTTATATCGTTTGTTTTGAAGATAATTGACATAGTAGGCGTGTTCAAGTTTTGGATGTGTTCTTGTAATTGTTTTAATTATTATATTTAAAAGTGACAGTTGAATGTTAAATAGATGTGACAATATTTTTTTGGCTCTAAAATTAAAAAAAATTATAAATATTCAGAAGAATGCAACATTTAGTACAATAATTCTAGTAAAAAAAACAAAAGGAGATAAAATAAAGGGAAAAGAAGATTATATAACAGATAAAATATTATTATGAGGTGATATCATGTCTTTGTATGATGTAATTACTATAGGAGAACCTATGGTAGTATTTATAGCAGAAGAATTTGGAAAACTAAAAGATGTAAAACTATTTTCAAAAGGTCTTGCTGGAGCAGAATTAAACACGTCTATTGGATTATCGCGTTTAGGGCATAGTGTTAGCTATATAACTCAATTAGGATGTGATCCTTTTGGAGAATATATTTATGATTGTATAGAAAAGAGAGCAATATTAACAAAGATTACATTAAAAAAAACTTCAAAATATACTACTGGATTTTACTTAAAATCTAAGGTGCTAAATGGGGGGGATCCTGACATATTTTATTATAGAGAAAATTCTGCAGCTGCAAATATCAATTCTAAATTTGTCCAAAATGTTAAGCTAGAACATTTTAAACATTTTCATGTGACTGGCATTACTCCATCTTTGTCAGAAAACATGTTAAATAGTGTAATAAATTTAGTAAAAATCGCGATAGACAAAGGGCTTTCAATATCATTTGATCCTAATTTACGACCACAGTTATGGGAATCACAAGAGAAAATGGTAGAAGTATTGAATTATATAGCAACTTTTAGCGATTATATAATGCCAAATATAGAAGAAGGCAAAATATTAACTAATAAGGATAGACCAGAAGAAATAGCAGAATTCTTTTTGAATAAAGGAACTAAAAATGTAGTTATTAAATTAGGGGGGGAGAAAGGCTGTTTTGTAAAAAAATCACAATATTAGCGAATATATTAAAGGATTGAAAGTAAATAGGGTTGTAGATACGGTAGGAGCGGGAGATGCTTTTGCAGCAGGATTTATAAGCGGAATATTAAAAGGTAAAACTATTATTGAATCAGCAAATATTGGTAATGCAATGGGTGCAATAATTGTAACGCATAAAGGAGATAATGAAGGATTGCCTACACTAAGTGAATTAGAAAAATTTATAAAAAGTAATAATAAAGTAATAATATAGAATAATTTCGAGTTAATATTAAAAGATACATTACAACGCATGAAGAAAAAAATGAGAATTTATAAAGAGAGGAGAAAATTAATATGCGTACAATAATTAAGAATGGATCAATAATAACTGCTTATAATGAATATAAAGCAGATATTCTCATTGAAGATGAGAAGATTATAGGGATTTCGGAAAACATAAAAGAAGAAGCTGACAAGATTATAGATGCTAGTGGAAAATATGTATTTCCAGGAGGGGGGTAGATCAACATACTCATTTTTCAGCACTTTGTAATGTTGGTGATAGAGATACTGCAGGATATGAAACAACAAAAGCGGTTATTATCGGAGGAACAACAACTATTGTAGATTATGCACCTCAAGATCCTGGTAAAGGATTAATAGATTCAGCGAAATATAGAATTGATGTAAGAGCTAAAGATAAAACATGTGTTGATTTTGCACTTCATGCTTTAATAACAGAAGTTACAGATGATTTATTTGAGGAAATTAAGGAACTTCCTAAACATGGGATTTCCAGTATTAAAGCATTTATGGCGTATAAGGGTTCACCCCCCCTACATGTTGATGATGGAACATTGTATAAAGTTCTTTTAAAAAGCAAAGAGGTTGGAGTAACAGTATTTGTTCATGCTGAAAATGCTGAAATTATTGATACATTACAGAAAGAATGTTTGAAAAACAATCAAACTTCGCCTAAGTATCATGCAGTATCAAGACCTCCTTTTGTTGAAGGTGAAGCGACAAGAAGGGCAATTTATATTGCTGAATCAGTAGGTGCACCATTATTTGTTGTGCATGTTACATGTGAAGAAGCAGTAGACGCAATTGCTGAAGCACGTGCTAGAAAATCAAAGGTATATGGAGAAACTTGTACACATTATCTAATAACTACAAAAGAAAAGCTTACCCATCCTGATTTTAATGAGTCTGCAAAGTATGTTTGTTCACCTGCATTGAGAGATAAAAAAACATCAAGCTATTTTATGGGAATCTTTAAATAATGGAACTTTAAGTGCTATATCATCTGATCACTGCGGAATTGACTTGAAAGAATTAAAACAAGTAGGTAGAGCTGATTTTACCAAAATTCCTAATGGTGCCCCCCCAGGTGCTGCAGATCGTATAAATATGATTTGGACAAATGGTGTAGCAAAGAACATAATATCAAAACAAAAGTTTGTAGAGATTTGTTCGACATTACCTGCAAAGTTTAATGGTATATATCCTCGTAAAGGCATATAGATATTGGGTCTGATGCTGATATAGTTATATTTGATCCCGAATATAGAGGAATAGTAAAGCTTGAAGATAACCCTAATGGAATTGACTATAATATTTATGAAGGTAGAGAACAAATAGGTAGACCAGAGACTGTATTACTTAGAGGGAAAGTTGTTGTAGAAGATGGTAAGTTTGTTGGTAAACTAGGACAAGGTAAATATATTGAAAGCAAAACATATGCTGCTGCATATGAAGAATCTATATAGATGTTATATTTCGAATATTGTTTAAAAAAAAGTAAAAAAAACAAAAAAAACATAGAAAACAAATCTTTTTTTGATACAACGTAATTGAATTAAAATCATAAAAATTAAAACAATGTTTGATTCATTATCTAAATATTTAAGTGCAATAAATCTTACATTAGGGGGGGAACTAAATTTTAATATATTTTAATATATTAAATAAAACTAAGTGACATCAAGTCTATTGAAGATAATATAACAAGATATAGTACTAGTACAGGTTTGTATAAACCATTATAAACTAATACAAATATTAAATCTTTTGAGAAAATAGCAAGAAATTTTAACAATAAACTTTTGGAGTAGTTAAAGTAGCATGAGTTTCAGGAGCTGCATTTGGTGAAATGGGAGAAGGTTATGAGAGGTTCTCATTTGCAAATTCCGATGAAAATTTAAAAAAAAGGTAGTGAGACGTATAAATCCACTGGAGTATGTTGTCAAAAAGTATAATTAATATTTATAATTAGATGATTTGACCTTATTGAGATGGGAGTGGGAAAATTTGGAAATAAACATTGAACGATTATATCAAGATATAGAAGAACTAGGTCGTATAGGATTTGAGGAAAATGTTGGTGTTACAAGACTTGCATATTCTAAAGCTTATGATGACGGAGTTAATTTTGTAAAAGGACTAATGGAGTCAGCGGGAATGAAAACATATATAGATCCTGTTGGAAACTTAATAGGTAGAATTGAAGGAAATAGCGAAAAAATTATTTCTATAGGCTCACATATTGATTCTGTACCTGCAGGTGGCATTTACGATGGAACATTAGGTGTATTGGCAGGTATAGAATGTGTAAGAGTGTTTCGGGAAAATGGTTATAAAAATAATCATCCAATTGAAGTAATTGCATTTGTAGAAGAAGAAGGAAATGTTATTGGAGGAACCTTTGGAAGCAAATGTTTTACAGGTACTCCCATTGAAGACTCGAGTATACCTAAGATGTTAAAGCATGGATTAAATATGGATTTTGTTAAATCAGCCCGTAGAAACCCTGAGCAATACAAATGCTATTTAGAGTTACATATTGAACAGGGGGGGATTCTTGATAATACAAAAACATCAATTGGAGTTGTCAAAGGAATTGTTGGCATAGTTCGTTATAAAGCAACTGTTAAAGGTGTAGCAAATCATGCAGGAAGTACACCAATGAACTTGAGAGATGATGCTCTCACAAAATCATGTAAGATGATAACAAGACTTATGGAAATAGCTCATTTTAAAGATGAAGAAATGACATGTACTGTAGGAAATTTGACAGTATCACCTGGGGTTATAAATGTTATTCCTGGAAAGGTTGAGTTTGTTATAGAGCTTAGAGGGAAATCAATAAGCACTATTGATGAAGTAATAAAGTTATTTGGCGAAGAGTTTAAAGATCAAGGATTATTTTTAGAAAACTTTTTAATACAAAGAGAAACTGTTTTGGATGAAAGAATAGTGAATATAATAAAGAAAACTTGTGAAGAAGCTAATGTTTCTTATATAGAAATGTATAGTGGAGCAGGACATGATGCGATAAACATGGCATCATTTACTCCTTCTGGAATGATTTTTATTCCAAGCATTGGTGGTATAAGTCATAGTATCGATGAAAAAAAGTTCAAAAGAAAGTATAAAGCTAGGTACTGAGATATTGTGCAAAACTGTTAAGGCTATAGACCAAAATAATTTATAGGAAGTATGAAAGGAGGTGCCCAAGATTAAAATAAAAATAATTAATCCAAATACTACAATGTCAATGACTAAAAGTATTGAAAACTGTGCTAAAAAAAATTTGCTCGACAAGACACAGAAGTATATTGTGTTAGCCCAAAAATGGGAGTGAATAGCATTGAATGCTATGTAGATGAATACCTTTCAATTCCAGGTGTGATTGATGAAATAATCAAAGGAGATACTGAAGAGAATGCTGATGCATTTGTAATAGCATGTTTTGGAGATCCAGGTCTGCAAGCTGCTAGAGAACTTACAGATAAACCTGTTGTTGGAATAGCTGAGTCGGCAATTGCCGCAGCAAAAATGATCTCACCATATTTTTCTATTGTATCTGTTTTGGACAGATCTAGAAAAGTAACTGAAGATGTTGTAAATGCGTATGGAGCAAATCAATTTTGTCGCTCAATCCGTTCCACTGGTTTAAGTGTGCTTGAATTTGGCAGAAATCCTAATAAGGGACTTAAAGCATTAGAAGAACAAAGTAGGATAGCTGTTGAAAAAGATGGTGCTGAATGTATCTTGCTTGGTTGTGCAGGATTTGTAGATTTTGTAGAAGAGCTTAAACTTAAGTTGGGAGTTCCTGTATTAGATGGAGTAATGCCAGCAGTTAAATTTGCAGAAGCTCTTGTGGATATGAATCTAAAAACGAGCAAAGTCAATACTTGGGCTTACCCCGAGGACAAAGAGTTCGAGGGTTATGATATTAAGCTTAAAAAAAACAAGAAACTTATAATTAAGAGAAAGGGGGGGAGAAAATATTATGTCAAATTATGGTATGTTAAGCTTGTTACCACCTATAATAGCTATATTACTTGCTCTAAAAACTAAACAAACATTGTTATCTTTATTTGTAGGAGTGTGGGTAGGAGCAACTATAATTAATGGTTATAATCCTTTGGTGGGGGGTTTACAAAAGTAGTTTCTGATTATATGATTCCTTCAATAGGAGATTCGTATAATGCTGGGCTACTAGTTTTGGTTACTTTAGCAGGAGGATTTGTTTATATGTTACAAAAAAACAGGTGCTGCAGAAGCTTTTGCTAAAGTGGTTACAAAGAAAATAAATACTGCTAGAAAAGCACAAATAGTAACTTGGTTTTCTGCATTTTTATTTTCTTATACAGAACCATGTTTAATATTGGGTACTATCATGAGACCTGTTACAGATGCTGTAAGAGTTTCAAGAGCTAAATTAGCATATATACTAGATTCAATGGGATGTAATCTGGCATCCTTTTCCCCCCCTATAAGTAGTTATGGACCTTTTATAACTGGTTTAATAGCAACTCAATTAGCTGCAGCTTCTATATCAGCTAATGAATGGGGAGTATATATAAGGATGTTTCCATTCAATTTATATGGAATTTTTGCTATGCTAACTGTTTTAATAGTTACAATTGCTGGATTGGATTTTGGACCTATGTATAGGGAAGAAAAGCGAGCAAGGGAAACTGGTAAGTTATTGCCCGATGATGCAGAACCAATTATTTCTGAAAAAAAGGTGAGTTTTCCAAAAGATTATAATTTAACTATTAAAAACTTTGTTATTCCTATGTTATCATTATTTATATGTATATTTGCAACCATATTTTGGACTGGTGATATTGTAACTAATGGATTTAGAGGAGCATTTATAAATGGTGATATAACTTTGGCAATTTGTATGGGATTTATGGGTGGAGGAATTGGAGCTGCATTGGCTGGAGTATTTACTGGATTATTTAATTTTACAGAAGCTTTTAATGGATTTATTAATGGGATGGAAGAATTGATTATGGTTCCATTTATATTGATTTTAGCTTGGTCTATGGGTGGAATTACAGCTGATATGGGAGTAGGCAATTATTTAACAGAGATAGTTCAAAATTATCTTGTTGGAGGACTAGTTCCTGCATTGATATTTTTATTTGGAGCATTGATTTCATTTGCTACTGGAAGTTCTTGGGGGGGTGTTTGGGCTATTATGATGCCAATAGCTATACCAATGGCAATAGCGTTTGATATTCCCATACCTTATATAGTTGGAGCAGTTATAGGAGGAGGTTTATTTGGAGATCAATGTTCACCAATTTCTGATACAACAATTTTGTCTTCCACTGGAGCAGCCTGTGATCATATACTTCATGTTTCAACGCAATTAGTATATGGAATTGTTGTAGGAATATCTGCATTTGTTGGTTTCCTGTTTGGAGGGTTAACTGGTAAATATTATTTAAGTATTGCAGTTACTGCAGTTGTTTTAATAGTACTATTAATAGTGTTAAATAAATTATCCAAAAGAAAACAGAATAATTCAACGTCATTAGCATAATAAGAAAGGATGATATATCAATGAAAAAAAGTGGACATGATAGTAAAAGCACCTCATTTTTATACTATGGAAGGAGAAGGTGTTGGTTATAGGGCAAATGTTGCTATGGTTGTTGATGGTGGCAAAATAATAGCATTGGAAGATATGGATGTTATCGATAAAGAGTATGTGGGAGAAGAATTATTGGAACTAAATCATCATGCTGTTTTCCCTGGTTTTATAGATGGGCATATGCATACTGGATTAGCTATTATGAGAGGTTTAGCTCAAGATACTAATAATTGGATGATGTATGGATTACAGCCTTTTGATAATGTGGTGGGAAAGAGGAGAAATTAGCAGGAAGTAAATTAGCTATAATTGAGGCAATTAAAGTTGGAACTACTACTTTTGGTGACTATGAAATTGATATGGATCCAGTTTGTGAATTTATGTATAATGTAGGGGGTTAGAGGTAATATTGCGTCCACTATAAGGGAAGCAAAAAGAAGAGTTTATGAACCTGGAGAATTATATGAATTTGACAAAAATTTAGGAGAAAAATCATTTAAACAAAATTTAGAACTATATGATAAATGGCACAATAGAGGAAATGGTAGAATCAAAATACTTATGGGACCTCAAGGAGCTGATTTTCTAAGTAAAGAGCTTTTATTGGAAGTTCAAAAAGCAGCTAAAGAAAGAAATACAAAGATTCACATGCATGTACAACAAGGAGATAGAGAAACTTATCAAATAGTTAATCGATATAATAAAAGACCTATTGAATGGTTATCAGAAATAGGTTATCTAGATGAAACTTTAATTGCAGTTCATTTGACAGATGCTAATGATGAAGAAGCTAAAGTAGTTGCCAATAGCGGTGCTTCAATGATAGTATGCCCTGGCTCTATAGGTATTATTGATGGGATAGTTCCCCCCCTTCAGTTGTTTTTCAAAGAGCAGGTGGAAATGTAGCTTTAGGCTCAGATCAAGCACCTGGGAACAATTGTCATAATATTATAAATGAAATGAAATTGGTTGCACTTTTTAATAAGATAAAGTATAATAATCCAGAAATTATGCCAGCTTGGCATGCTCTTAGAATGGCCACAATAGAAGGAGCAAAAGCTATTGGATTAGGGGGACTTGGTTGGTTCATTGGAAGTTGGTAAAAGAGCAGATTTTATAGCCATAGATTTGAAAAAGCCAACTATGTTGCCTGTATATACTAAACCTATGAGAAATATTATTCCCAACTTAGTTTATAGTGCAAGAGGAGATGAAGTAGCACTGTCAGTTGTTGATGGTAAAATAATATACAAGGATGGAGTAATTTTAGGAATAGACGAACAAGAATGCTTAAAAGAAGTTCAATTATATCCTGATAGTATAGGAGAGAGAGCTTCTAAGGAATTCTTTGAAATAAATGGAACTAATGCACAATTTATGAAACAAAACAAACTATAAATTTTGCATCAAGTCTTAATAATACATTATTAGAGGTATCTTTTAGTGCACCAGGGACGGATCTTTTTGCATTCTTGATACTATATTTGATAATTTTTATATTGAATAGGAGTGTAAATTAATGATATACTAAATGTAGTTTATATATAGGGGGGGTGATTGGATTGGGTGAGGGTATATCCAATGAACAATTATTTGAATTTATGACAAAGATGTACGGGGGGAAATGCAAGAAGGGTTTAAAGAAGTAAAACAGGATATAGTCAGACTTGAAAACAATGTAGTTAAACTTGAAAACAAAATGGACACAAACCACAAGGCATTATATGATGGATACAAACTAACTTATGAAAAGTTGATTACACTTGAAAAAAAGGTTGATGAAATAGATAGTAAAGTTGAAAAACAAGATGTTGAAATAAGGGTAATCAAGGGAGCAAAATGATATTTAAAAACACTTCACAGGTAAATTTACCTGTGAAGTGTTTTTATAATGTTTTATCTATTGTATTGATGATGATTATTTTTACTTTATCATATTGAAATCAATTATTTCAATTTATCTCCTACTTATAGATGAGGAGATAATTTTTGCTAAAAAAAGTTAAATTTAAATTAAAATATAAAAATTTAGTGCTTTCAAAGTGTTGTTAAAGGGAATATAATGGGTAACTATATGGTAATTAATAAATATGCTACCTATGGAAGGATGATAAATGTGGTTTATTATATTGGACTTGTTTTTGTAATTTTATTAATTTTAATAAGTTTAGATGATTTAATATGGGATATATATTGTTTATTTAGTCATAGAAAAAGGAAGATAGATACCAAAACTATCTCATATAGGGAACTACAAGAAACAATACCAGGATTATTAGCTGTTATAGTTGCTGCATATAGGGAAGAGGATGTATTGGAAGCTGTTATAGATAATTTAATAGATACAAATCATTATCCAGATTCCATGTATCATGTTTTTTTAGGAGTATATCCTAATGATATTAGGACCTTAGAAATAGCTGATAAATTGCCAAAGAAGTATAAAAATGTTCACAAAATTGTACATGTAATAGATGGACCTAGTTCTAAAGCTGATAATATTAACAATGTGATTAAAATATATTGGAATTTGAAAATAAAAACAATATTAGATTTAAAGGTATTATTATACATGATTCAGAGGATGTAGTTCATCCCTATGAGTTATTAGTTGAAAATTATCTTTTAAATTATCATAAAGCTATACAAATGCCAGTATTTCCATTACAACGAATGCCAAAATTTGGCAACATATTTAAAAAATATGATTTCCGGGACATATGCTGATGAGTTTGCAGAAAATCACTATAGAATGCTTGTAGTTAGAAATTTTGCTGGTTCCTTTGTACCTTCAGCAGGTACAGGATTTGCACTTTCTAGGGATGTATTAGATATTTTCTCTGATCACAATATATTTCCTTCAAC
>JMBX01000256.1_pt1 | contig 14134 bp, 27 predicted proteins | sample 616521 | NCBI WGS metagenome assembly JMBX01 (sample SAMN02727906, study PRJNA239997) | anaerobic digester metagenome | biome: anaerobic digester; isolation source: mesophilic anaerobic digester inoculated with municipal waste water sludge... | place: Germany: Bielefeld University, CeBiTec ...
ATAAATTATTAACTTTAATAGGATGGATGAAATGAAAAGAATATTTGGTATTATATTGATTATTTCTTTATCTTTAATTTTTCTTGTAATAAGTATAGAACAAAGTTCTTATTAATAAAAATATTTTCATAGATCTTATGAAAAATATAATATTGAAAAAGTAACAAATGTACCTATGAATGAGCTATTATCAATAACTGATAATATTATTCTCTATCTAAAAACAAAGGTGGGGATGAACTTTTAAGTCCATTTTTCAATGAAGAGAGATTCTTCATATGAGAGATGTACAAGGACTTTTAATTTAGCTAGATGGATAAAGTATATATGTATTATTTGAGTACAACTATGCTAATATATTTAATAAAAGAAAGATTATATGATTCTAGGCAAATCAATGTTATTTGGATTATTTATAAATCATATTTTGTTGCTTATATTAGGTGTTTTAGCATATTATGATTTTAATAAATATTTTACTTATTTTCATTTATTATTTTTTTACAAATGATCTTTGGATTTTAAATCCTAAAACAGATTTAATGATTCAAATGTTACCTGAAGAATTTTTCATGGGAATGGCTAAAAACATAATGTTATTATTCTTTATATATTTGGCAATACTACAAGTATTAGGATATATATATATAAAGAAAGGTAAGATAATTTATGGAAGGGCTATTAAAAAAAAGATTAAAGCTTATTCAATTAAAATAATAATAATAGAATACTAAAGAACTACTATTCAAAGGAAATGCGTAAAGGGAAAACCTATAGAGCTTCCTTTGTAGATAAATTTTTTTTATTTTTATTTTTTTTAACTATTATTTTAACTGTAAAATCTGGGTATCTTATTTTATCAATATATGTTTCTGGGATAATCTTATTTTTACTATTTAATTGTTTTAAGGGTATATCAAAGCAAAAAAAAGAAGGATAAAATTAAAGAGATTAATGAAAAGCTTAAGAGAAAGAAGTTAATTAGAGAGTTTTCAAACTTAAACAAAGAGGGATTTACAAACTATATAAAAGTTTTATTAGAAGATTATTATAAGATGAAAGTTAAGAAGGGAAATCCACCAATAGACTTAGAAGCTACTATTGGGAAGGAAAAGTATGGTGTTAAATGTATTAAAATAAGTATGGAAGATAAGGTTACTTTAAAAGATTTAGAAGTTTTTATAAGAGACTTATATAATAGAGGATTAGATGAAGGTATTTTAGTAACTAACTCATTTTTTTAGGGAAGATGTAAAAGAAGAATCTAAAATAATTTTATATGATTTTGAGAATATTATAGAAATATTAATTAAGTTAAATAGGTATTCTACTGATGATGATGTGGAAAATTACATTATCCACAGGTTTTGGGATAAAAGAAATAATATAAAGGAGCAAATTAGAATAATTAATAAGAAAAAAAATATTTCAATTTTATGGAATGTTTATAATATTTTATAGCTTATCATATTTTATCAATTATTCTAGATATTATAAAATTATGGCTATTATATGTTTTGTGATTGCTTCTATTGTTTCTGGGTATAAATATCTGAGTATATTATTTAAAGGATAAATATCCTTTAAATAATATTATTGATGTTATAATATAAGTATGTGAGACAGAGTAGGTAAAAGCGTTAAGTGTTAAAGGATGGGAAGTTGCCTTTAAACGAAAGATTTTTCTGCGATTTTTTTTACCGCATCCGCTGACCATCAAAGACTCTCTTTTCTTTTATGGCAGTAGATTGTCATTATAAAGAAAGGAGGATTTTTTTATGAATAAGAAAAAAAATATTAGCACAAAAAAAACATGGTACAATCTGGATTTTAGTAGCTATCTCCATTGTTCTTACTAGAGTGCTGGTATTGATGCCAACTAACACCTTAAGGTTAAGTTTAGGTGAAGTTCCTTTGATGGTTTCTGGATTTTTATTTGGACCTGTAATTGGAGGAATTTCCGGAATGGCAGCAGATTTAATTGGAATAGCAATTAATCCACAGGGACCGCCTCATTTTGGATTTACTCTTAGTTCTATGTTATGGGGGGGAATAATACCTGGGATTTTTACAATGGTTTTCAAAAAAAGAAATAAGGAAAATCCATATTCTAATCTAAGCATTACTTTTGTAGTGACCATATGTATTTTACTAATATCCTTAGGTTTAAATACTTACTGGTTATCCCAGCTATATGGTAAAGGCTTCTTTGTAATGTTACCTGCAAGAGGTTTATCAGCTTTAATTAATATACCTCTTCAAAGTATAATTATAATTAATCTTATGAAATATTTAAAAAAACATTTCAAAGGAATAATAGGTTTATGAACTTATGTATTTGATTTTATATGAATTAAGTATATAATTATTATATAAGTTGAAAATGATGAAATTTAGGAGGAGATTTTAATGAAAAAAAACATTACCAATTGCTTTATCCAATAGACATATTCATCTAAGTCAAGAAGATTTAGATATATTATTTGGTGAAGGACATGAATTGACAAGATTTAAAGATTTATCTCAACCTGGGCAATATGCTTGTGAAGAAAGAGTTGATGCTGTTGGACCAAAGGGTACAATAAAGGGAGTAAGAGTATTAGGTCCTGTTAGAAGTTCAACTCAATTTGAAATTTCAGTATCTGATGCATTTAAATTAGGTGTACAACCTGTAATTAGAAATTCAGGTGATATAAAGGATACACCTGGTATTAAACTAGTTGGACCTAAAGGAGAAGTTGAAGTTCCTGAAGGAGTAATTGTAGCAGCTAGACATATTCATATGCATACATCTGATGCTGAAGAATTTGGCGTAAAAGATAATGATGTAGTAAGAATTAAAGTTGGTGGACCAAGAGGATTAACTTTTGATCAAGTATTAGTAAGGGTAAGTGATAAATTCAATTTAGAAATGCATGTTGATATTGAAGAAGGAAATGCTTGTGGAGTTAAGAATGGTGACTTGGTAGAGTTAATCAAATAGGAGGTCAATATGAATAATATTGCATCTATGATAGATCATACTCTTTTAAAACCTGATGCTAGTCAGGAATCAATAGAGAAATTATGTGAAGAAGCAAAACAAAATGAATTTACAGCAGTTTGTGTAAATCCTAGTTATATAGAATTATGTAAAGAGAAGCTAAAGGATTCAAAGGTAAAAATAGCTACTGTAATAGGGTTTCCTTTAGGAGCTAATACAAAGGAAGTAAAAGCCTTTGAAACTTTAGATGCCATTAATAAAGGCGCTGAAGAAGTAGATATGGTTATTAATATAGGTGCCTTGAAGAATAAAGATTACAAGGCGGTAAAAGAAGATATTCTTGCCGTAGTAGAAGCTGCCAATAATAAGGCAATAGTAAAAGTGATTATTGAAACTTCACTCTTAACTGAGGAAGAAAAGATAAAAGCATGTGAATTATCTATGGAGGCTAATGCAGATTTTGTAAAAACATCTACTGGGTTTAGTACTGGTGGAGCTACTGTAGAGGACGTAAAATTAATGAAGTCTATAGTTGGAGATAAATTAGAAGTAAAGGCCTCTGGAGGGATTAGGGATAGTAAGACGGCAAAAATGATGATAGAAGCCGGTGCTACTAGATTAGGAACTAGTTCTGGAATTAAGATAATCAAAGACATTTAACGAAAAGGGGGTCACGCCCCCCCTTTTTTTTGTATACTTATATATAAAAATATACTTTTTGTTATAAAATCTCAAAATAATGAAAAACTATAATGTAGGAGGGATTTTATGAAGAAAAGTATATTAGTGTTAATGATATTAAGTGTTATTGTACAAATGGGATGTGCTAAAGCAGACGAAACTAAAATGGAAGGTAATATAAAAGATGAAAAATTTATAAATGTGGCAGGTGAAGATAAGCATATAATCTATAGGTCTGAAAACATATCAGATATTATAGTAGAACTTTTGGAATAGATGATGCTACTGCTATAATCTTTAATGAAAATGCCATAGTTGGAGTAGTTTTATCCTATGATCAGGATATATCAGAGGATATGTACGATACTATTATAAGTTTAGTTAAGGAGAAAGATTCTTCCATTGAAGAAGTTTATATTACTTCAAATCCTAAATTGTTTAAACAAATCGATAACATAGTTATAGACTTATTACAAGGAAAATCCTATGATGAATATGTAGTAGATATAAATAAAATAATGGATAAAATTAAGAAGGAGAAATAAGACCCATAATTAATGGGTTTTATTTCATAGTATAGAATTCTATTATTGACAATATATTAATATAAGTCAACAACAATATAATTGGGTATATTAAAATTATATGTATTAAGGAGGGATTACATGTCATTAAAATCAGAAAGGGTAAAATTAGGAAATGGAATATATTTAAATATTATAAAAACTGATAAGTTTAAATCAAATTTATTAAGTTATTACTTTATTAGACCTTTAAAAAGAATAGAAGTAACTAAAAATGCTTTATTACCATTAGTATTAAAAAGAGGAACTGAAAAGTACCCTAATAACTTAGAAATTGAAAAGAAATTAGAAGAATTATATGGTTCAAATTTAAGTATTGCTGTAAATAAAAGGGGGGGAGAAAAACAAGTTATTCGTTATACCATGGAGTGGGCTTCTGGGGGGGAGTACCTTGGAGAAAAAGGCGTGGATCATGATGTAATGGAAATATTAAAAGATATAATATATAATCCTATTTAGAAGATGGAGTATTTACTTCTAAATATGTGGCACAGGAAAAGGAAAATTTAAAGAAAATAATAGAAAGTAAAATAAATGACAAAAGATCATATGCCATTGATAGATGTATTGAAGAAATGTGCAAAAATGAAAGATTTAGTATTTAACCAATTAGGTTATATAGAAGATTTAGAAGATATAGATGAAGAGAATTTATATTTACATTATAAAAGCTTTTTAGAAACTAGTCCTATTGAAATACTTTATGTGGGACATTTTGATGAAGAAATAATAAACTATTTGAAAAAAAAGCAATAGCATAAATAGAGAAAATGTTATAACAATACCAGAAGATATAATTACATGTTCTGGTCAAACAAAAAAATATGATTAAAGAGGAATTAGATATAAATCAAGCTAAATTTGTAATTGGGCATAGGGCATGTATCCATTATAAAGATAGGTTATATAATGGACTATTAGTTGCTAATGATATTTTAGGTGGAGGTCCAAATTCTAAATTATTTAAAAATGTAAGGGAAAAAGAAAGCCTTGCTTATTATATTAATTCTTCAGTATTTAAATATAAATCCCTATTATTAGTAGATGGGGGAATTGAATTTGAAAACCTTGATAGGACAATTGATATTGTAAGGGATGAATTAGATGCTATAAAAAAATGGAGATTTTTCAAAGAATGATATAGACATTTCAGTTAAATCCTTAAAATCTTCTACTGAATCCATAAAGGATAGTATCTTTTTAATATCTGAATTTTTCTTTAGTCAATCAATTTCACAGGATTTTAGAACTTTAGAAGAGATTATGCTGGATTTTGAAGAAGTAACAAAGGAAGAGATAGTGGAAGCTGCAAATAAAATAACAATAGATACAATTTATTTTATGAGAAACAAAACTGAGTAATTAGGGGTGATTATATGAACACTAAGGAAATTTCTAATAAAAAAAATAAACGAAAAACTATTTTATACAGAAACTAAGAATGGTTTAAAGATATTTTTTTATGCCTAAAAAGGATATACTAAGAAACATGCAATTTTTTCAACTGACTATGGTTCAATAGACAATATATTTATCCCCCCCATTAAAGAAAATAAACCTTGTCAGGTTCCAGAAGGTATAGCACATTTTTTTTAGAACATAAATTATTTGAAGAACCTGATTCAAATATTTTTGAAAAATTTTCTAAAATGGGCGCAGATGTAAATGCATTTACTAATTTCAATCAAACATCTTACTTATTTACTTCAACGGAATATTTTTATGAAAATCTTGAATTGTTAATTAAGTTTGTTCAAAATCCGTACTTTACTGATGAAAATGTGGAAAAAGAAAAGGGGGATAATAGCTCAAGAGATTAAAATGTATGAAGATAGTCCTAATTGGAGAGTATTTTTCAATCTATTAAAAGCTATGTATATAAATCATCCTGTAAAAATAGATATTGCAGGAACTGTAGATAGCATTCAAACTATTAATAAAGAGTTGCTATATAAATCTTATAATACATTTTATCATCCATCTAATATGGTTTTATTTATTATTGGGGGGGATCTATCTTTTGATGAAATAATTAAAACAGTAAATAAATCAGAAAAAGAATTTTCTGATGTTGACAATGAAATAAATAGAATATTGCCAAAGGAATCTAAAGAAATTAAAGAGAAACTTATAGAAGAGAAGATGATGACATCAACACCTCTGTTTATATGGGATTTAAAGATATTGATTTAGGATATAAAGGAAGAGAAAGTGTTAAAAAGATATAGTAACCAATATAATGTTAGACGTATTATTTGGATCAAGCTCTGTATTCTATAATAAACTTTATGATGAGGGTATTATAGATGCAAGTTTTGGTTCTTATTATACAGGAAAAGAAACCTATGGACATTCTCTAGTATTTGGTCAATCTAGCAATCCTAAAAAAAGTTTATGATAGAATAGTGGAATTTACAAAAAAACCTGTAGATGAAGTTTTAAAGGAAGATAACTTTAATAGGATTAAAAGAAAAGAGCTAGGGAACTTTTTGCTTAGCTTAAATTCAATAGAAGCAATTGCACATAATTTTACTGATTTATATTTTAATGATTTTCTATTTATCGATTATTTTGAACTACTAGAAGAGATAAGATATTCAGATATAATAGATAGATATAAATCACATTTATGTGAAGAAAATTTAGTTTTATCCATAATAAGACCACTATAAAATAGGAAAAAAAACTAATTTTATGATATACTTAACTGATTAATTTCTTTAGAAAGGTGGTTTTATTATGAACCCAGTTGCCTTTGAAATATTTAATATTGAAATAAGATGGTATGGAATACTTATTGCATCAGGAGTGTTAATAGGTACATTTATCGCCATGAGAGAAGCAAGAAGAAAAGGTATAGATGAAGAGTTGCTTTTAGACTTGCTTTTATTTGCTGTTCCAGCAGCTTTATTAGGGGCTAGAATCTATTATGTTATATTTAGTTGGGATTTATATAGAGATAACCCTATAGAAGCCTTAAACTTCAGAGGTGGAGGCTTGGCTATTCATGGTGCAATTATAGCTGCAGTTATTGTTGCGGTTGTATTTTCTAGAAAGAGAAAACAAAATTTTTGGGTATTTGGAGATATTACAGCTCCAAGTTTAATTTTAGGCCAAGCCATAGGTAGATGGGGGGGTAACTATATAAATGGAGAAGCCCATGGTGGACCAACGGATTTACCTTGGGGGGGAATAATGGTTAATGGGGGGGTAAAAGTACATCCCACTTTTCTCTATGAATCTATTTGGAATTTTTTTGTTTTTTTTATTTTTGCTATGGTATAGTAGAAATAAGTCCAAAGTAGATGGGGGGGAAGTATTTTTATTGTATTTGATATTATATTCAGTAGCCAGATTATTTATTGAAGGCCTTAGAACAGATAGTTTAATGTGGGGGGGACCAATTAGAGTGGCTCAACTAATTAGTATAATTGGAATAATCATACCAGCTGCAATTTTATATAATAAGAAAAAAACAATTTTAAATGTAGATTTATTTTAAAAGATAGGAAAAAAACTTCCTGTCTTTTTTTATTTGCCAAAAAAAACGGAGAATTAGTCGAATAATGTAAAAATAGGACTAAGGTCCTAAAAAAATCATTATTATCTTACATAGTGTGGAAGGATTTCATAAAATGGTATAGAATATAGTTAATGTGGTAGAAAGTGGTGAGAAGTGGTAGGAAATTCTTAAGGGTGGTAGATTTATATGTTTATTGGAGAATATCAACATACCGTTGATAGTAAAGGAAGAATAATTATACCATCAAAATTTAGAGAAGGCCTTGGTGATGAATTCGTTATTACTAAGGGTCTAGATAGTTGTCTTTTTGTTTATGGAAAAGATGAATGGAAAGTAGTTGAGGACAAGCTAAAACCTTACCACTTACAAATAGAGATGCAAGGGCATTTATAAGATTTTTCTTTTCAGGAGCAAGTGAATGTAATTTAGATAAACAGGGAAGAGTATTGATTCCAGCAAATTTAAGGGAGCATTCAAAATTAGAAAAAGATGCAGTAATTATTGGTGTTGCTACTAGATTAGAGATATGGAGTAAAGAACAATGGGATAATTATACTGATGATGATAATCTTAGCTATGATAGTATAGCTGAAAAGATGGCTGAACTTGGAATTTAATCGGAGGGGGGGTTTTAGTGAATTTTAAACATATACCAATAATGTTAGATGAAGTAATAGAGGGGGGGCTTAACATAAAGGAAAATGGCATTTATGTAGATGGTACTTTAGGAGGGGGGGCAGGTCATTCATTAGAAATAACTAAAAGGTTAGAAAATGGAAAGCTTATAGGAATAGATCAAGATGAGAATGCATTGATGAAAGCCAAGGAAGTATTAAGCTCATATAGTGATAGAGTCATACTAGTACATGATAATTATGAAAATATAGATAGTATTTTACAAGAATTAAATATCCCTAAGGTAGATGGAATATTATTAGATTTAGGTGTATCATCCACCAATTAGATGAGGGGGGGAAAGGGGGGGATTTTCCCACAGTAAAGATGCAATATTAGATATGAGAATGGATAGGACTAGGGAATTTTCTGCCTGGGATGTAGTTAATAAATATTCTGAAAAAGAATTAGAAGATATTATTTGGAATTATGGAGAAGATAGATGGGCGAAAAGAATTGCTGAATTCATAGTAAAGGAAAGAAAAGAAAAGCCAATAGATACAACTTTAGAACTGGTAAGTGCAATTAAAAAAAGCTATTCCTAAAAAAAGTTAGAATGGAGGGTGGACATCCTGCAAAGAAGACTTTTCAAGCTATTAGAATAGAAGTAAATAGAGAATTAGAAGTATTAAATAATTCTATAGAAAAAATGTGTAATATTTTAAATCCTGGAGGAAGGATTGCAATAATAACATTTCATTCCCTTGAAGATAGAATTGTTAAAGAGACTTTTAAGGAATTATATAAAGATTGTATATGTCCACCTAATATACCTCAATGTATGTGCAATAAAAAGAGAGAGATAGAGATAATAACTAGAAAACCCATAACGGCCAGTAAAGAAGAATTAAAGGCAAATCCTAGATCAAGGTCTGCAAAACTTAGAATAGCTGAAAAACTTTAAGGTTCTAAAAGGATAAGGGGGGGAGAATAAATTGTTAGCAAAGGCTGAATTAAATTATTATCCTGAAGAAGTTTTAGAAAAACAATATATAAATAATCCTAAAAGCAAAAAAAAGAAAAAAAAGAGCAGTAAAGAACAAAACTAAATTAAACACTTTAGTAAAATTAGCATGCTTGTCTTGTGCAATAATTATAATGATTACTAGTTTGTTTATTTTATTAAGATATGCTAAGATAACTAAGATAAGAATGGATGTTACAGAGTTAGAAAAACAAAAAAAATAGAATTAGAAAAAAAACTAAATTAGACTTGGTAGCTGATTTAGAGGGAATAAAAAGTTCATTAAAAATTAGTGAAGATGCAGTTTATAAACTTGGAATGTCTTATCCCCCCCAAGAAGGTCAAATTGTTTATGTGTCTGTTGATGATGTATCTAATGAAGTGGTAGATAATGGCAGTATCACAAGTCAATTAGGAAAGGTGATAAGTCTATTTTCAAGTTTATTCTAGGAGGTTTTTATTTTGCATACACCTAATAAATCATCTAAAACTAGATTGAAAATGGCCTTAATCCTATCAATAATTTTAGTGATTGCTTTATTATTTAGATTAGCTTATTTACAAATATATATAAGTGAAGATCTAAAAAAAGGCGCTTTGGAACAATGGACAAAATCAATAGATATAAAAGCAAAAAGAGGGATAATTTACGATAGAAAAGGTAAAAAAATTGGCATTTAGCATAAATGCTTTTACCATATATGCATATCCAGCAGATATTAAAGATGCCCATGAAACTGCTAAAAATTAGGGGAGATACTGGATATAGATGAAGAACTAGTTTACGAAAAGATTACCAAAAAAACAAAGTTCAGTAAAGATAAAACAGTGGATTTCTAGGGAAGAAGCTACTGAACTAAGAAAGTTAAGATTAAGCGGAATCAGTGTTGTAGATGATAATAAAAGATATTATCCTAATGGAAATTTTGCTGCATATATTTTAGGATTTACAGATATTGACAACAATGGATTAGATGGAATAGAAAAAAAACTTTTGATGAATATTTAACTGGAACCCCAGGGAAATGGATAAAAATGACAGATGCTGCAAATAGACAACTTCCATATGATGGAGAGAAAGTTTATGAATCAAAGGATGGTATATCTTTAGTATTAACAATCGATGAGACTATTCAGCATTTTGCAGAAAAAGCTGCACAACAAGCCTTATTAGATAATAAGGCTAAAAATGTTTCTGTAATAATTATGGAGCCTAAGACCGGTGATATATTGGCAATGACTACAAAACCTGATTTTGATCCTAATAACCCTAGGGAACCATTGGATGAAGAATTAAAGAAAGAATGGAAGGATTTGCCTATTGATGAATTGGAAAATAAATGGTATGAGCTATGGAGAAATTTTGTAGTAAGCGATATATATGAGCCAGGTTCAACCTTTAAGATAATTACTGCAGCAGCAGCTTTGGAAGAGAACACCACAAGTCTTGACTCCCACTATTATTGTAATGGATTTGTAAAGGTACAGGGCAGGCAATTAAAGTGTGCAAGATGGTATAATCCTCATGGTAGTCAAAGTCTTAGGGAAGCCATGAACAATTCATGTAACGTTGCTTTTGTAAATATAGGAAGAGAGTTAGGAGAAGAAAGATTTTATAAATATATAAAAGCTTTTGGATTTGGTGAAAAAAACTAATATAGATTTACTGGGAGAACAGTTAGGTATTATCCCTAGTAATGTAGATATAATTAAAGAAATAAACTTAGCCACCATGTCTTATGGTCATGGTGTCGCTGTTACACCGATTCAATTAATCAATGCAGTATCAGCTATATCAAACGGTGGATATTTAATGAAACCAAGACTTGTAAAACAATTAGTTGATAGTGAGGGGGAATATTGTTTTTGATTATGAACCAGAAGTAAAAAGGCAAGTGATATCTAAATCTACTTCTCAAACCATGCTTAGCTTGTTAGAAACAGTAGTTACAGAAGGTTCTGGTTCTAATGCAAAGATTCCTGGATATAGGATAGGAGGAAAAACAGGTACTGCTCAAAAAAAATCATAGATGGTAGGTATGCACAAGGAAAATACATAGCATCATTTGTGGCAGTAGCACCTATTGATGACCCAAAACTTGCTATGTTGGTAGTAGTAGATGAACCTAGTGCAGGAACTATTTATGGGGGGGTTCAGTGGCGGCACCAGTTGCTAAAAGCATTTTAGAGGAAACATTTAGCTATTTGGAGATAGCACCTAATATAACAGATGAAAGTGAAAATCAAATAATGCAAATGGTTCAAGTTCCAGATGTTAAAAGTAAAACCATAGGTGAGGCTGGAAAAATTTTAACTGATTTAGGCTTAAAATATACTACAGAATACTTAGAACTTACAAATGAATCTAGAGTTTTAGACCAATTTCCAGCACCAGGGGTAGAAGTTCAAAAGGGGTCTATAGTGGATTTATATCTTGATATTAAAACTACTAATACAATAATGATGCCTTATTTAATAGGAAAGAGTAAGGAAGAAGTAATAACTACCTTAGATGAAATGGGTATTCAATACACATTAGAAGGTCAGGGAAATGCAGTAGTTCAAAATCCTCTACCTGGAGAAGAATTAACACTTCAAACTAAAGTTGTAATTGAGTTTAAATAAACTAATAGATAATGTAATATAAGGCAACTTAGTTAGTTGCCTTATAATTAATTACATAATATTAGGAGGTGTAATGGGTATTGAAATTGGCTTCTATTACGAGAAAATATCCTATTAAAATCATAAAGGGATCTACTGAGCTTAATATACAAGGACTTGAACATAATTCTAAAAAGGTATCTAGCAATAATTTGTTTATTGCACAAAAAGGATTTACCCATGATGGCCATGAGTATATTGAAGATGCTATTAATAAAGGAGCAATAGCAATTATCCAGGAAAAAAATGTAGGTTTAGATAAAGAAGTGACAATAATAAAAGTGAGAGATTCCTTAGATGCATTAGGTTATTTTGCAGGGAATTATTATGAATTACCTTGGAAGATGATGGATATCATTGGTATAACAGGTACAAATGGGAAAACAAGTGTGTCTTATTACATAGATAATATATTGAAAGAAAACCAAGATAAAACAGGGATATTAGGAACTATGGGGGGGCGGTTATTAATAATAATCACATTGACTTGCTTAATACTACACCAGATTCTTTAGAAATACAAAGAATATTAAATGAAATGATAAAAGAAAATATTAAATTTTGTATTATGGAAGTTTCTTCTCATGCATTAGATTTAAAACGTGTTAAATACATGGATTTTGATATAGGAATATTTACAAATTTATCTGAAGAGCATTTAGATTTTCATGAGACTATGGACAATTATTTTAAATCAAAAGTAAAATTATTTTATAAAACTAGAAAATATAATATTATTAATATAGATGATCCATATGGTAAAAAGATTATAGATTTAGTAAAAGATAGAGTTCCCATAATAACATATGGATATAAAAATCCAGGATTAATTATGGCTACTAATATAGAATATGGTTTGAACGATGTTAAATTTAATTTAATAACTCCTAATGGTCATAGAGATATAAAGCTTAGTACACCAGGGGGGAATTTAGTCTTTATAATGCCTTAGCAGCAGCAGCTTGTGCCTATGGATTACAGCTAAATCTAGATATAATAAAAAGAGGTCTAGAAAGTTTACCAAGTGTTAGAGGGCGGTTTGAATTAGTTCATAACAATAAAGGGTTTAATATTATAATTGATTTTGCCCATACCCCCTAAAGCTTTGGAGCAAGTATTAAAAACCATAAGTAGATTCAATAAAGGAAAAATAATTGTAGTTGTGGGAGCAGGAGGGAATAGGGATATATCTAAAAGACCAGAGATGGGCAAAATAGTAGGTAAGTATGCAGATTTATCTATAATAACATCAGATAATCCTAGATTTGAAAACCCTGAAATGATAATTAATGATATAATAGATGGTGTTAAAAAAACTAAAGGTAAATATGTAAAGATAGTAGATAGAAAAGAGGCTATAGAATATGCCATAAATAAGGCTAAACCCAATGATACTGTATTATTAGCTGGTAAAGGTCATGAAGAGCATATGATTATAGAAAATAAACCTTATCCTTTTAATGAAAGAGAAATAGTTAAAAAAATAATTAATAAAATATAGAAGTTAACTTGAGAGGAGAAAATTAATAAATGTTACATTACATAGATATAATAAGAACAATAAGCATTGCATTTTTTTATAACTTTGATTTTAGGCCCTATTACGATTCCTTTGTTAAAACGTCTTAATATTGGTCAAAGTATAAGGGAGGAGGGACCTAAATCTCATCTTCAAAAATCAGGAACTCCTACTATGGGTGGTATAATAATATTTATTGCCTTAGTAATAACTGTTTTCTCTTCAGGAGTATTAACAAAGGATATGTATGTGTTATTATTATCCACATTTGGATTTGGATTTATAGGTTTTATCGATGATTATATAAAAGTTGTAAAAAGACGAAATCTAGGTTTAAAAGCCTATGAAAAGTTAATAGGGCAAATTATCTTAGCAATAATATTAGCAATATATCAATCTAATACTTCAGTTTTAGGAACAAAAGTAATAGTACCCTTTTTAAAATATCAGTATTAGATTTAGGGATATTTTATGTGCCTTTTATAGCTTTTGTAGTTGTGGGTACAGTAAATAGTGTTAATTTAACAGATGGATTAGATGG
>JMBX01000257.1_pt1 | contig 14127 bp, 20 predicted proteins | sample 616521 | NCBI WGS metagenome assembly JMBX01 (sample SAMN02727906, study PRJNA239997) | anaerobic digester metagenome | biome: anaerobic digester; isolation source: mesophilic anaerobic digester inoculated with municipal waste water sludge... | place: Germany: Bielefeld University, CeBiTec ...
AAATTTTCCTTGGAGGATGTGTGGTGCGCCGGCCTAATCACCACCTATTTGCCCCGGGCTGTCTTAGGGGGGGACGGAGCCCGCACCGCTCGGGCACTGCATAGTGGCGTTGACCGAATTATGCTGCGCGATACCGCCCACGGGCGCATTCTGCGGGGGGGGCTGGGCCTCAGCGCAGATTTAGACTTTTGCCTGCAGGCGGACTGCAGTTCTAACGCGGTACTTTGGGATCCAAAATCGGGTTGGGGGGGCGCTTTGGCTCGTTAAGGCGAGTAAAGAGGGGGGGCAAATTTAACCAGAATGGTTTTTGTGGGTAAATACGCCTCTTTTTGGTGAATTAGGGGGGACTTGCAAAAATTGGGCCTGTTGATTAATATATGGTATAGATTTAGCACTCACCCTAAGCGAGTGCTAACAAGAAAGTATTGAAGAAGGGGGTAAACATAGTTGAACATTAAACCATTAGGAGATCGCGTTGTTTTGAAGGTTTTGGAAGCGGAAGAAAAAAACAGCCAGCGGTATCGTCCTGCCGGATACGGCCAAAGAAAAGCCGCAGCAGGGTAAAATCGTAGCGGTGGGCCCGGGCAAACACAGTGAAGAGGGCAAATTAATTCCCATGAGCGTTAAAGCCGGGGATACAGTTCTATTTGCTAAATATGCGGGCACAGAAGTCAAGTACGAGGGTGAAGAGCTACTTATTCTCAGGGAGTCCGACCTATTAGCAATAGTGAAATAAATTAACGAGGAAGGTGAAGGAATATGGCAAAAGATTTAGTCTTTCGTGAAGACGCCCGCAAAAAAACTAGAAGCCGGGGGGGTCAATGCGTTAGCTGATGCAGTTAAAATAACTTTGGGGGGGCCGAAGGGGGGCGCAACGTTATTCTGGAGAAATCCTTTGGTTCTCCGACCATTACCAACGATGGCGTGACGATCGCCAGAGAGATCGACTTAGAGGATCCTTTGAAAATCTCGGTGCGCAGCTTGTTAAAGAAGTAGCCACCAAAACTAATGATATTGCCGGTGACGGTACAACGACCGCAACCGTTTTAGCTCAAGCCATCGTCAGGGAAGGTTTGAAAAACGTGGCGGCAGGCGCCAATCCCGTTTTTGTCAAGCGCGGCATTGAATTGGCTGTGGAGGCCATTGTACAAGAAATTCGCAATACCGCCCGGTCCATCGAGACAAGGGGTGCGATCTCCCAGGTCGCTTCTATTTCCGCGGGTGACACAGAAATCGGCGATTTGATCGCGGATGCTATGGAAAAAGTGGGCAAAGACGGCGTAATTACGGTAGAAGAATCGAACACGATCGGCACCACGTTGGAAGTGGTGGAAGGTATGCAGTTCGACCGGGGTTATGTTTCCCATTACATGGTCACTGATACGGAGCGCATGGAAGCATCGCTCGAAGAGCCTTACATTCTGATCACCGATCGTAAGATTAGCGCCATCGCGGACATTCTCCCCCCCATTTTGGAGAAGACGATGCAGATTGGCAAACCCCCCCTATTAATCATTGCGGAAGACGTTGAGGCGGAAGCGTTGGCAACTTTGGTGCTTAATAAACTCCGGGGGGGAACACTGAATGTGGTAGCCGTTAAGGCTCCGGGATTCGGTGATCGCCGCAAGGCAATGCTGGAAGATATCGCGGTCGTCACGGGCGGCCAGGTAATCAGCGAAGAGGTCGGCCTCAAGCTGGAGAACACCACCGTGGAGATGCTTGGCCAGGCCCGCCAGGTGCTGGTCACTAAAGAAGAGACCACGATTGTGGATGGCAAAGGCACGAGCGAAGCGATCTCGGGCAGGATTCACCAGATCCGCAACGAAATCGAAGACAGCACCTCCGATTATGATAAAGAGAAACTGCAGGAACGCCTAGCAAAGCTCTCCGGCGGTGTAGCGGTAATTCAGGTGGGTGCCCCCCCGACCGAAACAGAACTAAAAGAGAAAAGCATCGTATCGAAGACGCACTATCCGCAACTCGGGCCGCAGTTGAAGAAGGTATTGTGGCCGGTGGCGGAACGATGCTCATCGATGCTATTGGCGTTTTAGCAGATATTAAAGTGGCGGGCGACGAAAAAAACAGGTGTAAACATCGTGCGCCGCGCCCTAGAAGAACCTCTGAAGATGATTGCCAGCAACGCGGGCGTAGAAGGCGCCATTGTTGTGGAAAAGGTCAAGAATTCGCCTAAAGGCGTTGGCTTTGACGTGTTGAGCGAAGAATATGTGGACATGGTGGAGAAAGGCATTATTGACCCTGCCATGGTAACCAGAAGCGCTCTGCAGAACGCGGCTTCCATCGGAGCCATGCTGTTGACTACGGAATGCCTGGTGGTAGAGGAACCGAAAGACGAACCCATGATGCCGAACGCCGGAATGGGCGGCGGCATGCCCGGCATGATGTAACCGGCCAAATAGTTATAAAAGACCCCACTAGGGGTACTAGCGGGGGGGTCTTTTTAACTTAACACGTGATTTACAAGGAATCGGTAAGGGTGTGGAGAAGGTAGTGATGCACAAATCACATACGGGTGGGATCGGATTGCAGGTACAAGTTTTAATCAGTGCGGAAGACATACAAAAGAGAGTCCGGGAACTGGGTGAACAAGTCAGTAGGGATTATGCTGACAAAGATCTGGTCGTTGTGGGCATATTAAAAGGTGCCTTCGTCTTTATGAGCGATCTGATTCGCGAAATCTTCATCCCGCTAGAAGTAGATTTCGTGGCTACGTCCAGTTATGGGCATTCAACGAAAACATCCGGGGTGGTTAAACTGCTTAAGGATTTGGATACGGCTATTGAAGGAAGGGACATCCTTATTGTTGAGGACATTATTGATTCCGGATTAACCCTTTCCTACCTATCTCAGCTGTTCCTGCCCCCCCGTAAACCGGCCAGTATTCGAACGGCTGTGCTGTTAGATAAACCGGAGCGCAGGCGGATCGAATTTGTGCCCGATTACGTGGGTTTTACCATTCCCGATGAATTCGTGATCGGTTATGGGCTGGATTATAATCATAAATTTCGAGAACTTCCCTATGTGGGTGTTGTAAGTGGGTAGTTTTGCACCTTAAAACGGAGGGTTGCGCTTTGGAATGCATTTTTGTAGTTGATTACGGGTCTTCCCGGGCACAGCAGGCAGCCAAGGAAATCCGCAAGCTTGGGGGGTTTTCAGTGAAATAGTGCCCCACAGGCGTTGAACGAGATTGTCCGCCGGCGCCGGCCGCGGGGTATTGTTGCCCTGGGGCAAATGCCCGAGACTTTACCGGGCAGGCTCGAGGCAGAAGGGATCCCTTTGTGGCCCCCCCTGCAGCAATCTTCGTTTTCCCGTGCAGAATTGGCGGGTTTTTTTTAACAGAACGCTGCAAATGCAGCCGTGATTGGAATATGGATGTTTTTTTTGGACAGAGCGGTGGCTGAAGTGCAAAAACAGGTGGGCAGCGGTAGTGCTGTCTGTGGCCTCAGCGGCGGAGTTGACTCCGCGGTGGCGGCCGCCCTTGTCCATCGGGCGCTCGGTGACAGGCTGACCTGCATCTATGTCGATCACGGTTTATGCGCGCCGGCGAAAGTGAACAGGTTGTCCGCATTTTCCAAAAGGAACTGGGCATTCCCTTAATTCACGTTCAGGCCCAGGATCGTTTCTTGACTAAACTGCGCGGAATAGAGGATCCGGAGGAAAAAAAAGAAAAAGAATAGGCACAGAGTTCATTCGGGTTTTCGAGGAGGAGGCGGCACGCCTCAACGATGCGGCCTACCTTGTCCAGGGTACGCTTTATCCCGATGTGATAGAAAGCGGGGGGGCTCATGCCTCGGGCGTGTTTGTCAAAAGCCATCATAATGTGGGTGGGCTGCCCGAGAACTTAGGTTTTGAACTAGTGGAACCCCTGGCTGTTTTATTCAAAGACGAAGTGCGTGTTTTGGCCGAAAAATTGGCTTTGCCGGACGAAATTGTCTGGCGGCATCCTTTTCCGGGCCCGGGTCTGGCTATTAGAATCATTGGAGAGGTAACGCCGGAAAGACTTGCCATCTTGCGCAGGGCGGACGCCATCGCCATGGCGGAGATTAGGCGGGCGGGGGCTGTACCGCGAGATTTGGCAGGCCGCGGTGGTGTTGACCAACATGCGTACAGTAGGGGTTTTTCAAGGTGAGCGGACTTACGAATACGTGGCGGCCTTACGTTTTGTCACAAGCACGGACGGCATGGAAGCGGACTGGAGCCGAGTACCCCACGAGGTGCTGGCCGAGATCAGCGGACGTTTAATGCAAGAAGTGCGGGGGAATTAACCGGGTTGTTTATGACATCAGTGCCAAACCGCCGGCTACTATAGAATGGGAGTAATCGAAGGGGGGGTGGGGACTTTGATTAGATATGATGAAAACGGCCTTGTACCAGTGGTCATTCAGGATACTCAGGGGGGGCGCGTGCTTATGACTGCCTATATGAATGAAGAGGCGTTTAATAAGACTCTGCAGACGGGGAAACCTGGTTTTCAGCCGCCGACGCCAAGAGGTGTGGAAAAAAGGAGCGGAGGCGGGCAATGTGCAGAAGGTACGCCGAATTTCGGCGGACAGCGATCGGGATGCGGTCTTGATCATTGTAGATCAATACGGCCATGGTGCCTGTGATGACAATAAGGACGAATACAGCAGTTTTCACAACCTGATCATGGCAGATGGGCCGGATCCCAGCGAGCTTAGGCCCAAACGTGACGTTCTGGCTTGGCTGTACGCTACCATTGAAGATCGCAGGCGTTCTCCCAAAGTGGGCTCTTATACCAATTATCTCATGGAAAACGGCTTGGACAAGATTTTGAAAGCGTTCGGCGAAGAAGCCGCAGAAGTGATTATTGCCGGCAAAAACGAGCGGAACGAAGAACTTGTCTACGAGGTCAGCGATGTGCTTTATCATCTTTTGGTTTTGCTTGTCTTCAAACAGGTCAGCTTGGAAGAAATCTGGCAGGAGCTGCAGGATCGCTCCAGCGTTTCCGGGAATTAAACAATAAAACACCTCTCAACAAGTGAGAGGTGTCTTTACGTGCAGCGTTAACGGAAAAAAACGGTGGTTACCGATAGTCACGGTAGTAGTGCGGCTCCATACCCAGGAGTTGGCGCTGACTTTGCCGGGTGCGAAAAAAACCGGTGGCTTTGCGGGACGGATCCCAGCCCGCAAGGGCATCGGCTACCGCATTGACGGCCGTTTGGTCAGCTGCGGTTTTAATGGCGCCGTTCAAAACAGGCTCATATTGATAGTATTTTTTGCCTCCACTAACGACAACATGATTGATTACTCCCGTTAGGGTGTTGGGGTAATCGGGATGAAGCAGGCGGTTCAAAACAGTGGCGGCCACCGCCACCTGGCCCTCGTAACTTTCCCCCCCTTTCGCTTCCGCATGAACTAAACGCGCGAACAGATCGAGTTCCGCCGCACTGAAGATCGGAACCAGGCCCGCACTGAGGGCAGTCTCGGAACCGCCTATTACCACCTGTTTCTGCCAGGGCTTGTGAAAGCGGGTAGTGATCGTTAAAGTCTGTGTGCCCACCGGTACATTGGTGAATTGGAAGCTGCCGTTAGCAATGGGAGCACTTTGACCGGCTAAGGTCGCGGTACCCTGCCAGAGGGGGGGCAGGCCGGAGACAGAGTCCTGCACCGTACCTGTTAATGTTCCCGTTTCGCCATTAATCGGCGGATTTGGCAGGGGGGGATGGAAGCAGCCGCTGAGAATTAAAGCTGTAAGCAGAGAAAACGTCAAAACAAAATAATTGCGCAAAATGATTACTCCCTTCCTTTCCGGGTTTGTAAGTAATTATCTACAGCTGATAATTCTCCCAGTTCCGGGCACTACCTGCTGGGAATTGGTGGGAACAGCCAGCTTAAAAGGGGGGGCATAGCATGGACTATTTACAAAGTTTAAATGAAAATCAGCGCTTGGCAGTAGAATCGGTGCGGGGGGGTCCGCTCTTGGTTGTGGCAGGAGCGGGCAGCGGAAAACAAGGGTTTGACCACGAGGATTGTACACTTGATTAAAGAACACCAAGTCCCGCCATGGCAAATTTTAGCCGTGACCTTTACCAATAAGGCGGCGCAAGAAATGCGGGAAAGGCTTTTGGAGATGGTGGGCCCCGGTGCGGAACAGGTCTTTATGGGGGGGACCTTCCATGCACTTTGTGTGCGCATCTTGCGCGCTGAAAGCGCGTTCAGCGGATACGAGTCCAATTTCCAAATTTTGATCAATCCGATCAGCTGCTGGTGATCAAAGAATGCCTCAGTGAACTCAACCTTGATCCTAAGCGGGTAGAACCAGACAGGTGCTGGGGGGGGCAATCAGCAGGGCCAAAGATGAGCTTGTCAGCCCCGATGATTACTCTATTTCGGAGGGTGACTATTGGGAGAACGTGGTTGGCCGGGTCTACCGCAAATACCAGGAAAAGCTGCGTGCAGCCAATGCCCTGGATTTTGATGATCTAATCATGGTTACCGCCCAGATGTTTCGCCGCCATAAACAAGTGCTGGAGAAATATCAAAATAGGTTTGCTTATCTGTTGGTTGATGAATACCAAGATACGAATATGGCCCAGTATGTTCTGGTCCACTTACTTGCCCGCGGCAGCGGAAATATCTGTGTGGTGGGTGATGAGGATCAGAGTATCTACGCTTTCCGCGGGGCCACCATCCGCAACATTTTGGAATTTGAAAAGGATTTTTCCGGAGCCCGCATCGTTAAACTGGAAGAAAATTATCGTTCTACAAAGTCCATTTTAGGCGCGGCCAATTCCGTTATTCGAAATAACACCGAGCGAAAACCCAAAACTCTGCGGACGAATAAGTATGAGGGCGAAAAAGTCGTTCTTTTTCGCGCCGCCAACGAGCGGGAAGAAGCCCGTTTCGTGGCGGAAACGGCCGCCCGGCTCAGCGCACAGGTTCTTGGCCTTACCGCAATTGCGCGGTATTATACCGCACCCATGCCCTATCGCGCGTCTTTGAAGAAGAATTCATGCGGCGGGGGGGTATACCGTACCGGATCATTTCGGGCCTGCGCTTTATGAACGCAGAGAGATCAAAGACCTTTTGGCCTATTTGCAGTTGATTGCCAATCCACAAAATGACTTCGCTTTCCGGCGAATTATAAACGTGCCCAGGCGGGGGGGATTGGGTGCTGTGACTGTTGGACGGCTGGCTGAATACGCTTCCGAATTTGGCGTTAGCCTTTATGAAACCCTATCCTATCTGGAGGGGGGATTGATCGTTTGGGCACAAGATTTCTGGAGGCTCTCACCGGGTTTAGGGTGATGATTGAAGCTTCCGAGAGCAGGTGGGCCATCTTTCGCTTACCGAATTGACAGAACTTGTGCTGCACGAAAGCGGTTATCTAGCCCAATTAGAGGCGCAGGGTGACGGGGAAGCCAATACTAGGATCGAAAATCTGCGCGAATTTCTTTCCGTAACCAAGCAGTTTGAAACGGAGGTATCCCCCCCAACCGATCTGGCTGCCCTCTTAGAACACGTGGCGCTTATCAGTGATGTGGATAGTTACGATCAAGATGCGGATGCAATCAGCTTGATGACGCTGCATGCCTCAAAGGGGCTGGAGTTTCCAGTTGTGTTTATTGTGGGGGGGTTGGAAGAGGGGATCTTCCCGCACTCGCTTTCACTTTTGGAAACAAGTGAAATTGAGGAAGAACGCCGCCTGGCTTATGTGGGTATGACCAGGGCCGAAGAGCTGCTTTATCTAACCTGCAGTCAAATGCGGACGCTGTACGGAGCGACAAAATGAACCCCCCCCTCCCGTTTCATTGCGGAGATTGATCCGCAATTCTTGGAAGAACGGAGCGGCCTTGGCGGTTTGCTCAACATCAGTACGATTGTTCCCCCCCCGCCCGTTCTCGGGCCGGTTCTGCTAGCTTGGAATTCTCCGCCGGTGATAAGGTCAAACACGGGGGGGTGTGGGGTGAGGGTATGATTGTTTCGGTGCGCAAATCGGGAGACGAACACGAGTTAAGTATTGCCTTTCCCGCGGGGGGATAAAAAAAAGGTCATCGCCGAGCTGGCCCCCCTTGACGAAAATCTAGACTGGAGGAAAAAAATGGATAAAATTCGAGAAACATTAGAACGGCTGCGCGGGGGGGAAATAAGGTTTCATAACTATCAATACTATGTTTAGATAAGCCCAGCATTTCCGACGCGGAATACGATCAATTAATGCGCGAACTCATCCAGTTGGAAGCGGAACACCCTCAGCTGATCACTTCCGATTCACCCACGCAAAGGGTGGGACACGAACCCAGTGCTAGATTTGCCGCGCTTACCCACGCCGAGCCCCCCCTGTTGAGTTTGGGCAATGCTTTTTCTGAGGCCGATTTGACCGCCTTTCACGAGCGCGTCAAAAAAACAAAGCGGTACGGAACCCGCTTATGTGTGCGAACTAAAAATCGATGGGCTGGCGGTTTCTTTAGACTATCAAGAAGGGGTCTTTATGCAGGGTGCCACCAGGGGGGGCGATGGTCTGCAGGGAGAGGATATCACCCTTAATCTGCGTACAATCCGCTCAATGCCGCTGCGCCTCAATGAACCGGTGGACCTGAACGTGCGGGGGGGTGAGGTCTACATTAATCGAGCCGATTTTATAAACTTAAACAGCCAGCGTAAAAAAAGCGGGGGGGAAAGCCTGTTTGCCAACCCGCGCAATGCCGCTGCGGGCTCTTTACGCCAATTGGACTCTAGGTTGACGGCCCAAAGGCCTTTGGAGATTTTTCTCTATGGCGCCGGGCCTAATCTTACCGCGGGCATCAATACCCAGAGTGCGGCCTTAGAATACCTACTGCGGTTGGGCCTGCGAATAAACCCGCATTACAAGGTGTGTTCAACCCTTGATGAGGTATTTGCTTTCATCAGCCACTGGCAGGATCAGAGGGGGGGCAGCCTCCCTTATGAGATCGATGGAGTGGTAGTGAAGGTTAACGATTTGGCGGTGCAAAAGAACTGGGTTCCACTGCCCGCAGCCCCCCCGCTGGGCGATTGCTTATAAGTTCCCGCCCGAACAAGTGGTGACCAAAGTGTTGAATATCAATGTACAGGTGGGCCGCACCGGTGTTTTGACCCCGCTGGCGGAGTTGGAACCGGTATTTGTGGCGGGATCGCAAGTCAGCCGAGCCACTCTGCATAACGAAGATATAATCAAGGAAAGGGATATTCGCATCGGAGATTATGTGCTGCTGCAGAAAGCGGGCGATGTCATTCCCGAAATAGTCCGCTCCCTGCCGGAACGACGCGACGGAGAGGAGCGTCCTTTCCAAATGCCCGGCCGGTGCCCTGCCTGCGGCAGCACAGTGGTGAGATTCGCGGGCGAAGCGGCTACTCGCTGCGTCAACGGCCAATGCCCGGCACAGCGCCTTGAACGCCTCATTCATTTCGGTTCCAAGGGCGCCTTGGATATAGAGGGGCTTGGCCCTGCGGCGGTGAATCAGCTTGTGGAGGCTTCGTTAGTGCAGAATCCGGTTGATTTGTACCGCCTGCGTCGAGAAGATTTGATCGGCTTGGAGCGCTTCGGGGAAAAATCGGCGCAAAACTTGTTGGCAGCCATTGAGCGGAGTAAAGAACAACCGCTGGCCAGGGTTTTATTCGGCTTGGGCATCCGTTTCGTAGGTGCGGAAGTGGCTCGGGAAATAGCGGCGGAAGTACGTACAATAGATGCCTGATGGGCCTGTCAGAGCAGGAATTGCTGGAAATTCCCTCGGTGGGCGAAAAGATTGCCCGGTCCATCCTGGATTATTTTGCGGACAAGGAAAATCGTGAATTGGTGCAAGGCCTGCAAAAGGCGGGCCTACAGATGGCGGCCCAATCCGGCGTGCGCCGGGGGGGCTCTTTCCGGCTTAACCTTCGTTGTCACGGGGCGGCTGGAAGGATTTAGCCGGGCGGAAATAGAAGAACGGTTACGCGCCTTGGGGGCCAACGTTACTTCTGCCGTGAGCAAAAACACTGATTTTCTGCTTGCGGGCCCCGGTGGCGGTTCCAAACTGGCCCGGGCGGAAGAAATAGGCATACCCGTTTTGTCCGAGCGCGAATTCCATGACTTTTTGGGGGGGGAAAGAGGTGTTTCACTTGATTGATCGTCAGGAAATAGTCCGCATTGCGCGCCTGGCCCGGCTGGAGTTGGGTGAAGACGAAATTGAGCAGCACCGCCGGGATTTAAACCGATTTTGGCTTCCTGCGCCAAACTGCAGGAAATTGATGTGAGCGAACTTGAAGGAAGCGCCCATGCGGTCAAGGCAGGGCACAAACTGCGTAAAGATGTGCCGGAACCGAGTCTGGCGCAGGATGCGGTTTTAGCCGGAGGCCCCCGGTATCCAGGACGGCTTTTTCCGCGTACCCCCGCATAGTGGAGGGTGGAGAATGAAAAATTGGGCCCAGCTATTGGCTGCAGGCGGCATATCAAGTGAGGAGCTGGTTAAACAGTGTTTGGCTCAGATGGACAAGCTGCAGCCGCAGTTAAACGCCTTTATCACCCGTAATGACGAGGAGGCGCTGGCCCAGGCGAAAGAGTCAGATCGGCGCCGGGCGCAACGGCGACTGCTTTCACCCTGGGATGGAATACCTATCGCCATTAAAGACAATATCTCCACTAAAGGGCTGCGTACAACATGCGCTTCCAAGCATTTGGCCGATTATACCCCCCCGCTTTTTGATGCTGCCGTGGTTACTAAGGTACGCGGGGGGCGGGCCTTCCCATTTTAGGCAAGACCAATTTGGATGAATTCGCAATGGGTTCTTCTTCTGAGTACTCCGCCTTTGGCGTAACCAAAAATCCCCATGATCCGCAGCGGGTTGCGGGCGGCTCCAGCGGCGGTTCCGCCGCTGCGGTAGCGGCCCAAATAGTGCCCTGGGCCTTGGGAACGGATACGGGCGGTTCCATACGTCAGCCGGCGTCTTTTGCGGAGTGGTGGGCTTAAAACCCTCTTACGGGCGCGTTTCGCGCTACGGGGGTGGTGGCGCTGGCCCCCCCTCGTTGGACCAAGTGGGCCCGTTAGCAGCCACAGTGGAGGACGCCGCGGTTTTATTTTCGCTTTTGGCGGGGGCCCGATGAGAACGATGCCACTTCGCGGGATGCACTGCCCTTTGCAACCCCCCCTTGGCAGCAAAATCCACTGCAGGGCTTGAAAATCGGCGTGCCTGAAGAATTCTTTAGCTCAGGCCTCAATCACCAGGTGCATGCAGCGGTAAGGGGGGGCTGCCTGCAAATGCTGGAGAGCGGCGGTGCGCTGCTGCGGCCCATTTCTTTGGCGTCAAACGAATACGCGATTGAGACCTACTTAACCATTGTGACCGCGGAGGCAAGTTCCTGTTTGGCCCGCTTTGACGGTGTACGCTATGGCAGGCGGGTGCAGGCGCAGGACAGCAATGCCATGTTTGCCAAAACCCGTGCCGCCGGCTTCGGCCCCCCCGAGGTGAAACGGCGTATTATGATGGTACGTACGTTTTAAGCGCTAGGCACTACAAAGCCTTTTACGAGCAGGCCCAAAAAGTGCGCACTCTGATCAAACGGGATGTGGCCCGGGCACTGCAGCAGGTAGATCTGATCGTCACACCCACTACCCCCCCCAATACCGCTTTTAAGATCGGCGAAAAACGCAATCCTTTAGAAATGTATCTCTCCGATTTATATACCGCTTTGGCCAATTTAAGCGGGGGGGTGCCCGCGCTCAGCCTACCCTGCGGCAAGGATTCTCTAGGGCTGCCCATCGGACTGCAGCTGATGGCTAATCGTTTTCAAGAAGAACTGCTCTTTCAGGTGGCCCACGCACTGGAGCAAAACTTCAAGGGGGGGAGAATAATGGCTAAATATGATACCGTAATCGGACTCGAGATTCATGTGGCGCTGCTTACCCAAAGCAAGCTGCTCTGCGGCTGTTCCACTACCTTCGGCGCCGCCCCCCCTAACAGCCAATGCTGCCCCCCCACCTGCTTGGGTTTGCCCGGTGCCCTGCCCAGGCTTAATGAAAAGGCGGTGGAATATGCCATCAAGGCGGGACTTGCCCTAAACTGCCGCATTCATGGGGGGAGAGCCGGTTTGACCGCAAAACTATTTTTATCCCGATCTGCCCAAAGCATATCAAATAACTCAGGAATCCTATCCCCCCCTCTGTACAGATGGGTACCTGGAATATTATTATGGCGACGAGCTCTTGCGCACCGCGCTCAGCCGGATTCATTTGGAAGAAGAGGCGGGCAAACTAATCCACAGCGGGGGGGCCAGTATAGTTGACTCGGAATATTCGCTGGTGGATTATAATCGGGCGGGTATCCCCCCCTTGATCGAAATTGTCACTGCCCCCCCGATATTCACAGCCCGAAGCAGGCCCGCACCTTCTTAGAGCAGCTGCGCTTACTGCTGAATTATATACGGGTTTCGGATACCAAGATGGAGGAGGGTTCTTTGCGCTGCGATGCCAACATTTCCTTGAAACCGCAAGGCAGCGCTAAACTGGGTACTAAGGTAGAAATGAAAACCTTAATTCGTTTCGGGCCTTAGAACGCGCTTTAGAATACGAGGAAAGGCGTCAAGCAGCGATCCTAAATAAGGGGGGGAGGCAGTCAGGCAGGAAAGTCGAACTTGGGATGGGCGCAGCGGGCGTACTCTACCCATGCGTTCCAAAGCGGATGCGCTGGATTACCGCTTTTCCCCCCGAACCTGACCTACCCATGCTCACCTTGGAGGAAGGCTGGGTGGAGCAGATTCAAAAGACTATCCCCCCCGAATTACCTCTGGAATGCCTGCACCGCCTGGAAAGGGAAAACGGCCTATCTCGCTATGAGGCTACATTTTTTTGTGAATTATCCCGATTTTGGCGATCTTTTCGCTGATCTTGCCGCCGCGGGCAGGCAGGGCGGCTCAGTAGCCAATCTATTAATGGGTGATTACGCGGGCCTGGCCCGCGAACGGGGGGGCATTTGGCCTGGACGCAGCTGGCAGGCTTGCTTGAAATTATAGATGAGGGATTGATCAGCCACAATCAGGCCGCGGATGTCTTGGAGGAATTGTATAAATCTGATTTTTCTGCGCGCCAAATCGTGCAAAAAAAAGGCTGGCAGGTGGTTGCCGATCCGGATCAGCTGCGGGAGATAGTGGAAAAAGTGCTTGCGGACAATCCCCCCCAAGCGGTGGCCCGCTATCGGCAGGGGGGAGGTCAAACTGCACGGTTTCTTCGTGGGGGCAGGTGATGCGGGCCACACAAGGGAAAGGGGGGGATCCGGCTGTAGTTAACGAGCTTTTGCGAAAGGAATTAGGGATCTAGCAGGATTTTAGGCTTCCCGGGCGGAATATCCGGGGGGGAAGGGCAGGATCGGTAATGGAAAACATTCTCTTTTCTTCGCTAGGCTTCCCGTCTACTCTTACGGTTTATGTTAGGCCTCGGATTGCTGTTAGGCTCCTGCCTGGCGCTGCGGGAAGCGAAACGCAAAGGCCTTGGCGGTGATTTTGTTTATCAGTTCATAGTCAGGGCGGTATTGGCCTTCATTATCGCGGGCCGCATCGGTTTGTATTTGCCATTTACGGTTGGCGCACGTTCATTTACCCCCCCTGGGTTCTTCTTTCCGATATCCACCTTGATGAGGCCAGGGGGGGTTGATGGGCCTAAGTATTTATGTGCTTTATTTCCTACTCCGCCGGGTGGATAATCCCGCCGCTTTTTTTGGACGCACTAATCCCCTCCGCGGCCCTCATGCAGTCCTTGGGGGGGTGTTTGGGCTCCAGTGTGCTGGGCCGGGAAACAACGGTCCGCTGGGGGTGTGGATTTGGGGGAATTTTTACTGCACCCCCTGCCTTTATACTCGGCTTTGGCTTATTATCTTCTTTTGCCCTGTTATGGCGCTGTAGGCGTACGCTGCGCTATGACGGCCAGTTATTCCTGGGTTATCTGGCCCTGAGCGCGGTGATAGAGCGCATGTTGATGCCTTTCCAAGAGGTTTTGGGCGACTCGGCCAATCCGTGGCTGTACAGCCTGGCTGCTCTGCTGTTTGGGGGGGCGCCTGGTTTTATGTGTATATCAGTTCCCCTTGACCGATGCACGCCGCAGGCGGGGGGCGCGATCGGCTGGCGGTCCTTGGTTCTTTACGCTGTCTCTTTGCTGGGTGTAG
>JMBX01000258.1_pt1 | contig 14114 bp, 19 predicted proteins | sample 616521 | NCBI WGS metagenome assembly JMBX01 (sample SAMN02727906, study PRJNA239997) | anaerobic digester metagenome | biome: anaerobic digester; isolation source: mesophilic anaerobic digester inoculated with municipal waste water sludge... | place: Germany: Bielefeld University, CeBiTec ...
GTGATACGTGGTTCAGAACCCACTTTATCTTCAAAATACCAGGCGTCTTGTTCAAGCAAATTAATAACGCCGGTAAAACCAGCTTCAACACCCAGCGGGATTTGCATCTGAACCGCATTTGCCCCAATCGTTCGCGAATGCTTTCAATCGTGCGTTCGTATGAAGCGCCGGTACGGTCCATTTATTGGCAAATGCGATGCGCGGCACAGCGTACTTATCAGCCTGGCGCCAAACCGTTTCGCTTTGTGGTTCAACACCTTGTACCGAATCAAAGACCACCACACCACCATCCAGCACACGCAGCGAACGTTGCACTTCAGCGGTGAAGTCGATATGACCAGGGGGGGTATCGATGAGATTCAGGCGATAGCCTTTCCACTCAGCCGTAACCGCGGCAGAAACGATGGTAATACCGCGTTCGCGTTCCTGGGGGGGCATCCAGTCGGTAACAGTAGTCCCATCGTCCACGTTACCGATGCGGTAAGTTTTGCCGGTATAAAACAAAATCCGCTCGGTCGTGGTTGTTTTACCAGCGTCAATATGGGCAATTACGCCAATATTGCGACATCGATCAAGCGGAAATTCTGTCATTTCAAACTCTATAAGTGTTAAAGTACGGCCGTATTACATACGGAAGTGAGAAAACGCGCGGTTGGCCTCGGCCATCTTGTGGGTTTCCTCTTTGCGGCGGACGGAAGCGCCTTGATTTTCAGCGGCGTCCATCAGCTCAGCAGCAAGTTTTTCTGGATAAGATTTCCAGAACGCGCGCGTGACGCGGTGATAATCCAGCGCATCGCCAAAACAACACGGCGGTCAGGGGCAACTTCCATTGGCACCTGATACGTTGAACCACCAATACGACGTGGGCGCACTTCCATGAGTGGGCTAACGTTTTTCAGCGCGGTCTCGAATACTTCGATGCCTTCTTTGCCGGTTTTTTTCGCTGATGATATCAAGCGCGTCATAAACCATGGTTGTAGCCAGGCTTTTCTTGCCATTAAGCATGATGCGATTGATAATCATTTGCAAATGAATGTTGTTATAGCGGTCGTCTGGTTTAACTTCTCGCTTTTCGGGCTTAATCCTTCTTGACATAAATGCTCCTCAATCTAAACAAGGCACTCAGTTACTTGTTCCAAACAAACGTGCCTGTGTTTGTATCTTTCTATGCTATTATTCTGCGCGCTTGGTACCGTATTTCGAGCGGCCACGTTTTCGGTTATTGACACCAGTGGAGTCCAGGGTACCACGCACAACGTGATAACGCACACCGGGCAAGTCCCTCACTCTGCCGCCACGAACCAGCACAACGCTGTGCTCTTGCAATTGATGACCTTCGCCGGGAATGTATGCGGTGACTTCCATACCGTTGGAAAGACGCACACGGGCAATCTTGCGCAAAGCCGAGTTCGGCTTCTTGGGGGTCATTGTACGCACGATGGTACACACACCACGTTTCTGAGGCGCGCCCTTGGGTTGGCGGGTGCGGCGTTGTTTCTCAGAGTTAAGTGTATATTGCAGAGCGGGCGATTTGCTCTTGCTTCTCTTTGTTCTTCGACCATGTCGAACCAATTGGTTAATTGTTGGCACTTTTTCTTTCTCCGTACTACTAAACTTTTCAATAATTAATCATTAAAGGTCATTTTTTTGGATGGCCTTGTTTTTTTCACCTGCAGGCAAGCTAAATCAATCCGCCGGCCTGATGGACGAAAGAGTATTCTAACACGCCACTCACTCTAACGTCAAGCAATTTTCTCGAGTGCAGGAATATCGCTTCCGATATCCAGTAAACCCGTTGAAACTTTGGGCGTTTGGCTTCTGTCGTCGTCTTTTCCAAAGCGAACAATTTCGCCATCGTCCATAATCGCCTCAACAGAAAGGCTGAGCGACTGCAGTTCCTTGACCAAGACGCGGAAAGCGGCGGGAATACCAGGCGATTCAATGGCTGTACCCTTAACGATGGATTCGTATACATTGGTACGACCCTGAACGTCGTCCGATTTACCGTCAGCATTTCCTGCAAGGTGTAAGCGGCACCATATGCCTCAAGCGCCCAAACTTCCATCTCACCAAAGCGCTGACCACCAAACTGAGCCTTACCACCAAGGGGGTTGTTGGGTTACCAAACTGTAAGGACCAGTTGAACGGGCATGGACTTTATCTTCCACCAGGTGATGCAACTTAAGCATGGTCATCACACCAATCATCACCGGCTGGTCATACAGGTCGCCTGTGCGTCCATCGCGCAAAAGCTGCTTACCCAAAACTGGCACTGGATTTCCAGTTTCCAGCATGATTTGAGTGGCTTCCTTGAACATCTCAGCCAGTTCAAGCTTGGGATCAATCTTCCTGCCCAGGCTCTTTGCCCACAGCTGCAAACAAGCACGAATGGCGTTATGGTCTTGCTGGTCACGCTGAGAAACAGGAATCTCATCTTCAGGGAAAGCGGTAATCGTCCTGGGGGGGTCAAAGCCTTCGCTTATCAGCCACTCATTCAAAGTGGCGCGACGTGCCAAACTTCGTTTTCCTTAATCGCGAAGATGTCATAGTCTTTATCAGCCAGGATGTTTTCAAGATAAAGCAAGCGTACTTCTTCGTCGTCCAAAATCATTTCTGGATCGTGTTCAAAAGTTTGGATCCAAGCCCAACCCTTTTCAGCAACAGCACGCCAGGCTTCGTCAATCATCCACGCCCGCGCGAGTTCCGCGGCGATTTCAGCTTCGTTGGCACCGTCGAAAACAGGTGTAATAGCGCGGAAACCCAAGCGACTGGCAGCCCAGCCAAGTTCCGCTTCCAAAACCTGACCAATGTTCATACGGCCGGGGGGGATACCCAGGGGGTTCAAAATAATGTCCACCGGTGTGCCATCTTCAAGGAAAGGCATATCCTCAACAGGCACCACCATTGACACACAACCCTTGTTACCATGCGACCAGCCATCTTGTCACCAGCGGTAATCTTCCGGCGCTGCGCCACAGACACACGCACCATTTATCCACGCCAGCACTCAGGTCGGTGTTTTCTTCGCGGGTAAAGACCTTCACATCAACCACGATACCACGTTCACCGTGGGGGGGCATGCGCAGGGAAGTGTCCTTAACGTCGCGTGATTTTCACCAAAGATGGCACGCAGCAAGCGTTCTTCTGGGGGGTGAGTTCCTTTTCACCTTTGGGTGTAATCTTACCCACCAGGATATCGTTAGGCCCGACTTCCGCGCCGATGCGGATGATACCCGTTTCGTCAAGGTCGCGGATAGTGTCATCGCCGACGTTGGGGATTTCGCGGGTGATTTCTTCCGGTCCCAGCTTAGTATCGCGGGCTTCCACTTCATACTTTTCGATGTGAATGCTTGTGTAGCGGTCATCCTCAACCAGCTTTTCGGAAATCAAAATAGCATCTTCAAAGTTAAAGCCTTCCCAGGGAATGAACGCGATAACCACGTTTTGGCCAAGCGCCAGTTTTCCGTCCTGGGTAGACGAAGAGTCGATGATAACTTCGCCTTTTTGATTCTTTGACCTTGCACAACCGATGGACGCTGGTCGATACAAGTGGACTGGTTTGAGCGATGGTACTTGCGCAAAGGATAAATGCGCAAATCGCCGTCGCTTTGTTTTACAAGGATATTGTCGCCGGTCACCGAAAGCACTTCGCCGTCGGCTTCTGCCACAGCGATCTGGCCCGAGTCAGCCACCGCGACACCTTCCATACCAGTGGAAACGATCGGCACCTGCGGGCGCAAAAGGGGCACGGCCTGGGTCTGCATGTTGGCGCCCATCAGCGCGCGGTTGGCGTCGTCGTGTCCCAGGAAAGGAATCAGCGCGGCCGAAATACCCACAACCTGATTAGGGGGGGCGACATCAATAAAGTCGATATCTTCATAGTTGTAAATCGAGAACTGGTTGGCATAGCGGCAAGAGTTACGGTGCAAAAATTCGCCATATTCGTTCAAAGGCGCGTTCGCCTGGGCGATAACATACTTATCTTCCGCGTCAGCTGAAAGGAAGACGACCTGGTCAGTAATATAAGGACGCACGTCAACGACTTCAATGCCGAGTTCCTTGATTTTCTTTGCCATTTTCTTGTCAACCCGTGTTTCGGTTTCGTAAACGATCTCACCGGTTTCGGGGTCAACAATGTTTTGTCTCAGCAAATGACCTTCCAGGTTCGGGTCATCACCACGCATATTTTGGGCAACTTTGCGGTAAGGCGTTTCGATAAAGCCAAACTCGTTCACGCGGGCAAAGGCTGCCAAACGACCAATCAGACCGATGTTCGGGCCTTCTGGCGTTTCGATGGGGCAGATACGTCCGTAGTGCGAGAAGTGCACGTCACGCACATCAAAGCCGGCACGTTCGCGGCGCAAACCGCCGGGACCCAACGCGGAGATGGTGCGCTTGTGGCGCAGCTCTGAAAGCGGGTTGGTTTCTTCCATAAATTGCGATAGCTGGCTTGAACCAAAGAACTCGCGCAATGAGGCTACCAGGGGGCGAATGTTCACCAGGCTGGCAGGCAACACCGATGTACCCGCATCGCGAATGGACATGCGTTCCTTAATAACGCGTTCCATACGGCGCAGACCCACACGCAGTTTGTTTTGAATCAGCTCGCCAACAGTTTTCACACGACGATTGCCAAGATGGTCGATGTCATCTTTGGGAATGGCACCGTTGTTGACCTGAATCATATGGCGAATGATGCGCACGATGTCGTGCTTGGTAATCATGCGATGCGTGCCAGGGATAATATCGTACAGGTCCAGTTTTTGATTCAGCTTGTAGCGACCGACCAGTTCAAGGTCATAGTGACGCGGGTCAAAAAGCTGTTCGCGCAGATAGTTTTCCGCGTTTTCAACGATGGGCGGTTCACCCGGGCGCAAACGGCGGTAAAACTCAAGCAAAGCTTCCTTGGCGATATCCTTGCCGGTTACATATTCAGGCTCCTGAGCGAAGGAGTTTTCAATATAGGGATGTTCCGGGTTGTTGTCCACATCCGCGAAAAGCGCCATGATTTCTTCATCGCTGCCAGTTTTTAATGGCGAATCGGCGATGCCGTCGTCCAGTGCCGCCAAAGCGCGCAAAAAGACGGTAATCGGCACAGTGCGTTTGCGGTTGAATTTAAGAATAATAAAATCGTTTTTACGCGTTTCAAATTCCATCCAGGCGCCACGGTCTGGGATAAGCTTCGCGGTCGACATCATGCGACCAGTTGCGCGGTCCTGATCCGCTTCAAAATACACACCGGGCGAACGGATTAGCTGCGATACAACCACACGCTCCGTGCCGTTAATCACAAAAGTACCCTTTTGGGTCATTTCGGGGGGGAAATCACCCAGGAAGAGATCCTGTCTGACCGCTTCGGTTTGGTCAGCACCTTCCAAAAGCACCGAAACATAAAGCGGGCACGCGTAGGTAAGGTCGCGCTCGAGACATTCTTCAATGGTGTTCTTGGGTTCTTCAAACCAGAATTTCAGGTCAAACTCTTTCGCCAGCGGGGGGGTATTGCTGGGAAAATGCAAGCGTAAATCACCACCATAAGAAACGATGGGGGGGATACTTCGTTTAATAAATTAGCCAAACCTTCAGTCTTAAGGCGCTCAAAAGATTCAAGCTGAACTTCGATGAGTTGAGGCAGTTCCTGCTCAACTGGGATGCGCGCATAATTTTTTTTGGGGGGGGCATCAATTCGGTCATTCACATCTCCTGTACGTGCTAAAAGCGTGGGGGGGCACAGCCTAACCCACGCGAAAATTTACGGATAAAGCGCAATTTATAATTATAAAACAAACTGGCTCGAGAGTCAATCGTTTTTCCCAGCAAATCGTCTTTTTCAATGAACTAAAAATTGTACCACATACTTTTAAAAAGATATAGGTTTTAAGTCGCCAGGAATCACTGAATATTCTAAATTTGCACTTCAGATTCGTCGTTTTGACTGGGAATATAAAAGCTCACAGTTGTGCCAACATTAAGTTCACTTTCAATATGCAGCCTTCCGCCAAGTTTTCGCACCATCTCATCAGTAATCGCCAAACCCAGTCCAGAACCGCCCACTTTTCGCGACCGTGATTGACTAACCCTGTAAAACGCTGCGTTATATGCGGTAAATCCTTTTCCGAAATACCAATGCCCTGGTCTTTCACCACAAACTGACAACCCGCCTCATTACAATCCGCGAAACTGAAACGATTGAACCAGACCGACTGTACTTCACCGCATTATCCAAAAGATTCAACAATATCGATTGCACAAATGAACGGTTGGAAAACAATGTCTGGCTACCCTGAATGTCTTCTTCAAGCGTAATTTCCTTTTGTGCAGCGATTTTCGCGACCAGGTCATCCACCTGCTGAATCAGTTCAGCTACATTTATATAAGTATTGGCTTCCGCGATAGGCTTCGCGTCAAGTTTATCGATTTGTTCAACCAAATTTTCAATGCGTTGGGTCGCATGATTGAGGGTGTCCATGAAAACATAGTCGAAAATTTTCGCGTCCCCCCCATCCTGTAAACGTTTTCGGTAACTGTCGATGGACAAGCGCAACAGGGCGGTGGGCGTGTTAAGCTCATGAATCGCGTCAGCGATAAACTGTTTTTGACTTTCCAGCTGGCTGTCAAATTGCGCCAGGCCGGATCGAATCATCGAATCAAGTTCCGCCACATCGCTTATTGAAGCTTTTTTGGCGCTTACGACACGCTTGATTATCGGTTTGGGTGAAGGTGCCTGTTCTTCTTTAAGCAATCTTTCCTTATTAAAATGGCGCAAAACAAGCAAAATCGCAATCAAACCAAGTAAGAGATAAAACACCAAAACCAAAGCAAATGCCAGCCAAGCTCTCACGATTTCTTGTTCCAGCACCTTCTTGATATGAACGCGAAAAATAAAACAGGTGGCGACAGACAAAACCACACAAGCAAGCAAAACCAGTATCAGCCAAAGCCAGACATTCTTCTTTTTTTCTCTTTCAGTGATTCTTATACTTCTCGGCATGGTTTCGAGTACCCCAAACATGAACTCGTCTTATTCAAGGCTTATTTGATAGCCTTGGTTTGTAACCGTTTTAATCGCTACGTCTTTCAGGTTGGCACGGCGCAATTTTCGTCTCAGGTTATAGATATGTGTTCTCAGCGTTGTTGAAAACAGGGTACGGCCAAAGTCATCCCAGCTTTTATTGATTAATGTTTCCTGACTGATTACCTGCCCCCCCGGATAACGCATAAGATTCTCCAGTAGAACATACTCCGTGCCGGTAAGGCTGACACTTTTTCCATTCACAAAAGCTTCACGCCTGGCGGGGGGGTCTAACGACAACGCCCCTAAACTGAGCATGGGTGATGTGCCCTGCACAGTTCGGCGCAGCAATGCCCGAATGCGTGCCAGCAATTCTTCAATCGCGAAAGGTTTGGTCAGGTAATCATCCGCGCCGATATCCAGCCCCCCATCACACGGTCGAAGGTTTTTCCGCGGGCGGACAGAATAAGAATACGCGCATGGGGTTTAGCCTCGCGAATTTGTTTGCAAACGGTCATGCCATCCACACCCGGCAAGCCCAAATCCAGCAGAATAAGGTCGTAGTCTATCTGGCTTTCAAGGGCATGATAAATCCCCCCCATCTCGCCGTCAAAAGCAATGTCCACAATGTAAGACTCTTGCCTTAGCACATTAGCGAGCATATTCGCGAAGTATTCTTCATCTTCTATGAGCAGGATTCGCATAGCCTTTAACCTTAGGATAATTCAGCTTTGTTTATATTTTATCACCGGTAGACAAGACGGGATTTCTATTGTAGGCAAGTAAGTCAAAATAAACAGCTCTAAGTCCTCACTCTTTCACCTGTAGAAGTTCCATAGGTTTTTTTACCCGCCACCAGGATGTTACCCACCAGCGCGCCTAAAAATGCCCCCAGCAAGGTAGATTCCGCCCGCAACTCCCAGCGACCAACGCGCTGCTGCGGTAGTCTCAGCACAATGAGAACCACCAGACCCACAATCAAACCAATCACACTCAAGAGAACAATTTGGCTCATCTGCATCCTTCTTATTTGGCGTTTTTCCACGCCCAACATACGCAAAAGCGCGGTTTCTTTCGCTTGATTCAGCACTAAAAGCAGACAGAGCACACCACCAATAGCCCCAGCGAGCAGGAGCGTGACCGGGTAAAGCCGTTCCATCAGCGAAAGATTTTGTTCCATCGGCTCAACCACCGCCAAAAGTTCCTCGTCCCAAAAATGAATCGTCGCGGGAAACCAGGTGGTTTCTTCCTGTTTTGCTAACAACTCAGATTTAAAGGCTTTCAATTGATAATTCATCTCCGGCGCAGAGTAAAAGGCTACTTCAGCATAATTTGGTGGGGGGGTAGAAAAATAGGTCTCAATGGCAGAAAGGTTCGTGAGCATATAACTATAGGGGCCAAACTGCCAACCATTACGTCCCATTGCACCATAAACAGTGCTTCCTCCCACAGAGCTTCCAACCACGATAAAGGTTACCGGTTTGTCAAATTCAAAATTCCCAAACCAGTTCATCGCCCAGCTGCCAGCCTTCAGCTGACAGAATTTCCTCAGGAATCACCAAGGGGGGGAGTTTCGTTAGCCCTTCTTCGCTTTCCAGCCATTTTTCAGTAAAGGATTCCGGTCCATACCCCCCCGGTAGAAAATTAATGGTCATTCCCTTAATAGATCTTTCAAGCCCATGTTCCAAATGGTTTAGCGCAAGGATTCTGTATGGCGGCATAGGCTCAAAGGAACCGGTTTCCATGTTCAGTTCAAAACGTGTTTGCATCAGAGTGGAAAGATAGCTATGATCCATCACACCGCTTTGCTCTACCCAGTCGACGCCTTTACGAGAAATCAGGTTCAACATATTCTCACTTTTTATGAAAAAGTCAATTTGCACCTGAAAACTTTTATACAGCCGGTCTACCTCCAGCTTGTTGGATTCGATGAGCGTTTGGAACCACCCTAACGCCAATAATAAAGTCGCCGCGACAACAACCGTAAGCAAACTTTTCACCGGGGGATCGTAAAAGGTTCGAGCGATAAAAGCCGGATAAAGACCGTTTCGAATCGGACTTACCCCCCCGCGAAGGCGTTTGGGTAATCTTGCTGATCAGGTTTTTGTTGAAAGTTAGATTTTCAGCTTTTAAATCTTTGACAACGCGTTTTTGTTTTTTTAGCGATATTATCCTGAAGCAGTTCCAAAACTGGCGCGCTGGTAACCTTTCGGTTGCCCAGCCAGGCAGTCAAAACAATCATGAGCAAAACCAGGAACCAGATTCCCACCCCCCCAAGCGCCGGATGCAGGCTTAGCTCCGGCAACACACCAGATGGCAAGGGCAGTTTGGAAAGCGATTCAGCCGCCCTGTTGTGCGCGTTTTGCCAGGAGAACAGGGCACCAATGACTGAACCCAGCAAACCAAGCCCCCCCAACAAGGGCAAGATCAATTGTTTGTTGCTAATTCTGGCAGGCACCCCGAGCGCGCGCAGGACAGCATAGTTGCGCCGCTGTTGGCGCAGATAAAGGAAAACCGACAAAACAATCGCCATCAGCAAAGCTACCGCGAAGAGAACTGCACCCATTAATAAAGACTTACGCAAAGGGTCCGCCCCCGCGACAAAGTTTTTGGCGTTGTTTTCAACAAAAGACAAGTCAAAACCCAGTGCTTTTAGTTTTGGGCTGTACTCTTCGAGGAAAGCATCCTGCAAACGCGGGTCAGTCAACACGAAGCTATATGACAGGGTCTTATCGCCGACGGCAGACCAACTCATTGTATGAATAAATTCGTCCGGTAAGGTTGCGTTGGGGACATAAGCGTTCGAAAACCAATTTTGTTTAAAGTAGGATTGTTCAAACCCGGGATGTGAATAAATGCCTACGACCTCATAGCTGACCGTCTTGCTGGGATAATCGCGCCAGTGCCGGATATCTTCCTCACCACGAATATAACTGTGATAGGGGGTCTTTTAATGCCCTCAGGGTAAAAGTGATTTGATTGCCTATGCCAATTCCCCCCCTGGTTTCAGCCAGGTTTTTTTGCAATAACAATCACCGGTTTGGCTTGCTCTTCATCTTCCCGGTTCAACCACCTGCCCTCCACCAGGAAAAAAATATTTCGAATCCAGTTGCACTTCAGGCAAAGCACTCATATCGCTTGTGCCAATCAGTAAAATCGACCTGAGGTTTTCATTGAGCCGGTCAATTTCAAGCCGTATTCCTTCATACTTGGACAAGGAAAGGTCAATGCTTTCATCTTTTCGGCCGGTATATACCATAAATCCTTGTCATCCAGTGCTTTCAGATTGAAAGCATCGTTCAAATTGACAGCGTTAACCCCCCCAGTAACTAAAAATGGAAAAGTCGGATGAGACCATGCCTTATCAAATAGCGTTGCCCCCCCAGTCGCATTTCTTTCAGATGGACTTCTATTTTTCAAACCCAATCGTGTAATTTACTGGAACCCAGACGACATATCTTTCACCTGCCTGGACACGCTCCGGATAACCTGCCAGGACTTCATCCACTTCAAAAACAAGCAAATAGCCACTGGTAAGAACAGGCTTCTTATTCGTTTTCAGAATCTGACTATCAACCAGAGTTCCGTAAAACCAGTAATCCAGATTATAAACAACCACATACTGGCATCCGCATACAGGGTTTCACCCACGTCCATGGTACCGGTATCAAAATCTACGTTGTAGATATCCTGCATAAAGCCCGCGGTTTGCCTTTTAAAATCACCAAACGCGAAAGCCGGGCTTTGCTCGATTATCGCCGCTCCCTCAGAAAATAAATGTTCTTCCCCCCCTTCAAAATCCTTGTAAATGGCACCAATCGACCGATAATAACCCTCCAGGCGATTGGTCTCGCGCCAAACAATGATGGTTTCAACCGCCTTGCCCACAAAGCCAAAGGATACAAAGCCAATAGCCAAAAGGATAAGCAAACTCATCAATGGCCGGCGAAAAATTGAGAACCAGAATACATTCTGCGATTTGGTTTTCATCTTGTTTCTCTTTCTGCACAACAGCGCGTTGTTTCAGGAATAGTTTTAGCGAAACTAATCACGCGCTTCCGTCATCCGCCCGTCATCCATCGCGTAAACCTGGTCGGCTTGTTCAGCGATGGCGGGGGGGTCATGGGTGACGATGATGACGCAGTAGCCGTTCTCGTGTGCCAGCACCTTGAGAATATCAACGATATTCTGCCGTTCTCCTTGTCGAGGTTCCCGGTCGGTTCATCAGCGAGAATGACACGCGCGCCACTCGCCATGGTGCGCGCGATGGCCACCCGTTGCTGTTCACCGCCCGAAAGGTTTGAGGGGAAGCGTCTGTGTTTTCATCCGTGATGCCAACCGAGTTGAGAAATACCTTCGCCCGGGTTCTGGCTTCAGCGCGTTCCACCCCCCCATTCAGCTCCATCGGGAAACTGACGTTTTCAACCACATTCAACATCGGAAACAGATGAAAGGCCTGGAAAATCATGCTGACCTGCTCACGACGATATTGGTCGAGGTCCAGCGTGGAAAGCTTGGTGTTGTTGATGAACACTTCGCCTTCAGTGGGGGGGATATCAAGGCCAGCCAGGATGGATAACAAAGTAGTTTTACCAGAACCACTTGGACCAATAACGGCGTAAATTTTACCGCCCTGAAATTCGACACTGATATCATCAAGCGCTTTGCGCTCCGCGCCTTTGTAGGCGTAGCTAACGTTTTCAAGGGTAAGTTTGTTCATATGGCCTCCAATTAAAGAGATGAAATCTACAAATTAATACAGGTATTTGTTGTTTTACCATGTGAATCATACCAGTCAAGATGTCAAGATTTTGTTAAGAAAAATGTTTTTCAGTTGGTTTGCCTGAAAGCAAAGGCTCTCATTTTAAAAGTGAGTTTGGCAAAGCAATTTCTATCAGGGAACTTTATGGCACGGCAATACGTATAATTAGGGCGATTAATATGCGTTCTTTGCAAAATGAGTTAAGCGACTGGAGAAACGATGGAAAACAAAGCACTTTTAAATAAACTGCGCGCGATGCAGACCCTGTACGCGCAAATCGACCAAGACAACAAAGCCATTGAAGCCTTCACACAGTTTTAATTGAATCCAAACAGCGTTGCGATGCGCTTTCTGAGTTCTACGAAAACGAATGGCTGGATGTCGTGGAAGAAGATGAGCGACGCGTTGAAAAGGGTTTGCCCAGCCTGGGTATAGAAGTTTACGAGTCCAGTGAGCCGAACGGGAAATACTCCATCCTTGGCGAAGACACGATTTGGAACACACTCAGCGAAAACCGCCAAATTTTGCTTGAACTCCTCAAAACGCTCGTGCCGATGATAAACTAACTTTTCAAGCAGCGTCTGTTCGCCCGTCATCTGCCGGCCACGGGCGATGTTTGTCGCCATAGCTTGATACTGGTGCCTGCTTATCCATCGTTTGTTTTTCCCAGGCGGTGTTGTAAACAAAATTCTCTCCGCGCCTGGCAAAATCCGATTTAAATACGTTTGATTTTTACCAAATTCGTGCTAGGTTTTTTTAGACATTTCGTGTATAATCGCTAGCACGTCTGATTAACGTGTATTTTGACCTATTCTATGCCCGGAAGGAGGTGAATAGCAATGGCAAGTGTCAGTTTAAGACAAAATGAATCGCAAGATTCTCTACTCAAGCGCTTTCGCAAGAAAGTCGTCAAGAGTGGCGTATTGAGCACGGTGCGTCGCAAACGCTGGTTCGTTTCAAAGAGCGAGCAACGGCGCATGGATAAGAAAAAGGCTGTTCGTCGTAACTTCCGAAAGTCCTACGATTAGCCGAGAGTAGTAAGTGAGGTTTTATGGCTAGAGAAGATGAGAAAATTACAGTAGAAGGCACCATTATCGAAGCCTTGCCCGGCACGCAATTTAGGGTGAAGCTCGAGAACGGCCATGAGGTCATCGCCTATCTTTCGGGACGGATGCGCCGATACTATATCCGCATTCTCCTGGGCGATTTGGTGCGCGTGGAAATGTCTCCTTATGACCTCGACCGTGGCAGGATTGTGTACCGCCAACGCCGAACTGGCCCAATCGACCCCCACGGATTTTTCGTAAGCATGTTTTATCGCCCAGGGCATTGTGCCAGGGCTAAAGCATACCCAACACAAAGCTTCCATCATGTATGGGAGCTTTTTTTTATTCAATATGGGCATCTTGCATTAAAATCAAGATATGTCATCATCACCTTCACGACCGCCAGGATTTGTCCGCCGCATGGATCCAAGCCGCGACCTTGACGCTGTGGCAAATCTGATTGAAACGGCGTTTGAACTCAAAAACGACCCCCCCGAAGGCATGAATGTCGTGCACAATATGCGCCAGCACGCGCGTATGCTTGCAAGCGCGGATGCCACATTCCTGGACAATCTCAGCGTGAAAGCCTCCTATTCCAACGGTCTGGTCTGGGAAGATCAGGGACAAGTGGTGGGCAACATCACGCTCATTCCCCCCCACGCGGACGGCTTCAGGCGCGTTATCATGATTGCGAACGTTTCCGTGCAGGATGATTACCGGCGCAAAGGCATCGCCCGCGAGCTGACCATCAAAGCTTTGCGGCATTGTCGCTCGCTTGGCGTGCGCGATGTTTTCCTGCAAGTTCGCCACAACAACCAGGGCGCCATTCAGCTTTACCGCGATTTGGGCTTTCACTTTTTACATAGCGTAAGCGTTTGGCGGTTGCGACCCAGCCCGAGTGGTTTGGATGGGCTTGGCGAACGTGGCGCGGAGCTTGAAAGCGGTTTTAGCATCCGCAAACGGCGCCCGCCGGACTGGGATAAACAAAAGGAGTGGCTTGACACGCTCTATCCACAAAAACGCGCTGGTATGCGGGGGGGCTGGTGGCGCGCCATCTTTCGCCATTAGCCTGGCTGAACCCCCCCTTCGCCTGGCCACAAGTCAGCCAAACCGAGCATTTCGCGCTGCGCCACGCAAAAACCCTGGCTGGCGTTTTGACCTTTCAGCGTCGCAGTCCGCAAATTGACCAGGCCTGGCTGGCACTGCCCCCCCAGCTTAGACCCCCCGAAGATGAAAACCAGCGGGCTTCCATGCTTTTGCGATACTTCGTCAGGGAACGCTGGAACCATGGCTATCT
>JMBX01000259.1_pt1 | contig 14112 bp, 17 predicted proteins | sample 616521 | NCBI WGS metagenome assembly JMBX01 (sample SAMN02727906, study PRJNA239997) | anaerobic digester metagenome | biome: anaerobic digester; isolation source: mesophilic anaerobic digester inoculated with municipal waste water sludge... | place: Germany: Bielefeld University, CeBiTec ...
AATTTTCTAAACCTTGAGAGACTATGCGGTATTAGCTTCCTTTCGGGAGGTTATTCCACACTTCGAGGCAGATCACCAACGCGTTACTCACCCGTTCGCCACTAAGACAGTATTGCTACAGTCTCCGTTCGACTTGCATGTATTAGGCACACCGCCAACGTTCATCCTGAGCCAGGATCAAACTCTCCGCTAAAAAAATTTTTACATCTTTCGATGATAGTTTCTTTTTTACGGATATTCATTAACGAGGCTTGCAATTTCTTGCTTGTAATTTCTTACCTTTTTCGTCTTGCATATTTCTATCACTTTTCAGTTGTTAAGGTTCTGACTTCCAACGAAGTGCTCCACATTTTCAGAATAAAACACCGGCTCTCTTGCTCGCCGGCTTTGGCATTCTTTGGGCTCACTTCTGACCCAAGCTATTGTTTTGTCAAAATCGCGCCTCCCGGCGCAACTTGTGATGTAGCACCTTGGACTGATTAGTATAGACCATTTTTTTTGGTCTGTGTCAAGGGCTTTGTTCTGGATTTCAAAAACTCATTTCTCCAGAACGGTGGGTTCGCTTGTTTTTCAAAGTACAACGTGCCTTATTTGGTGCACGAACGTCCATTATATGCATTTTCAACAAAGTGTCAAGGGCAAAATCGACCAATTTGTGACCAATTTCACAAAATCACGACGTTTTCGCACTTTTTTTGGGTTTTTCAATGAGCTTACCCATCCTTTACAACAAATTCAAACTAAACTTGATTTGTAAAGTGCTTAAAACACAAGTTCACCCCGCAGGATGAACTTGTCAGTCTCATTACAAAGGCTGTTTTCTTTTAGGCAGGGTAGTCCCTAAGCACTTTTGCCAGGCGTTTGATGCCTTCCTTAATCTCGTCATCTTCCAGCGCGCAGAAAGGCAGGCGCACAAACTGATCGCCACCTTCCATATAGAAGCCACGCCCATCGGTGAGTTGCAAGCCATTCTCTTTGCCGAGTTTCAGGAGCGTGTCCATCTTAATCGGTTTCTTAACAAACGCGCCAATAAAGAAACCACCATCCGGCACAACCCAGTCGCACAAATCGCTAAGTTCTTCGGCCATGGCTTTTGCCATCACATCGCGACGGTGGCCATATAAAGCTTTCAATTCTTCCAACTGTTCATCCAGCCAGCCACGTTTGCAAAACTCATACACAATCGCCTGATCGACATAGCTGGCATTGATATAAGTATCTTCCGCAATTCTCAAAGTCCGCGCGATAAGTTCTTCAGGCAGAATCATCACGCCCACACGCAAACCAGGGGGGGCAATCAACTTGCTGAACGATGTCATCATCAGCGTAATATCCGGTGCCATCTCCCAGCATGAAGGGATGTTCTCGCCGTTATAGCGCAGACGGCGGTAGGGCAAGTCTTCAATGATGCGGAAGCCATACTCTCTCGCCAAAGCAACCAGCTCTTTGCGTTTTTCAAGGGGCATCAGGCTGCCGGTTGGATTTTGAAAATCAGAAACCACATAGAAAAAGTCAACTTTTTCACCCCCCCTGGCCAGTTTTTCTTTGAGTGGCGCAAAGTTCAAACCGTCTTTTTCAATGGGGGGCAAGGCACAAGCTGGGCCTGAGCGCGCTTGAGTTGCGTTACAGTGCGGTCGTAGGTGGGCTCTTCAATGGCGACGGTCAGGGAGCCTATCGGGAATGAACGCAAAACATGGTCCAAAACACACAATGAACCCGTGCCAATGACCACGCGACTGGCGTCCACGTCATACTGTTCTGCCACCCATTCGCGCAAGGGCGGGAAACCGGCCGCTTTGGCGTATTGCAAGATTTTTTCAGGGTAATCCTGCAAAGCAGTTTTTACGCAAGCCTGAAGTTTCTCTGTCGCAAAACTTTGCGTTGGGGGGAACACCACGGGTGAGCGCAATGATTTTTTTTCCATATAGTATTCAATCTCCTTTATAGCTTTTTTTTATCTGCCCTAATCTTAGCATGAATTAAATAACTTTGTTGGGATACGGAAGAAGCACCCCCCCAAGCCTGAAACTATTCTTCCCGCCACAAAAAGCAGGGGGGGTCAGGTCGCTGGTTTTTATCACGTGTGGCGCAAAAGGTTTTAACGGGCTGTGAATGATAACCCGCCGCTTGGATCTCATTTTGTGGCCACAGATTGAAAGTTTCTGGTTTTTCCATTAGGTCGCTTTGCCAGGTGCCCTTGAAATAGGTTTTATAAACATTGTCCTCGCCATTATTCTCAAGCGTAAAGCCATAAATGTGTCCCGCCATCTCCACCTTGGCAACCATCACATTGCCATCTTCTTCAAACGAGATTTCAGCTTCGAGCAATCTTCCGGCGTCTTCAAACCAAATGAACCAGGTACCTTTCCAGTAGTCCGTAAAACTGACATATGGGCGCTCTACGGTTGGCGATGGTGTTTTGTTGTGGCAGGCTGGCTGTCATCTTTTTTGACCGGCGTTTGTGTTTCTTCTTCTACAGCCTCAGCGACACCAAGAAGCGATTCAGGTGTCTTCGTTTCTGTTTCCATGTCTGCAGAACTATCCGGGGGTCGATGTCCGGTTTTCTTGTCCGGGTAGCGTTAAATTAGGGTCATGCGTCAGTTCGTAAGTCGCCCGCGCGCCACTAAAAGGGATATCGGGCAACTTTCGCTCACATGCAGCCAGAAACAGCAAAGCTGCCAGCAACAAACTGAACAACAATAATGAAATGTGTTTCCGCGGGTTACGCATATTTTTATTTTACTCCAGATTCATAAATGGGTCATTTTCATCCTTCATTAGCGTTGTAAACACTAAAATGAGATTAAAAGGCTTTGCAAGTCGCAGAAGCATTCAATAATTGTGCTTTTACCGGTCGTCTCTGAAGTATAATAAGCCCGTTATACAACATTAAGAGGTACGAACATGAAACAAGGCTTAGATCTTCAAGACATTATTTTCAAGCTCCAGACTTACTGGGCCGGGCAGGGCTGTTTGATTTGGCAACCCTACTATTCCCAGGTCGGTGCCGGCACCATGAACCCCGCCACCTTCCTGCGCGTGCTGGGCCCCCCCGAACCCTGGAAAGTGGCTTATCTTGAGCCTTCCGTGCGCCCCCCCGATGACGGACGCTACGGCATCAACCCCCCCAATCGGCTTCAACAGTTCTTCCAGTACCAGGTTATTCTCAAACCTGACACCGGCAACCCACAGGAACTTTATCTGAATTCCCTGCTTGCCCTGGGCATTGACCCCCCCGCGCAACACGACATCCGCTTTGTGGAAGACAACTGGGAATCACCCGCGTTAAGCGCCTGGGGGGGTCTTGGCTGGGAAGTCTGGCTTGACGGGCAGGAAATCACCCAGTTCACCTACTTCCAGCAATCCGGTGGTGTGCAACTGGAGGTTCCATCGGTTGAAATCACCTATGGTCTCGAACGCATCGCCATGACCCTGCAAAACGTCAATCACTTTAAAGACATCCGCTGGAATGGCGAGCGCACATACGGTGACGTTTACCAGGTGGCCGAGCGGGAGCATAGCACCTATTATTTCGAAAAAGCTGACATTCCCCCCGCTTGCGCGAAATGTTCCGCCTCTTCGTGGAAGAAGCTGAAAACGCGCTTGAAGATGGCCTGGTGCTGCCTGCCTATGACAATATTGTCAAATCCTCGCACACTTTCAACATCATGGACTCGCGTGGCGCGGTGGGCTTTACCGAACGCCAGGCGCTATTTGGCAAAATGCGCGATCTTTCCCGTCGTGTTGCCGAAGCCTACATCGCCCAGCGCGATGAAATGGGCTACCCTTGGCTGAAAACCGAACAAGCCGAACTTGAGCTTGAAACTGCCAGTCTGCCTGTAATCGACACCAAACACGCTGACTTTTTGCTTGAAATCGGCACCGAAGAACTCCCCCGTGGCAGATCTCAACTCCGCGCTTGAACAAGTCCAGCAAAGTTTCACAAAACGCCTGGAAGACTCGCGCTTGAGTTACAGCCAGCTTGAAGTCCTGGGCACGCCCCCGCCGTTTGAGCGTGCTGATTAAAGACCTGCAAAGCGCGCAGGAAGACCGCCAGGTGGAGCTCAAAGGCCCACCCGCCGACCGCGCTTTCGACGCTGAAGGCAAACCTACCAAAGTGGCCGAAGGTTTCGCGCGGGGCAAAGGCGTGGATGTCAGCGCGCTTGAAGTTAAAGACTTCGATAACGGACGTTATGTTGTGCTAAGCATGGAAGAAAAGGCAAAAGCGCCATGGAAATCCTTGCTGAACAAGTCCCGGAAATATGCGCCGGAATCCACTTCGTCAAATCAATGCGCTGGAACCAAAGCAAAGTGGCTTTTTCGCGCCCGGTACGCTGGCTGGTGGCGCTTTTGGGCGAGCATGTCGTGCCCTTTAGCTTCGCGGGTCTGCAAAGTGACCGTCTGACACGGGGGGGTATGCGCTTCTCCGACGAAGCTGTGTGTAGCCTGACAAGCCCCGCGGACTATTTGCCTTATCTTGAACGCGAAGGCATCGTCTTAGATCCCAGCAAACGCCGTGAAATCATTTGGCAACAAGCTCAGGCACTCGCTCAAAAACGGGCGGTCAACTGGAAGAAGACCCCCCCGCCCTGTTAGACGAACTCACCAACTTGGTGGAGCATCCCACGGCGTTGTTGGGTAGCTTTGACCAGCGCTATCTGCAAAACCTCCCCCCCGGAAGTGCTCATCGCGGTGATGAAGAAACATCAGCGCTACTTCCCTGTACTCGACGCCAACAGGAATCTCAGCCAGCATTTTATTATCGTGCGCAACGGTGATGAAAAGAACGCGGATATCGTTGTGGATGGCAACCTGCAGGTCATTTTGGCGCGCTTTGCCGATGCGGAATTCTTTATCAACGCGGACCGCGAAAAGACTTTGGAAGATTTCGTGCCCGAATTAGCCCAGCTCACTTTCCAAAAAGAACTTGGCTCAATGCTCGAAAAACCACACGCATCGAAAAACTCACCCAAGACCTGGCAGACCTACTCGCGCTTGACTCAACACAACAAAAAAACAGCCGCGCGCATCGCCAGACTTTGCAAGGCTGATTTAGCCAGCGAAATGGTTGTGGAAATGACCGCCCTGCAAGGTGTGATGGGCAGATATTACGCGCGCCTGTCTGGTGAGCCCCCAGGCGGTCGCGGAAGGCATTTTTGAGCATTATCTGCCCCGCAGCGCCGATGACATGCTCCCCCCCACCCAACTTCCCGCCACGGTCGTGGGCATTGCTGACCGGCTGGACTCCATCGTTGGGCTTTTCGCGGTGGGTTTGGCGCCAACCGCCAACAAAGACCCCCCCTTTGCCTTGCGTCGCGCTGCTTTGGGACTGAACCAAATTCTCATCGGACTTGGGCTTGAATTTGACCTTCAAAACGCTTTGCTACTGGCTGCCAGGAACTATAATCTGGAAATCTCCGCTGAAGTTATCCAAAACGCGCTTGAGTTTATCCAGGGACGCCTGCATGGTGTCTTGTTGGATAAGGGCTATCGCTATGATGTTGTTGAAGCCGTTGAGCAAGTTCAGGCGTCAAATCCCGCGAAGGCCGACCGCTACGCTGAACTGCTGAATAACTGGGTGCAGAAACCGGAATGGGAAACCCTGTTGCCCGCTTACAGTCGCTGCGCGCGCATCACGCGCAACATCAGCGAAACCTACGCCCTTGTGCCCGAAGTCTTGCAAGACCCCCCCTCCGAACACGCCTTATATGAGGCTTTGAAACAAATTGCACCGAACAACTTCGAAGAAGCGCTCCAGGCAGTGGAAGGACTCGTGCCAGGCATCAACACCTTTTTCGATAACGTGCTGGTGATGGCCGATGACGAGAAAGTACGCCAAAACCGACTGGCACTGCTGCAAAAAGTGGTTGGCTTATTGTCACCTTATGCGGATATCTCGAAACTGGAAGGTTTTTAGAGAGCTCACTTAGTTGATTAAATAATTAAAGACGCTGGCAGTTATGTCAGCGTCTTTGTTATATGTATGCTTAAGACAATAATTACTTTAACAAGCTTTACTTGCCTGGCTTTTCTCTCATCCTGAACTTGTTCCAAGACCCATTATCTTCCGCGTGGTTTCCAGATTTTCAGTTAAGGTCCTGCCCAAATAGATACCACCCAATTGCTCACGCTCCGCGGGATTATCGTCCAAGTACTTGCCCATGTACAGTAATTTCGGTTTGGAAGGTATTTTTGCCAACTTTGACGCGAATCCACGCATCAGGTAGGCTGTGGCCTCTTCGCCAATATAAAGGCAAATAAACTTGGGTTTTGCGATAAGGGAGTAATCCAAAATATCTTCTGTCAGTAAATCGGGGGGGCCTAGATACTCCACAAAAACACCAGCCTCGCGCATCAGCACAGTCAACATCAAGACATCCAGTTCTTTGGTTTCACCGGGGCCACTGCCGATCAAGGTTAGTGCGTTTTCGCGCGTCACTGGTATAGCGGTCATCACATTGAACAACCTGCTTTTAACCAGTTGCGTGATTACATGTACGGTAGCCAGGGGGGGAATATCACCCCCCCGAAACCAGGTGTGTTCCAGCAAGGCCAAACTGGGCTGTAAAATCTCCTCAAAGATAGTGATTAAATCAAAATACCTGCGAAAATCACCCACCAAACTTTGCATACGCGCTTCGTTGTGCGAAATCATCGAAGCCAGCAAAAGTTCAGCATAATCACGCGCCGGTATCGGTGATTTTTCGCGTGGCTGTTCCATTTCGAGTTTTTCAATACTCTCTGGCCAGCTATCCTTCGCGCGCATCGCGTTGAACTGTTGCACCACACTACTGATGCTCATGCCTGCTTCCAGACGGTTCTTAACCCATAGTAAAAGCTGAACGTCGCGTTCAGAATACAGCCGATAGCCATTTTTAAGACGCGTTGGCTCTAAAAGCTCATAGCGACGCTCCCATGCACGAAGCGTGACTGGTTTGATGCCAGTGCGGTTTTGAACGACTTTAATGGTATATAATGGCGCGGTTGGAAAATCACGGATACTGGTCATTGTGTCCTCCTAAGGGGGTTCAGAGACCGAGAAAATAATGGTCAGGAATTCAGAGCGTTCTTCGTCAGTCATCGGACGTGGCTTGCCGGTTTCTTCAATGGTAATCGTGTAAAGTTTCGTGCTGATGTGTCTGCCCTGATAAAATGATGTTCCTGGATAAAACTGTCGTAGGTTATATAAAATTCCGGCTGGTCAAAAAAAAGAGATTGCCCAAGCCATAATCAATAAAGACGCCTTCATAAAATTCCATGGCTTTTGCCACATGAGACTGACTGCCATTTACAATCACTGGGCCAGCCGTGGCAACGTCGCGAAAATCGCGCAACTGCAAGGAAGTTGCTTCGCGGAAATAATCTTCCTGAAACTGAAAGGTGACGATGGGCAAATAGCCTTCCGCGCGCACACGCGCCACTTCAGCTTTCAGCCAGCCAAAATCCTCACAGGGAGCCGCGCCACTGCCCGATTCGGTCGCCCATGCCATTTCCGGCCCATATGAATTACAACCGATAAAAGCCAGCTTGTTGCCGTTGTGCTCAATCAGCAAAGGCACTTTGGCATCTTCAATATTCACACCGCCAGCATACCACCGCATGCCATACTGTTCGTAAAGTTCCAGCGTGAAAGGTACTGAATCGACTTTGTAAAGCGCTAAAACATCGTTGTTGTGATTCCCCCCCGTCAGCTCGATAATATCCGCGCCAAGGTCATCCAGCAGTTTGATATATTCCGGATTGCTGCAGAATATAAAACCCTTGTAATCCGGGTCGGGAAACGCGCAACCTTCAAAAAAAAGAAACTTCGTTACTGATGTGGGTCAAATCCGCAGCGCGCAGGATATCGCGGATTTCGATGCCAGGAAATAGCACGCCCTGCGTTTCCATCACATAGGCGGTATCGCGCGCCATGGCAGTGACACCTGTCATGATGAGACTGGTGAGCTTGGACTCATCACGGTTTGGCACTGGCAATATACCCGAGAAATCCATACTGGCACTTTGTTCGTTGTTTTCAGTTTTGCTTTCAATCGTCACATGTAAGGTTAGGGCGTATTTATCAGGATTGAAATCATGGTCCAGGGGGCGAGATGCCATCTATGGCAAGTACTTTCCAGCCGGGTTGCAAAGCGTCAAAGGGCACGATTGCCCAGTCATCCCCCCCATGGGTCAGCAAAATGGCATCGCTGGCGACTTTTTTTTAGCACTTTATCGGATGGGTTGGATAAACCCAACAAAGCGATAAGGCTGTCATAATCGCCTTCATCGAGCAGGACCTTCCGATCTGATAAGTCTGGGCTTTCGCTTTCTTTACCCATTAAAAAGAACTGTAACTCGCTCAGGCTGATGTCATCACGCACGGTAAAAAAACGGGGCGACCAGGGCATATGTCCATTGCGTTGACGCAAGGTGTGTGTTCATTTTTTTCAGGCACTGGTGCGACAATGGAATACGTAGCAGTATTTTCATCGCTGGCCCATACCGCGCCGTCTGGCAGGCAGATACGCTCTTGCAGGTCAAGGGGGGGCAGGGTACCCTTCCAAAAAGCTGGTGGTGCTGGGGGGGTAGCACTCGGGACGGACGTAGGCGAGATGAACGCGGTCGGTGTTTCGCTTGGCACAAGTGTTTCTGCACTTGGTATAGTGGGTTCTTGTGTTTTTGGCACATCAGTTGGAGGCACTACTTTTCAACACGACAAGCGCTTAAAGCCATCAGCAACAGCAAGCTCAGTATGATAAATTTTCTCGTCGTGTGTTTCATTTTCATCGTCTTTTTAATAAATGATTTAGTAAATTATAGTGTCTTTCTCCCTGGTTAACAAGCTATTGTTAAAAAGTCACGCGAATTCAGTCTTGTTTATAAAAACCCATCCATATCCATACCAAAGCAAACAAAACCCACTGCACTTCATAAAGCTTTTTATAAATTTCTTTCTATGGATTATAACCGTCTGGCGTGGTGCCGTATTGATTAAAAGGGCTTCCCACTCCTCAACTTCGCCTACCGTCAATCCTTCAAAAGCTTGCGTTCTTTCCGGGTCTTCTTCCAGTTTCTCAATAAGCATATCGGCGAAATCTTCACTGCGAATAATCGGCACATAGCGCGCCCTGGCAGCTGCCTGGATCATCCTGTCGGAACTCACGAGGCTATGGTTTCTTGCTTCGCCAGCTAATTTGTGGATATGCGCGATTATTGCCGAATCAGCGCTCTGTCCAGCCGGCACAAAAACGGCTTTTAGCAATCCAAAGTTACGTTCACCACTCTGCCCGTCAGTCGCGCGGTCAAAAAACACTCTGGCGCGAGATCGTGTCAGGCGCAAAAAAAGGAATTAACAAATCAATTAACTTTTTTTTCATCCTCAGGGTTGCTTAGTTTCAAACCCGGGATTTTAGGGATAAGATTGTGTCCATCAATAATGTAATGCATGCTTTGATTTTACCTGATGCATTTGACTTTTCCCATTATAATAGCGTAAGAACAACACGCGGAGGTGTGTTTTGCAAGACCCTAATAACCATTTTCCAGGCTTTGAACAAATCCCATCTAAATTAGAGGGAGTTTTGGTCTTTGCGCCTATTCCCGAAAAGGATGAGGCCCAGGCGCGTTCCTATGCCTGTCCGCAGTGTGGGGGGGGCAGTTTAAAGTTTGATGTGAACAGTTCAGGGATGGCGTGCATTTATTGTGGCTATCTTGCCCCCCCTGTCGCCACCGCCCATGTTGGAAGACAAGCCCAAAGCTTTGAATTTACGCTTGAAAATGTTCAGGCTGCCGAACAGGAATGGGAAACCGATCGCGAACTGTTGCATTGCAATAATTGTGGCGCTGAACTGAGCTATCCCAAAGGCGCCATCGCAGCCAGTTGTCCATATTGTGGATCGAACAAAGTCAATCTTAGCCTGCCAAAACTAAAAGCCTGCGTCCGCAGGTCTTATTGCCTTTTAGTGCCACGCCTGAAGCACTCAAACCACGTATTCGTGAATGGTTAAGCAAAGGCTGGATGCACCCCCCCAAGGCCTTAAAAGATGCCGCTCAAATGGATAAGCTAACGCCTGTTTATCTGCCCTACTGGACTTTTAGCGCGTCTATCGCGGCGGACTGGAAGGCGGAAGTTGGCCACTACGAAACCGAGCGATATTATAACTCTTCAAGTAAATCTTACGAAACCAGACAAGTTTTACGCTGGCGATGGGAAAATGGCTCAATCACCCACTATTTTTCTGACCTGATGGTCAACGGTGTCAGCCCCCCCAACCGCTTGAACCACACCATGCTCAACGCGATTGAACCGTATAACTTAAGCGGGCTGGTCCTTTTTTTTCTCCAGATTATTTGGTGGGCATGAACGTACAAGCTTACGAAACACCGCTTAACGACGCCTGGCAAAGTGCCAAACAGCAAATGCGTGCTGACACAGAGCGACTTTGCGAACAAGATACTGGCAGCAGTCATGTTCGTAACATGAGTATTGACATGAGCTACGATGACGAACAGTGGCGATATGTTTTGTTACCCTTATATCTGGCAGGATATAGCTTCGCGGGGGGGCAATACTACAACATCATGCTCAACGGTCAAACCGGGAAACTGGCCGGCAACAAGCCTGTGGACTGGAAGAAAGTCCGCACCATAACCTGGCTTATCGCACTTATTCCTTTACTTTTGGCACTGATTGGCTTTATTGTCATGCAAATAAGCGGTAACTCTGGCCTGCTGACCTTTGGCGCACTGGCAAGCCTGGCCGGTATTGTCGTATCCATTTCGCTTTACAGTCAGGCAAAGAAAGCGGAGAAACTATCGTGACTGAACATACCGTAAACACCCCCCCGACCCATTCCTCACCCAAACTTGCCCGGCCTGCGTGCGAAATTACTTTGTTCCTGCGCATTGGCACAACGTGGCTTGCCCCCCCATTTGTCAAAAGCGATGCTGGTACCCGCAGCCCAAACGCGCAAGATGCCTTCTGTTGAACTGATCGTTAAACCCAGCCTGGACAAAGCAACGATAGATGCCCAACTGGCGCGCTTTTGCAAAGGCAGTGCTTTTCCCTATCCAGACTTCAAGCCTGAAAATCTCTCCCAACGCCTGGTTTTAGTCAACTGGCCAATATGGTTAACCGATGGTGACCTGAAAGGCGCGTGGGATGCTACATTTGGATATGACTATCAGGTCGAATCGTCACGTGAACAGATGGGAAACGCGGGCTGGTCCAGTCAAAAAGTGATTAAAACCCGCGTAAAAGATGAACCACGCAAGGGTTTTATTCAAAGGCATTACGACAATGTGCTTTCACCTGCCCTGCACAGTCACCAGGAACGCCTGTCGCAAATTGGCAGCTATCAACTTAACCAGGCAGGCCCTGGCAAAGCTGAAGATATCGCCACTGGGCTGACACAGATCGGCACAATCGCGCCCAGTGAGTTGGAAGACTTCGTAAAACAAGAACTTTCAAAACGGGCCGCGCAGGATTGCCGCCTGGCATCTGATGCCCAACACATTCGAAATTTCACTTTCAATGGCGACTATAACAACTTGCGCTGGACGCAAGCGCTATTGCCGATGCTCGCCAGCTATTACACAGACGACCAAGGCAACCGGCATGTCGTGACAATTAACGGACAAAATGGTGCCGTCTATGGACAACGCATAGCATCGGTCAAAAAAAAGCGAGACTTATCACCGGCATACTTTTGGCAGTGGCAATAATTTTGATGTTAATTCTCTATTTTGCCAAAGTTGATTTCTTCATTTGCTCCTCGGTTCTCTTAATATTGGCCTTTATCCCGCTAATAAGAGCCGCTAGCTGGAACAACAAAGAAAAGAACAAACGACCGCCAGCATAAATATAAAGGAAAGCGTTTATGATTTTTTTTACATCCTTGTATTACTGTTTTATTCCGCAGGAAGCTATCTGGCCTTCACACGCGATGGTTCTGAGTTATCCCTGTGGATTTTGGCTTTTGGCGTTGTGCTGGATATCGCCATGCTCTTTTTTGACTGGACCGGAGCGAAGTTTGCTCCGCGACTTGGCGAAGGTGATCTGGCATCCAAAATCATGCGCATATTAAGCTATTTTCTGTTTGGTGTTGGCTTTTTCCTGCGCATTTTACCTAAATAGCCGGCTTCAAGCTTTTGATTGCTTTAGCAGTCGCTGTTTGGTTAGTCTTTTTTTTATCCGTTCATTGACATTACACATTAAAAGAAGGAAATCCAAATGAAAAATGTATACCCCCCCTCACCACACCCCCCCCTGGTCTCAACCAAGCTCTCGCTTTTGCGTGACGTCCGCACCGAACCCAAAAAGTTCCGTGAACTTGTGCGCGAACTCTCCGCATTACTGGCGTACGAAGCCACGCTGGATCTTGCAACACAAGATATCGAATTGCAAACCCCCGCTTGCCATGACCCAGGGCAAAAGGCTCCTTGAACGCATAGGTCTTATACCTGTTTTACGCGCCGGACTTGGCATGGTAGAAGGCGTATGGGAACTAATGCCCAGCGCGGAAGTCTGGCACATCGGTCTTTATCGCGATGAACGCACGCTTAAGCCGGTTTCCTATTACAACAGACTGCCCATTGAACCAACCGTTTCAGTCTGTTTGATACTCGACCCGATGCTCGCAACAGGTGGTTCAGCAGTGGCAACCGTTGATATTTTGAAAGAATGGGGGGGTGTAAGCAAAATCAAATATATCGGCATCATTGCCGCGCCAGAAGGCATTGAACGTTTGCACAACGCCCACCCTGATGTTCCTATTCACATCGCCGGCATTGATGAGCGTCTGAATGAGCACGGATACATTCTCCCCCCCGGTCTAGGCGATGCGGGGACAGGATGTTTGGGACGTAAATTTTGCCGGACCGGCTTTTTTTACTTTTGTTTTATCAGAGAATAGTCGTTCTGATGCTTGCGTAAGTTCTTCTTTTAGAATTATGTGCGCCTGAGCACGGACTCAATGATAAGATACCCGCCCAAATCCGCCAGGTTGCGTGGCGCAATATCTTTTTCACTTCAAGTTCCTTAGTATTAAACTGAAATACTAATGCTAAGGAACTTATTCTTTACTCTTGACATCCGTTGAATCTATTACGATGGTGTCTGTTTCTGTCGGATCCGATTCAGCGTTTGCATCTTCCTTGCCCGTAAAGAATTTTTTTAATATCCTTCCAATAAACACGAATGGAAATACCCAGCCCGAAAATAACGCCCAATATTATTGTGTAAATCCAACGCCCAGAGCCCAGATCTATGTGCTGGACAGGTTTAGTAAGGAAAGAAAACAAATGTGGCATATGACCTCTTTAGCTAGTTCTTTCTCAGTTTGAAAGACGCTTAGTTTTAAATTTTGTTTTTATTATCAGAACATCATTTTAGCACATGAGCCTGGATTTTGGCACATGGACTTCGTTAGTGCGCTTTGATTTTACTTCCCGGCATAGATTTAAGCTGATTTCGTTCTCTTTCGCCAAAATCAATCCGTCAGCCTTTTACCCAACAGTTGTTTCGAAATCAGTCGGTCAACTTTTCCCATGGGATATTTGCTTAATGTTTCAGGCAACACCCATTCAAAAACCTCACATTCTGGTTTTCCGTGCGGTCTATCCAAAGATTCGCCATGCTGTAATGTCGCCATAAAGGCATGCGAGGTTATTTTATAGTGGGTATAGGCATGTTTATACACGCCGACTGCTTCGCCAACATCAATTTTGATGCCAAGTTCTTCCAGTATCTCCCGCTTTAAGCCCGCCTGGAGACTCGCATCGGATTCCTCCAGTTTTCCACCCGGGAATTCCCACATACCTCCCAGCAGGTCATTTTTGGCACGCTGCGCGATGAGCACTTTTTCGCCTTCACTAATCACCGCCGCGGTCACTACATAATGCGGCACTTTGGGCTTTTCTTTTCGCTTTGGCAATTCAGAAACGAGCCCTTTTTGGAAAGCAAGACAAACTGCCTTCAATGGGCATGCTTCGCAAAGTGTATTGCGGGGCTTACAGATAGTCGCACCCAGGTCCATCAAAGCCTGATTGAAATCTCCCGGGCGTTCTTTTGAGAGAGTCGCTTGCGCTATTTCTTTGAGCTGTTTTTCAGTTTCTTTCTCGGTCAAATAA